>JAABUR0100001142.1_pt1 | contig 49765 bp, 40 predicted proteins | sample 5560091 | NCBI WGS metagenome assembly JAABUR01 (sample SAMN10711879, study PRJNA513375) | rock metagenome | isolation source: Antarctica rocks | place: Antarctica: Victoria Land, University Valley sud | reverse complement strand
CTTCGGCCGCAGACCCCTCCGCCTCGCCTACTTGTCCATCTGAGAAATCTGCAGCGGCTTCAATATCTGTTGCTCTCCATTAGTTTGTGATGCGTCTACCAATACTTGTGTGTCTCCAGAAGGCAACGTCTTCTTCGTCGAGTGGCACCTCTTGAACTACTTCGAGTACTTCGACTTTGGATGTAGACCCTTTAGTCTCGCCAACATGTCCATCTCACAAGTCTGTCGTCGGTGCAGATTGCAGTAACGTGAATATTAGCTGCAGCCCACTGGCTTGCGGTGCGTCGACAAATACCTGCACGACTACGGGCTGAATGACTCACTTGCGACAATGTCTAAGAGACTCGTGCGTATAAGGGAGCCGAGGGGGGGGGATGACATATTAGTAGTGACGCGCCCGAAAAGGTTAGGGTTCGCTTCAATGAACGTCCTTTGACCTCTGAATGTATATTAGATATATCGTTGTATCCGAAAGTCTGGTTCAGTTTTCGGGTTTTAGCGAATTTGGCGGGGAAAACCCACAAATCAGCCTCAAATTTGGTGCAAATAGAGCAAATATCCCCACACCCCCAAAACATCCCCAAGCTTCATTTTTGAAGCTATCGTGGTATGCGAAACCTGTGCCGTTTCTTAGAATTTGTCGAGCGCCTCACCAAAATTAGTGGTAAATCTTCAAATTGTAAAATCAATCTCACTGCCTCTCTTTCTCAGTGCTATATGAAGTATATTCAATGCTTTATATGCAATCTATTCAATGCTTTATATGTAGTATATTCAGTGCTTCATATACAATCTATTCAGTGCTTCATATGTAGTATATTCAATGCTTCATATGCAATCTATTCAGTGCTTCATATGTAGTATATTCAATGTCTTTTATGTGATCTATTCAGTGCTTCATATGTGATCTATTCAGTGCTTCATATGCAATCTATTCAATACTTCATATATAGTACATTTGATGCTTCATATGTGATCTACTCAATGCTTTATATGTAGTATATCTAGTGCTTCATATATAGTACATTCGATGCTTCTGTCAGAAACTAGACTAGACTAAAGATTCTATCAATATAAAGAATTGATTATTATATTACTTGAACTAAATACAGAACAATACATCAAATAATGTACAAGACAAAAGACAAAGAGTGAAAGAAAAGAACAAGAGCTCAACTTTTATATACATAAATCGAGCAGAATCAAGACTAGACAGTAGTTTTATTGACTTAAGATTGCAAAACGATTGAGATGATTGAAACAGAATTGCTGAAACTAGATTAAGATGATGATGACTAAATTGATGACTTGATTCAATGAATTAAGATTATTTAAGATATCAATGATTTATGTTCTAAATTGAATTAATGATCTGATATCATGACAGTAACTTCTCTCTTCAAGACTGAGCTTCTACAAGATGATGAGAAGAAACAAGATGAAATGAGAAAGAATCAAAGATGAAGACTGAAATGAGATGAAAATTGATGTGAATGCATTTTAATGTAATGAAGCACAGATGAAACTAGAATAAATCTGAGTCACATCTGAGTCAGATCTAAGCAAGATGTCTGAAGAGCAAGATGAGATGAGACGCATTTTAACGTGATGATGCACAGAAATTGAAACATATTTGAATCACATCTGAGTCAAATTTAAACAAGATATCTGAATCAGATCTAAACAAGATCTAAGTCAGACTTAAGTAAGAGAAAGACGAAACATAGTTTAATATAATGATGCACAGATGAGACTGAAATACATCTGAGTCAAATCTGAGTCAGATTTAAACAAGATCTGAGTCAGATCTGAGCTGAATTGAGATGATAAAAATTAAACTTAAAGTTCTTGACATTGACATTGAGATATTACACATAACAGTACATGTGATTCTTCAACGACAGAGTTGACGAGATGATATTCATTGAGCGCTTGCTTACAATTATTCAGAAGATAAAAAGACTTTTAAGTAAAGAAGTGATCTTTTCAATTGATGTAATACTTGAGCAAAGATGAGCTATAGTGTTTATCACGCTTGAAGTTTAGTATGCTGTTTACATATCAGAATCTTTTGTCATTCTTAATAATAATGAATTTTTAAGATTTCTGATATTGATTTAAAAGAAGATCATTTGCAATATGATTTAAAAAAGTAACATGAAAAACTAAATGAATCTTCATGAATGTTGAAAGATTTAACTTAATGATCAGAGAATTATTCTTGAAAACATGCTTGATCTTGAAGAAGTCAACATTATGATCATTTAACTTGACAGCAAAATGAGCAATGCTGAGATTGCAAACATTCAGTTAAACTTCATCTTCAACAAAGTATTTAAAACAAGAATGACGAGAGAGATTGACATTAAATTCATAAATGATTTGAGTTATAAGCATCTCATCACGTAAATGCTCAGTTAGTTTCTTCATCTTCTTGATGAACTCTTCAACATTGATTAACTTGTCTCAAGCTTAAAACATAAGATTCTCAAGCAGAAACTTAAAAGACTTGAAGTTTAAACATGAGTTTTGACTTAAATTGATCAAGAAGAGTGATGTTAAAGTGATTAATGATGATGTGTTATTGATGATGAATTTGACTTCAGAAAGTCACTTAGCTCAATCATTCTGCATGTAGTTGACGAAGATTCAAAGATAATGCTTCATGACAGCATTGACTTTCTTGATTTGATCATTGATTTCAGAGTGATACGTTGTTGATAACTTAGCATTTATCTTCAGCATTTTACATATATGCTTTCAGATATCAAAGATGAATTGTATGTTTTAATCAAACATAAAGAACTTGAATAAATTATGATGTTTTCAAACATGAGCATAAAAGCAATTGATAGTTTCTTTAACTTTCATAAAAGTAGTGAGAACTAAATGTCTCATTTTGATAAGATGATCAACAAAGATTAGAACATATTTATATGTGATATTCATGAAGATACTAAGTGATAAAGAATTTACATAATTCATGAAAACATCACGTCAACAACATTTGAAGATTGAAAGAGAATGCAATCATTCTTAAGTTCATTGTTTAAAGAGTTTGAAGCATGTGCACATATAATAGTTTTGTATAAAGCGTTGAATATACTTATAAATGTTTGATCATCAGTAGACTTGACTGATCAGTTCATAACTTTTTGCTTTTTCTGAGTGATTATCGATGATACTATCATGAGTGAGCTGAATGATACAAAGACGTAGTTTATTTGAGTTGAGCATATACTTTCTTTCTTGAAAGTACAGATGATTCTCATATTATTTACACTTGACTAGAGAGATCTTGTTGTGATGTCGTGCTTCATTGCAAAGCACTTTGATTATCTGAGCTGCGAATTTGTCATTGATTTCGATTTGCTTTCACAATGTCTGAGTAAGAGTATCAGCAAAATCTTCATCAAGATTCAGAATGTCTTGATCTAGCTGAGACTTGATGTTTTCAACATTGAATTCTTTAATTTCTAGATTTATGAAAGCTAGAATTTGCAAAGATGCTGAAATAACTGAGAACAAATGTAACTGAACTGAATCTAGAGTGATGATTTGTGACTGAAACTTCATGACTTTGATGTCAAAGACATCAAAGATGAGATTCTTAACAATATTAAAATCTAAAACATAAGTTTTCAAAATTGTTTGATGTTGATATTGATGTTAAGAATTGAATGTATTTCTCTTTTTAAAAAGATCTTCTGAGCGACGTGTCAAAGCATTCAACTTATCATTAATCTTGTTGAGATGATAAGTAATGTGATAGTTGAATCTAAACAGAAACTCACTTCAACAAGCTTAATGATGACTCAACTGCTTAGTTAACATAAAATACTCAAGGTTTTTGTGATTTGTGATCATCTCGACAGAGTAAATAAAGTCTTCAAGCTTCAATCATCATTTCTCGAAAGTGCAAACAATGATCATGAGTTTTTTATTATAAATCTTGTAGTTACACTCAACTGAGTTATGCTTCTTCAAAAAGTAAGCGACTGAATGAAGAATTTCATTCTCATTATATTAAAAGAGAATGTTTTTAAACACATAGTTTAAAGCATTGATTTCTATCACAATCTTGTGATCTAAATTATAGTGATGAAGAATAATCTTGAAAGTGAAGACTTTCTTAAGAGTGTTGAATGCAATTTGACATTTCTGAAATCAGATAAAGAGTACATCTTTTCTGATGAAATGAGTGAGCAAGATAGTTATTCTACTATAGTCATAGATGAATCTTTTATAAAAGTTCGCAAAATCTAGAAAACTTTAAACGTTTTTAACGTTGATCAGAATGAATCAGTTGACAATGATGTTTATCTTAGAAGAGTTTATCTTAATCTCTTCAATGATGATTATCAATTCTAAATATGAAACTTAAGTGATGTGAAACTTGCATTTGATTATATTTATCTGAAGATCTGCTTCTTGCAGCTTTCACAAAATGAGCTTGACATGAATCTTGTGCTTGAGTTCATTGTTGAAATAAATCAAGATGTCATTCAGATAAGCTGTACAGAACTTATTTAAATGTTTGCAAAGAATATTGTTGATGTACTTCTGAAACAAGACAGACTCATTACATAAATTGAAGAGCATGACTAAATACTTGAATAATTCAAATTGAGTGTGAAAGATGATGAGAACTTCATCTTCTTCTTTGATTTAAAGTTGATTGAATGCAGAGATGATATTCAGCTTAATAAAGATTTTAGCTCAACTTAAATGATTCAACGTTTCTGAAATCAGAGATAAAGAATATTGATTCTTGATTGTGATAGTGTTCAAATCTAATAGTTCACGCAGAAGCAAAGTTTTTTTTCAAGTTTCTTAATGAAGAGAACAGAGATAATCATCTGAAAGTGACTGACTTGAATGAAATCTTTGCTCAAATTTTCATTCAGATAACAACAAAATTCTAGAATTTCATCATGATTCATGTTGTACAAAGCGAAGATTGAAAGTTGAGCATCTTCTTTAAGATGTATGACATGATCATGAGCTTGATGCAAAGATAAGATATCAACGTTTTTCTTGAAGAAGATGTTTAGAAACTCAAAATATCTGAACGATAAAATTGTGACTGAATTAACGTTCTTACTTTGTTAATAAACTTCAAGATCTTCTTGTGTCATGAATGCAGTCAAATGAAATTTCTTTTTCATTTGATGAAGATTTAGATGATGATTCTTATTATACATACTGTCTTGAAGATGAGACAAAAACTGAGCAAGAGTTGAACTGTTCTTTGAATGAACAGTCAAAGTTGCGTGACGCGATTTTGACTCATCAGAGTTTAGATTAGAAGACGAGATTGATTCAAGATTCAAGAAAACATCAATTTCTCTTAAAGTGATGCTAAACACTTCAATGTCTTTGACATGAGCAGCATGATCAAAGCTTCAAGCTCTCAACTCAACTATGTCAAGTTGTATAAAAGATTAATTGAATTGATTTGTTCAAGAAATAACAAAAGTTCTAAAGAAGAAAGAATTTTGACACTTGATTTTTGATGAGTATTCTTTTTGAATAACTTGAAGAATACAACTAGAAGTTTCTTGTTTCAGATGAGAAACAAGACTGAACGAAGTTTGTTTCTTGTGAATGAGCTGAATATTAGTTGACTTCTCATAAGCAAACGAGAGATTAGATTGCTTCTTGTGAGCAGATAAAAAACTGAGTTACTTCTTGCAAGTAAATTGAGAACTGAATTGCTTCTTGTGAGCAAACTGAAAACTGAGTTGCTTCTTTTAAGTGAATGAGAAACTGAGTTACTTCTTGCAAGCAAACTGAAAACTAAGTTGCTTCTTTCAAGTGAATGAGAAACTAGATTGCTTCTTGCAAGCGAACTGAATGCTGAATTGCTTCTTGTGAATGATTCATGAACTGAGTTGCTTCTTGTGAGTGAATTGAGAGCGAGACTGAGAGAAAGTTACTTTGTTAACTTCAAATGAGAAATTTTTTTCTTGTTGATTAAGATCATAGATCTTGACGAGAAATGAATAATAATGATTAAGATAGAAGAAGAAAGACAAGATGAGAATATTATGCTCAAAATTAACATCAATAACGTGATAATGAAGTCATGATAGATTCATGATGATGAAATACTGACTTAATTCAATGATATAAAAGAATAGTCTTTCAATGTGTTCATTAAAAATCATTGTGATTTCAACAACATAAGTAATGTCATCAATTAAAGCGACTTGATCATCAAATTCTTAAAGTCTGTGAAAGTGAGTTAATTGATGCAAGAAGAAATGATGTTGTTGCGTGAAGAATTTATTTATAAAGACATAAGTGAAAACTTCACTTTCAATCAGAGTAAGAGTGAGAACTCTAGATTGAGCTTGACGTAAAATACAGAATATTATCATGTGACTATCTTTGAATGTTGAATCAAATTCAAAGAGTTTCAAGACAGATTTAGCAAAAAACTTTCTATATGATTGAAGTGAGAATGAGAAGATTGAAACTAGTAAACAAGATAATATGTATACAGATCTTTGAGCATAACTTAGCTCAGAAACTAAACTTTTCTCGCAAACAGCAAGATTTCTTCATTTATATTGATGACATCACTGTCATAAACGTTCATGATATGCAGAGTGAAAAACTTCTTATTTGAGCATTCTTTAATGATTTTGCTCAAATGTTGCAATTTGCAGTAGTAGCATAGCTTTCACTTGTTGCAAATTTTCTTGATCTCAGAAACGATCAGAGTCTTATCTTGAATGATGATAATGACAAAGCTTAAATTCATTGAATCATCAAGAAACAAGAAAGAAAGAGATAAAGATACTGTCAAAACAACAGTCACAGAGATGATGATCTTTGAATTCAAAAAGTTACTAGTCAACGCAAAGATGCTCTTGACTTTGATGAACAAGATGATGATGAAGACGAAGCGAGATTGATGATGCTTAAGCTGCTGAAGCTCTTCGTCGATGTCAAAAAATGCTTGAACTCATTGATGAAAGATGAATGATTGAGTTTCATCAAGATTTCGTCAGAAGAAAGCAATGACTTGAGTGAAATAATTGACATTGCGCTTCAGACAGTCAATCAATGAGAAATTTTTCATTAAAGAATATTCTTTCTTTTGATAAAAGAAATTGTAGTAGTTAACAAAGCTATTCATGTCTTGCTTTAAAGTTTCACGAAGATATAAATGAGCATCTTCTGTCTTGAAAAAGTTGTTGCAGCAATGATGCAACTTATGTTATTAATCTGCAAAGATGAAAATGATACAAAGATCATTGATTTGATATTGACTCATTAAATTGTGAGTCTTCTTATTTATGATAAGTCGTGACTCAATATAAATGATTTTAGCTCAATGAAAGAAGTAATAATCATTGTTTATGTTCATGCGCTGTATCAAACTTTGCTTTCAGACATTCAAACAATCTTTGTCTCTTTCATACTCAGATATATTGAGAAGCTTTTTGAATTTAATGAAGATTGAGACAGCAACAAAGTTTGCAGAAACTTAAATGTCAAAGAAAGATTGATTGTGCAAAGTTTATGCAATGATCTGAGCTATTGTTGCAAGAAACTGAGAATTCAATTCTTGATAAACTGAAGAATTAGAAGCAATGAATGAGAATGAAATGATGATGTCATGTTGTTGAACTTGATTTTGAAGCTTGCGCATTGCGTGAAAGACTTCAACTGAGTTTTCAATCATACTTTAAGTGAACTGTTCAACAGCATGCTTGTCATTGATTAAGAAGTGATGAGATTGCTTCATTTAAGCAAGAAGATAACTAGATGAGATTTCAATGTATGAAAACGTTGCAAAAAGTGTAAATCTTTCATAATGTAAAAGACTAAACTAGACTAAAGATTCTATCAATATAAAGAATTGATTATTATATTACTTGAACTAGATACAGAACAATACATCAGATAATGTACAAGACGAAAGATAAAAAGTGAAAGAAAAGAATGAGAATTTAACTTCTATATACATGAATTGAGCAGAATCAAGACTAAACAGTAGTTTTATTGACTTAAGATTGCAAAATAATTGAAATGATTAAAACAGAATTGCTGAGATTAAATTAAGATGATGATGACTAGATTGATGACTTGATTCAATGAATTGAGATTATTTAAAATATTAATGATTTATGTTTTAAATTGAGTTGATGATCTGACATCATGACAGCTTCATATGTGATTTACTCAATGCTTCATATGTAGTATATTTAGTGTTTCATATGTAATCTACTCAATGCTTTATATGTAGTATATTCGATGCTTCATATGTGATCTACTCAATGCTTCATATGCAATCTATTTAATACTTCATATGTAGTATTTTCAGTACTTCATATGTAGTATACTTTGTGCTTCATATGTAGTATTTTCAGTGCTTCATATGTAGTATATTTAGTGTCTCTTATGTGATCTATTCAGTGCTTCATATGTGATCTACTTAGTGCTTCATATGTAATATATTCAATGCTTCATATGTAGTACATTTGATGCTTCATATGTGTCAGAAACTGAGCTAGACTAGAGATACTATCAATATAAAAGACTGATATTATTATTATTACTTTGATAAAATCTAGATACAAAACAATACATCAAATAATGTACAAGATGAAAGACAAAGAGTGAAAGAAAAGAACGAAAGTTCAACTTTTATATACATGAATTGAGCAGAATCAAGATTAGACAGTAGTTTTATTGACTTAAAATTGCAGAAGTTTGTGCATACAACTGAGATAATCAAAACAGAATTGCTGAGACTAAATTAAGATGATGATGACTAGATTGATGACTTGATTTATTGAACTAGTTCAATGAATCAAGATTATTTAAAATATCAACGATTTATGTTTTAAATTAAGTTGATGATTTGACATCATGACAATATGTGATCTACTCAATGCTTTATATGTAGTATATTTAGTGCTTCATATGTGATTTATCGAAAGTTCATGAGAAAGTTAATGAGAAAGTCAATGAAGAAGTCAATGAGATGCTTCATATGTGATTTAGAGAAAGTCAAAGAGAAAGTCAATGAGAAAGTCAATGAGAAAGTCAATGAAATGCTTCATATATGATATATTTAATGCTTTATATGTGATTTATCTAGTATTCTTATGCAACTTACTGAATAGATCACATATACTACATATAAAGCACTGAGTAGATCATGTATGAAGCATCGAATATACTATATATAAAGCACTAAGTAGATCACATATGAAACATTGAATAGATCATATATAAAGCACTGAGTAAATCACATATGAAGCATTGAGTAAATCACATATGAAGCATTGAATGTACTATATATGAAGCACTAAATATACTACACATAAAGCATTAAGTAAATCACATATGAAGCATCAAATGTACTACATATGAAGCATTGAATATATTATATATGAAGCATTGAGTAGATTATATATGAAGCACTGAATAAATCATATAAAAGACACTGAATATACTACATATGAAGCATTGAATAGATTGTATATGAAGCACTGAATAGATTGCATATGAAGCATTGAACATACTACATATGAAGCATTAAATAAATTATATATGAAGCATTGAATAAATCACATATGAAGCATTGAATAAATCACATATGAAGCACTGAATAAATCACATAAGAAACACTGAATATACTGCATTTAATATATTGTGAGTAGCTTGAGAAACGCGCAGTCACACTAAAGAATATGCATGTAAATAATATGATCAAATTTGATAGTAGCTTAATAATATTTATTCATATAGAAAGTTAATATTAGACTATAAAATACAGAAGTGAACTTTTCTTTATATATTCAAAAAACTAAGTTCAAGCATTGTCAATGAGATCAGCAAGATTACATGCAATTCATGTGAAATCTCTCGAAGATTATATGTGACTTGAACTTTTATCATTGATGAAATGTTGAAATTTGTATGTGATTTAAATTCTTGTAGATTCAAAGCTTTTGAGAATCAATGATAAAGATTTTCATAAATTCAGTATTTCTGAGAATCAGCAGTAAAGTTTCTTGTAGACTCAGTGCTTCAATTCTTATAAATTCAGATTCTTGTTTAAGAGCTTGATGATAGCATTGAAGAATAATTCTCATATTTATTCTTTATTCTTTGAAGAACTTTGACTTTCATAGATTTGAATTCTGACAATTATTTCTCTTCTTAATAACAACGTTCTCATTGTTAAATTGCTTCATTTCTTCATGCAATGCATGATATCAGAATTCACTGTGTATCATTATGTTTTCAAGATTTTCTTTTGATAGCACAAGCATTGAGTTCAATAGCATATTCTTTATCTTCTGATTTTCATAAATGTAGACTGAGTATTCTTTGTAACTTACATAAAGTCTTTAAACAATCAGCAGTATTGTTCATGTCTATTCTTTGAATCTCGTAGATCTGAATTCTGACTATTATTTCATTGTCTCATTATATTTTAACTGTCGCTTCATGCACAATGTGATCATGATCTTGATGCTCTTTTTCATTAATGCATGCACATTGACTAAACTTGAATTCTCATGATAACAATTATGATGAAAATTGAGATTTGCTCAATTTGAAGTTTTCTTCTATAAATGATGCTTAATAGTAGAAGCAGACAATAAGCAAAAGATAGTATCAGATAGTAAAAGTAAACAATGAACAGAAAAGTGATGCTTTTGTTGTTTGTTGTGACTAGCGTGATGATGATGATCATCAATATTCATGTTTATTTATTGTGAAGTAGTAAATTTTTATTAACTCATCTCTTTTATCTTTTGTCTGATCTTCTTTCTTCTTCAACTTTCATTCTTACATTTAATCTTCATTTTATTATCTTACTTGATTTTTTATTCATTCTGTAAAGTAGTTCTGTATGATTTTATTGAGTATCATGATAGTAGTGAGTATAAATCAGATTCTTAATTTGATGTGCAATGAGCTGATCATTTCGCGTCTGAAGATAAGAAAGAAAGAAGATCATTGAAGTGTTTTGTCATTTTTATTTCTTTGATTCAGAAATGTACTCATTTTTCATTTGTACACTTCATCTGCTGTTGATTCTGTTGTCTCTGATCTGATTGCTTTATCTGTTGCTGATGATTATTCTTGCGTATCTTTCATCATCTTTATTATGCTCATTTACATGAAGAATCTATCTTCTTCAGTTCAGCATCATAAAATCGCTATTAATGTATATTACAAGAATGTTTCAGTAAAAAGATGTAAAAAATGCGTTAAAAAAGATGTTAAATGTATTAAGATTAAATTTTCTATTGAAAAGAATCTAAAGAAATGCGCTTTATGCGCAGTATTTGAGACAAATTGTCAATATGAATCATAAGTATAATTTTTAATAGCTTCAAGATGCAAAAATTAAATGATTAATTGATGCTTTTTAAAGCACTTAAGAATGACTTGATGCTCATTTCTATCAGCTTTGCCTTCTCTTCATCTGATTTAAACACTTCTTTATCTTGCTTAAACTCTTTTCATGTCAAGATTACATCTGATTTTGAGTTCAATCTCGTCAGTTCTGTCTCTTCATTACTTTGTTTAAGCTTTTTTTCTTCTTGATCTTGCATAAGTTTTTCTTTATTCTTTGTTGCATCTGATTCTGAGTTTGTGATTAAGAAGATGATGATTGTTTCTTGCAATCTTTCTTTCAATTCAGCTCAGAGTCAGATGTTTCTTGAATTTGAAGAGTATATTGAGAAGAAGCTGCACTCTTTCGTTCTTAATATCAAGATAAACAAAAATAACATCAGCAAAATGAAGAAAAATGTTGAAGATGCAACTATCAATTGCAGAAAGATGTGAAAGCAAATGAAAATACAAGAAACTTGAATCAATGATCTTCTGTGTCAAATTGCAAGACAGAACAAGATCATTGAAGATTTGTGAAAGTAGATTGAAAACTATGACAATCTTTGACTTGTCTTAATCATTCAGACTCAGAGTGCTCTGAATCTTCTTGCAATGCATTTGAAAGATCAGAATGTTTCTGTTGCAATTGAAACATGTTCTTCTGTAATGTTGTTTTCATTCTTATTTTCTTCACTTTCTTATATCTTTCTATCTTTGTTCTCGTTTGATTCATTTCTGTCAATGATTTCTTCTTTCATCTCATCTTTGATGTTAATCACGCAGTCTATCATTGAAAAGATGAAGAATGCTTCGCTTTTGTCTGATTCATTTTCATTGATGACTTCTTTTCTTCTTTCATCTTTGACGTTGATCACGCAATTTATCATTGAAGAGATGAAGAATGCAGTGAGCTTTGATATGAGTTTCTTATTTTATTCATTCTGTCAATATGATAACTTGTGCATGTTTTATGCTATCTGACTAATAGTTGCAAAAGTTTACTTTCATCAATTTTTGAATTTTCAAGAAAGTGAAAGCTGAATGATACACATATCATATGAAACTCGTAAGTTATTCATGTATCAATTTCTGCATTTGCTAACGACTTTTTTAGACTGTTGATTCAAGTATTGATGAGAATGATTGAGTAAGAAAGTCTTGTTTTTCTTTTCTTTTTTTCTTTTTAATAATAGCTAAATAACTATCAATCTTTTTACTTCGTTTTATGCATACTTGTGATCTTTCGTGACAACGTTAATGATTTACTTTCAAGCTTGATGAAATGTTTGCAATAAAAGAATCTCAATAGAATCTTGCAATTATCAAGACAGTCTGATGATTCTCAGATATTTTCTGAAGCTTCAAAGTTCTTTCAGTTAAGCAGATATTATAACTGATTATTCTGTATGCAACTATTCAGTATGTCAATGATCTTTCAGCTATCATGTACTTCTTTCTTTAGCTCAAGATCTTTCATGAGCAACTCATTTGATTTTTTCTCTTTTGAACAGAAAGATTTCAGCAAGTTGACATTGAATATCAAATGTATGTGCATCTTTGAAGACAGTTTCAGATGATAAACTTGTCTGTTCAGATGCTTTAAAATTTTGTATGATTTGTATCTTTTAACTTCAAGTTTCTTGAAAGACTTCTTGATTTGAATGTTCTTGACATTCAATCACATTAACTGATTAACAAGATACATTTTAGCAAAGTATTTTTTATCATACTGAGTCATGTAATCAACATTTGTCTCTGCAAGTCTGTAGCAAAGATTCTTGTGCAATCTTTTCATTCTCATTACGTAGTTTGTAACTGACTCTGATTTCTTTGAATGATTCTTGACGCTGAACTTCATTCTTGAATGTCTTTCTATGATTACAAAGAATGATGTTATTGATGTTGCAATGTAAACGCTGTTATTGTAGAAGAATTCAGTCATGACAAGAAGATGAACTCAATCGTTTTAAACATTATTGCAGTATGCTCAAAGATAAGTTTCAAGAATTTAATTTTGTCTTTCAATTTGATCATTAATGCAAGAATGAAATGCAATGCTAAGTTTTCACTTGATCAGAAGATGATAGCACAGCGACGTTCAAAAGTGTGATGTAAATACAAAATCTTTGTCAGAAACTATATCATTAAAAGTCTCATGATATTAAACTACTCTGTCAAGAAAGAGATTAATCAGATTGAAAGTAATCATTGTCTTTCAAGTAAAAATGTAGTGCATCATCTTGAAAAGATGATCGACTACAATCATAATGCTGTTTGTAGAAAATGTCTGAGACGTTTGTGTTATCAGAAAGATTGATGATGAAGTTCATAATGATGCTTTCTCATATTCTTCAAGAAATGAGCAAATTATTCAGAAGTCTTCAAATTCTGTGACATAATGTCTTATGTTGCTGACATAATTTACAGATTCTGCAGTATTTCTTAATGTTTTTATTTGCAAATGATCAGTTGAAAATTTATTGAACAAGCTTTAAACATTGTTGAGAATTGAGATGTTTTGCAAGAAAGCTGTCATGATGTCATCTCATAATCTTTGCTCTAAATTCATTTTATGCAAAGACATAAATAAATTCTTGAAATAGCATGATGACATTTGTGATTTTCTTTGATCAGTTGATCATGAAGACGCTGAAGTCAATCTTAATATTGCACATGCTTGAGTTTTTCTTTTTCATTAATTCTTATACTGTAATGATGAGATGATTTGTTTTCTGTTGTTTGCAGATCAGTTGAGTTAGATTCTTGAAAAAGTAGTTTGCAAAGTTGACAAAGCTTGAGATCAGAACATCATTTTATATCAATGAATTGAAACATTTATGAATTTTCATAAATTTCAAGACTGCGTCATCTGTTTCATTTGAATCATTCTGAGTTGCAACAAAATGATTCTCTGATGTGTTCACTTTCTCTCTTATGAATAAAGCTTTCTTCATTTCTTTAGCAGAACAATGCATAGTTGAATCTCTGTTTTGACTCATGATTAAACATTCACTTTTCTCAGCAGAACAACATATGATCGAAATTCTGTTCTGACTCATGATCAAACATTTGCTCTTCTTAACAGAATAATGCATAGTTGAATCTTTGCTTTGATTCATGATCAAACATTCATTCTTCTTGACAGAATGATGCATAGTTGAAACTCTGCTCTGATTCATAATTAAACATTTGCTTTTCTCAACAGAATGATGCATAGTTGAAATTCTGCTCTGACTCATGATTAAACATTCATTTTTGTCAGCAAAATGACACATAGTTAAACTCTTGCTTTGACTCATGATCAAACATTCATTCTTTCTAGCAGAATGACACATGATCGAAACTTTGCTCTGACTCATGATCAAACATTTACTTTCATCAGCGAAACAACACATAGTTGAACTTTCGCTCTGACTTATGATCAAACATTCACTTTCTTCAGCAGAAGAATTTGTTCTTCTGCGTTTTCATCTTATCTGAATGATGTTTCTCTCAATCTCAGCAATAATGATAAACATCAACTCAATGTTTTTGCAAAAGCAGATGTCTTTTCTAGTTTCAGTGATAGTAGTAAATGTTGACTTAATGTTCTTGCAAGAACAAACATTTTCTTTAGTTTCAGCAACAGTAATAAATCTTGATTCAATGTTCTTGCAAGAATTAACATCTTTTTAAGTTTTAGCAACAGTAGTAAATCTTGACTTAATATTCTTGCGAAAGCAAATGTTCTTCTGACGAGAAATAATGATGTTTTGAAATCATCATTGAGACTTCTCGTCAGCAGTCAAGAGTGTCAGAATCATGTACAAATAATACAATTAATGAAGATCAGAATTAATAATGCTTGATCTTTAGAAATAGCTATAATTGAATATTAAGAATACAGAAAAAGATTGATACAAAAGCTTTTATTTATATAATGTTCAGAGACTGCGTTAAACTTGAAAGAAATATGTTTATGACATAAGAAGAATGTGATGTAAATGAATAAAATGTTGATGAAAGAAAAGAATGTTGAGAAAGAAAAAAAATGTTAAGTCATATTTGAGTCATATTTGAGTCATATCTGAGTCATATCTGAGTTATATTTGAGTTAAATCTGATGTGAATTGATTAAAGCTTCAGTCTTGTTCAATCTTGATACGCTTGTAACATTATTTCTTTCTTTGAAAATTCATGTTTGCATGAATGTAGTTTATTTGCTCACTTTTGTTGATAGTTATTTCGATATTTAGCGCGATTTGTTTGAATATAACTTATGAAATTCGTTCAACACTTTCTCTGAATCATTGAATTTCTCTTTATTGACATAGTATCATTCATCATTTTTATCTAGATTTTTTCATTTGACTTTGTACTGTATTTGATCTTAATAGTATCTGAAGTTCAATATATCATCTATCTTTCAATGTTCATCATCTTTAATAGTGATTGATCTGAATGATTCTGAATGCTGTTCTGATAAAGAGTCTTCTGAATATGATTGCAGTAGCTTCGAGCTGAACATCAAATGCAGATGCTTCATGCTGATTGATAGATGAAGATGATAGAAGATATTCACTTTGACAGTGATTTGATAAAGATTTAGCTGTTTGTTTTTCAAATCTTTGCAGAGTTTTGTTGTCTTGACGTTTTTGAAAGATAGTCAAACTCAGTCATTTATCTCATAAATGACGTTTCATTTATGTTTATTGATCTGAACTTCAACAATCAGCTTTGTCTTTTTCAATTATTGATGATCAAAGTTCAGTAGCTCTTTCATTTGAATGACAATATCATCTGCTTTTCTAGCTTCAAGTCGTTCACAAGTTGTTTCATAGTCAGTCATATTTAAATCAAACTCATTCAAGAGTGAAATTCTTTATTAAAGTAGAAGAAAGTCATTGAAGTGATTAAAAAGATATTGAAATTGTCACTGAATTTCATCATAAATATTCATTTGACTCAGTTGTTCTGCATGTAATTGCAGTAAATTCTAAGTTTGCATTCAATGTCTTGATTGACTCATTCTGATTGATCATTGATTTCAAAATGATAAACTGTAAATAGATTAACTGTAATTCTCAGTCGCTTGCAAAGACTTTTTCACATAGTCAATATGAATTAAGAGTCTCTGTTTGAAACAATAGAACTGAGTAGATCATGCAGTTGATAAACGTTTCATAGCATGATTCAAATCATTTCTTTGATTGAGATGTCATCATCTTTTTAATGACAGAGAACATAGTAACGTTCTTTGATGAGATAACATATGATTATGCAAATGATGTTATAGTCTTCTGACAAAGATAGTTCAATGATGAAGTTCATAGTTATATCTTTTCAGCGTTTCTGTGAAATTAAGAGAGAATGATGAAGTTTATTGATGCTATTTCTAGAAACTTTGCTTCGCTGACAAGCATGACAGTTTCAAATGTATCATTGAATAGTAGCTCAATGATCTGATCAATAGTAGAAACGTTGAACTAGATTAATGATTCATTTATTGTTAAGATGAGAGATTGAAGATTGATCATGCACTTCTTGTAATAATTTCGTATGCATGTTCTCAAAGATTTACAGTAGATCTTTTCTAAATAGAATGTCATTAATGATTTTGCAGTTCTTCAGTTTAGTGATATGAAATTTGAGCTTATGTTCATTCATAGCTTGTTTATATTTGCTGCAGAGCTCATCTATTTAATTGATTATTTGTACTTGTTAATAGAAATTTGCTTTCAATTCAATAAATAGAACATCAACTTTATCAAGAATCAGAATAGTTTAAAAATGATCTTCAAAACACTGAGTTAATTCAGAAATGTTTACTAGAAACATTCTGATTAAAGCATCAACTTTAATGTTCATTTTGTCTGATTTAAAGATGATCTGAAAGTTAAACTTTGATAGAATGTTCAGATGATTGACTTGTCATTGACTCAACTGTTTGTTTTTCATGAAAATTTTCAAAGTTTGATGATCAATGAACATCTGAATGAGTAGTTTAATGCACTTCAGCTCAAGTCATCAATGTTTGAAACATTGAATAATGACTAGTAATTTCTTGTCATAGATGTGATAATTGATTTCAGCAAGAATCATGCTTTTACTGTAAAAGATCATTGAATGAAGAACTTTCTTATTATTGTACTGAGATAATATTTCATCTTTTACATAGTTTGAAGCATCAATCTTCAAAATAGCTTGTTGTTTGAGATTAAAGTGACAAAGTACTGAAATCAAGCTGATTTATTTCTTTAAATTGTTAAAGACTTGAATACAGATCTTGTTTCAAACAAAAAATGTATTCTTTCTAGTCAGCTGAGTGAATGATTTTACTAGCTTCAAGAAGTTCTTAATGAAACAATGATAGAAGTTAATAAATCTCACGAAGTTTTGAATTTCTTTTAGATTGATTGAAGTGATTCAGCTGACTATGATTATTACTTTGCTGAGATTCATACGAAAATTTAATTCTGATACAATGACTTTTAGAAAAACAGTCTCTTCTACATTGAATTTGCACTTTCAAATATTCATCTGCAGTTCAGCTTCGCGTAGTTGACTCAATACTAGTTTAACATGATCTTTATATTTCTTTCTCATTTTGCTATAAATGAGAATGTCATTTAGATAAACTTGACAAAAGTTATTCAGAAAGTTTTATAAAATGTCATTCATATATTGCTGAAAGAAGATCGATTCATTAGTTAGTTTGAATGATAACATCTTGTATTTATATGCTTTTAAAGCAGTGATAAAAGTGATGTAATTCTTGTTATCAAGATGCATTTGAAGTTTGTTGAATGCTGATATGATGTTCAATCTAGTCAGATGCTTGCAACTCATTATTTTATCAATGATTTCATTTATCAGTGATAGAAAATATTTATTTCTTTTGAAAATAACATTTAGCTTTCAATAGTTCACACAGAATCAAAGATCTTCATTTGCTTTGAGAATAAATAGAACGAGAAAGAAATAGAAAGTTTAACTAAAAGTGATGAATTTCTTCAACAGATTCTCGTTTAAGTACTTTTTTATCTTCAGAAGTTTGACAGAAGACATTTGATAAACTTGACAGTGAAAAAGCATTGAATCATTGATGAGTTTAATTTTATGATCATAGAAGTGATGAGAAAGCAGTTTATTCAATTGAGCTCGATCAAAAACATTTAAAAACTCATGATATTTTGATGACAGCTTTGCTTTAATATCTTTCAAATTCTGAGTTGTTTCATTGATTGAAGAGATGTTTAAAGCGTTCAAATTGCACTGAGTATTGTACGCGATTTTTCTATTGATGTTCATCATGAATAAAGCAAAGACTTCAATCTTGTCTCTTTTTGAATAATTTAATAGTGTTTTGAATGAAGCTGCATTTATGCTTTGAATCGAGAATGACTTTTTTTGAACAAGTTGTTTGAGTATCATAAAAATCTTAGTCTGAATGATTAAAAAGAATGAAGATGATCATAATCAACTTGAGTGCTTTGAATTAAAAGAGATTGAAAAAATCGAAATAGAAGTATTCAATTGATTCAAAAAAACAATGATGTTGTTTTGCATATTCAATAATATTTCGTTTTTATTCATTCAAAGTTTACTCAATATGATTTCATGATGATCAATATCAATTATCAGCATTGATAAAGTTAATTTCTTATGACTTTCAATGATGAGATTAAGTAGAATTTTATGAGTGATAATTTTCTCAAATATCTTTTTATCATAATCTCTTATTAGTTTCTGAAAAAACAATCACAACGCACGCATCACAAATTTTGAAAAAGAGCACTACAAACAAGGCAGAGTGAATCTAGAAGACGATTGAACGACGATGAATTGCACGAATCGCAGCAGTGCTGATTCGAAGACAATTGCGAGCGACGTTGATTCGTTGCAAGAAAACAGAGACGTGAGATCGAAACACTCACGTGACGATGAAGAGAACGTTGCTAACATTATTGATCTACTAATAAAGATATCAACGTTAAAGAAAGAGAAAAGCAAAGATCATTTGTGAAAAGAGATAGCATTGAAGCTGATTCGACGTCTTTGACTCGACTCAGAAGAAAAACATCACGCGAATCAGAACGCGTTCATCGCGAAGAATGTACAGAAACTGAAGGCATCAGTTCAACTGCTTAACAAGCAGTTGCATACACAGAGAAACATGCGTCTTTCAACGAAAATCACGTCATGAACGAACGTGACAAGAGAAGAAATAGCGACGAGAAAGCAACGTCTCAGAGATGACTCGTCGTTGCTTTGCAAGAGACGAGAAGTCATGATTAAGATAATGAACAGAAGAGAAATAAAAGAGATACAGAAGAAGTTGATCGAACAGATTCTACAAAGAATCGCAGACGTGTCGACAGGTCAAAGAAATCTAATCGTGTCACTTCGCAAGCTGAGCAGCGATGACATTTCCCTTCACGCAGTTAGCTCAGATGCTCAAGCAAATCTGAAAAAGACTCAGATGTGAGCAAAAGAAATCGCGAGTTTGACACGCGTAGCACGTCGAATCTTCGCAATGCTGACACATGAAGTACGCACTACAATAAACATGAGCAATCAAGAAAAGATCATTGAAAGACTGATAAAAGATAACGCGAGACTTCATGAAGATCTAAAAGTTCTAAGAATAGTCTGACTCAAGAAGATAATAGATAGCGAAAAGACTCATTCATCACTCATCGTAGAGATCGCGATCGAAGCGATGACGAATCAACTAATTAACGTGAGCATGCTGAACTTGTATCAAGAATGTGCATGCGAGCTATTTGAAAAGAACTGTCGCATCACACAGTGCTTCAGATGTCACGAATTTGATCACATGACTAAGATCTGCAGAAAGAATCAGCGCTGCGAAAAATGCGCAGGCAAGCATCACATAAAGAAGTGTGTGATGCCTTCAAATAGAAGACGTTGCGTCAACTGCAACGAAAATCACGAACTCTGAAGACGCATCTGTCTCAAGTGACGACAGCAGATGAAACAAGCGTTCGAAATCTATAGAAATAGATTGTTCAGATACTCTGAGACGTCTAAATACAATTGCATACTCTTCTCGCTGTCTCTGAACTCTTTAGATTCAACGAACTCTTCAGGTTCAACGAATTCTTTTGATTCAATGAATCTCTCGAGCTCAGCAACAGTCATGCTGAAAACACGCAGTTGAATCGCTGATAAATCAGCTTGACAGATAGTAGAGATCAAGAAGAGACGAGTCGATCTTTTCTCTTGCGTGAGTAGTGACTCAGATGAGACGACATCTGAGCAGATTCAGAAACGTTCAATCAGAAAGTGAGAAAGATCGTCGATGATCGAAAGCATACAAAGAGTCTTCTCATTGCAGAGTCAACAACAGCTATGAATAACTCTATGATAAAACAGTCTTTTCTACGAATTCTACAGTACAACATCAGAAAATCATTAAGAATTCAAGAATCGTTTCTAATTGACAAAGAAGTTCGCGAATTCAACATAGTAGCTATACAGAAGCAAAATCGCAACAACAACAACTTGCAGTCATTTAGCGCAGCACACAACTTCTTTCACCTAGTGAAAAACTCGTCATCTCAATCAAGAACATGCATATACGTTAACAAACGTCTAAGACTCGATCAATGAATAGTAGAAACAGCTGAGTCAGACATTTGCTCAATCAGAATATTAACTCGCAACACAGATGACAAAACGCAGACGCTAAGACTTTTAAATGTTTACAACTCATGCTCACTGTTTACTACATTCATAGAGAGATCTTTAATCATTTCTCGTTTGAACGAACTACTCAAGAATGACTGTGAACAACTGATCGTAGAAGATTTCAATCTACATCATTCTCACTGAGAGAGACGAAGATGCTTCACTCGTCATACGATGACTGATACTCTACTAAACGTCATTACAAACGCAAGGCTGAAATTATTACTGAAATCAGGCACTATTACTCGCGAAGCTCACAATCAATTTACGACGATTGATCTAGTCTTTAGCAGCGAGAAAATACAGTTCATGACACGCAAGTGCGAGATACGAATTGATCTGCATCAGAGATTGAATCATCTTTCGATCGTCACAGAGCTATGTCTACAAACAATCTCAGTGCAACTCTTGACTCAACGACTTTGAAAGAAAATGAATACAGAAGCATTGAGTGCTTATTTGCGAATACATCTATCTTTGAAACGCTCTCTAGACGACAAGACTATGATGAATGACAAAGTGTGCAAGATTATCAGAGTGCTACAAAAGATCATCGAGAAATTTATCTTCTTGACAAAGTCATCAAATTGAGCAAGAGACTTTTGAAATCAAAGCTGCTTCAAAGTAGTAATGAAATCAAGATGACTGCAAATTATATGAAAAACACAAGGCATATTAGAAGCGTGATATGAATATCTGAAGCACAACGATCATAAAAACAAGATCATTCAACAAACGAAATGTGCACACTTCAGAACACAAATGCATGAGTTGAGCAAAACACTCAAATCGATATGACGCTTTGCAAAATGAGCTAGAATCGAAAGTCAGCTACCTAAAAAGCTTTCTCAGTTTTCGTCACTGAAGCGAAGCGACATCGATCATATGATAACGACGTTCGAGGGAAAAATCAAGATACTGCGAGAAAAGTTCTTTCTCTCACCTTCTCAAGCGAATGTCAGCGACATCGCAGAATCATTCATATCTCTGACAGTCTCATTCAATTCACGCATCACAGAAGATGAAGTGAAGCAGACAATCAGACGAGTAAAAGCAGACAAAGCATTGAGCGCTTCAGATATTTCAAACAGAGCGCTTCAAGTGAGTCTTGCAGAACTGATTTCAGTACTGACAAGTTTATTCAACGCATGCGTAATACACAAGTATCATTCGAAGCAGTTCAAAAAGACTCAGACAATAGTACTACGCAAATCGAAGAAAAGCGACTATATCGATTCAAAGACGTATCGACTCATTGCTTTGCTTGATATCATGAGCAAAGCGCTGAAGTCGATCATGATCAAAAGACTGAGTGACATAGTCGAGACTCATTGCATGCTATCAAATGCTCAAATGAAAGCGAGACGCAAGTGATTCATGATCTCGACGTTAAATCTACTAGTAGATCAAGTTCACACAGTGTAAGACTGTGAAATCAAATATGTGATCTTCATGCTAAGCTTAGACGTCGTCGAAGCGTTTGATCGAGTCTCACACGTCAGACTTCTGCACACGCTGAAAATGAAAAGAACGTCGAGCTACATAATTGAATGAACACGCAGCTTTCTAGAGAATCGAGAGACATCGCTAATATTTGATGAACAAACGAGCGACATGCGCGAGATAAACGCAGGCATATCGCAGAGATTTCTCATTTCATCGATTCTCTTTCTATTCTTCAACGCAAGTTTAATTAAAAAATGCGAAGCACTGAGAATTAAAATTGAAGTGCTTGACTTCGTAAATGATATTAACATTCTAGTCTACGACAGATTCATTGAAGAAATCTGCAGAACATTGAGCAAAGCACACGACGTCTGCGCGAAATGAGCTTGCACTCATGACGCAACGTTTGCATCAGAAAAGTATGAGCTCACGCATTTCACTAGAAAATCGAAGAGATTCAACATGATGACTAGCATACAAATAGAAAGCTCAGTTATTAAATTGAAATCAGACATACGAGTTCTAAAGATGCAACTGAACATGAAACTGCAATGAAGCGCGCATCTTCGACAAATAAAGACGAATCACGTCACAAGAATGCTGACACTTAGTCATCTTGAAGTCTTCACATGAAAAGCTATCTTCACAAAAGCGAGACAAGTATACTCAGCAGTAGTGAGATCAGAAATTGCATTCGAAGCGTCAGTCTGACATCAGCGCGACAAGAAAGATGAACTGTTGAGCAAAGAACGCAGACTAGAAACACTTCAGAATCAGACTCTGCGTCACGTAGCAGAAGCATTCAAAAGAGTAAACATCGAAACTCTAAAGACAGAAACATACATGAGTTCGCTACATGTTCATTTGAACATGCTATAGAACAAGATCATGCTACACAGTCGAGTCAACGATCGAACGCAAGAGATCAGACAAGCATGCAAACTAATACGCGCTCATTTGACGAAAGTTAATCGCGTCATTTCTCGCTCATTCATCATCAAGAAAATAGTACTTCTGAATGTTTTCATTCAAGAAGATGCGAAGATACAGTTGAGATGCAGATGACACATTTTCTTCTTCACAATGATTTCAACAAGCGATAGCATCGCAATAACGCAGTATCACAAAGATCAATGAAATCAACGATGAGAAAAGTACAGAGAACGCATCGCAGATGTTAATGTAATCTCAGCACAAAGATTGCACCTGAGCAATAAGACGATAAAAATGCGTGATGATTTTCAGAAAGCAGAAAGCACTCTTGCAATGCACATCAGAATTGAACGCATAGATCTAAATGCTTATCTGCACTTTAGAAACATTTCAGGCATGAATAGTTCGCGATGCGACTGCAAATGAAGTCATCAGACGATGAAGCATGTACTCATGCACTGCTTGAACTGATCGCATTTGCGATCAAGAATGCTACAAGATGCTGACTTCTTGAACTATTGAATAATCGTCGTCATCACGAAGAGTTTCAGAGCAGTAGCGAAGATGATGATGAAAACGAAGCTCTTGAAGCAATTTAAAGTGACTAGAACACTCGTTCTCTAACGTGCAATCAACGTGAACAAATTTGATACATAGTCTTAAAACTCACTGTTTTGACTGCGTAAAGCAGTCGTGTAGACTGCAAGTGATTTTCTACCTCACAGAGTTTTGTTCACTCAATACAGATAGCATAAAGTTTCTCATGAGTTGATCTAATCGATGTCACAAGAATGTATGAATTTATTATTATTATTATTATTATTATTATTATCATATAAATGATTGAATCACTGTTTATTAAAGAATGAAGGCTGAAAGATTGATTCTGAGAGATGAGATGAGTGTTAATTAGAAACAACTTTTCAATAGAATTTTCTTTCAATAGAATTTCATCTAGTTTGCATAAAGATATAACTTTTATCTTTTTGATGACTTTTGAAGAGATGACTAGTTTTTTTAATCGAAATTCAAATTGAAATTGAAGTAATCATATTTATTGTTCACTGCATTAATTTTAGTAGATCAATCAAGACACTTTTTAAAGCTATGATTTAATTTATGACATATGAAACAACTTTCAACTAGAATATCTGCTTCTTTGACGTTAGTTGAAATCGCGTCACACAACTTTAGCTGATCAGACTTCAAGTCATCAACGTTTCAACAAATTCAGCTAAAATTGACTACAAGCTCATTAAGCTAGCATCAGTTAAAAACATATGTTTAGTTGAGCTTCTAGCTTGCAAGCTTCAACAGCACACTTATCAATGACTAATAGCTAGCTACAAGCGCTTGTATTTTTTGATGACAGTCATTTGCTCAAAAGACATCAATTGCTCAAAAGATATAATGTGCAATACATGTTCACTTTTCATACATTTCTACATTCAAGATTCGTATGTAATCAAATAAATCATTTGATAAATTGATTATTTAAGTAGCTATTTAATCATTTATTTAAACATGAAGAATGCTTGGTAGAGAATCATGTAAAGAGTTATGAAGAATGCTTGATAGAAAAACATGAAGAGTGCTTGGTAGAAAAATATGAAGAATGCTTGATAGAGTGCTTGATAGAAAAACATGAAGAGTGCTTGATAGAAAAACATGAAGAACGCTTGATAAAGAAACATGAAGAGTGCTTAATAGAGTGCTTGATAGAAAAACATGAAGAGTGCTTGATAGAGAAACATGAAGAGCGCTTGATAAAAAGTCATATAGAAAGTCATGTAGAAAGTCATATAGAAAGCATTGTTTAACTTATGTTATGCGCTCAATCGACGCGTATTTTGAAGCATGTAGAATGTTTGATAAAGCATTTGATAGAAAGCTCAGTCAATAGCTCAATAGATAGCTCAGTAGAAAGATCAGTAGAAAGATTGATTGAAAAATCAGTAGAAAGCTCACTAAATGACTTAATCGAAAGATCAGTAGAAAGATTGATCAAAAAATCAGTAGAAAGCTCAGTAAAAAGCTCAGTAAAAAGCATTGTTTAAAGCACTGTTTGACTCATGTTATGCGCTTAATCAACGCGTCTTTTGAAGCATGTTTTGAAGTGAGTAGACTGACTAGTAGATGAACGAGTTGATAGCTGAGTTGATAGCTGAGTTGATAGTTGAGTTGATAGCTGAGTTAATAGCTGAGTTGATAGCTGAGTTAATAACTGAGTTGATAACTGAGTTAATAGTTGAACATGTTGATATTTTGATTGTTGTTGTTCTAGAAAGTAGAAACTATGAAGGAAAAAGAAGATGAAAACTTTAAACTCTCTAGCGTCAGCTTTATAAAGCTTGAAGCGAAAATTATCGAGTAGATAGCTGAGCATGTAGAATGACGAGTAGATAGAAAGTCATGTAGAAAGCATTGTTTGAAGCATTGTTTAACGTGTTTTATGCGCTCGATTGACACATTTGATAAAGAGTAGAATGAAGAGTAGATAAATGAGTAGAGTAAAGAGTAAATGAGCGAGTAAATAAATGAGTAGAGTGAAAAGTAAATGAGCGAGTAAATAGATGAGTAAAGTGAAGAGTAAATGAGCGAGTAGATAGACGAGTAAAATGAAGAGTAAATGAGTGAGTAAATAAATGAGTAGAATGAAGAGTAAATGAGCGAGTAAATAGACGAGTAGAATGAAGAGTAAATGAGCGAGTAAATAAACGAGTAGAATAAAGAGTAAATGAGCGAGTAAATAGATGAGTAGAATAAAGAGTAAATAAGCGAGTAGATAAATGAGTAGAATGAAGAGTAAATGAGTGAGTAAATAGATGAGTAGAATGAAGAGTAGATGAGTGAGTAAATAAATGAGTAGAATAAAGAGTAAATTAGCGAGTAAATAGATGAGTAGAATGAAAAGTAGATAAGTGAGTAAATAGATGAGTAGAATGAAGAGTAGTGTTAAATCAGCTAAATCAGCTTGTAGCTGATTTATGTAGCATGTAAGTTAATCAATGATGCAAACTCAGCTGACAGTTAACTTGTAGCAAATGTCTCATTTAGTAGCTAGCATATGCATCTCAAATGCATTAGTATTGAATGAACTCTGCTCACTGACTCACAAGCTATTTAAGCTCTTTGTCAAAATGTTGATGAGTGATTGACTCACTAAGTGATAACAGTCGCTTTATGAAAGATACTTTTAGAAAGATCATTAACATGTTTGATCTTGTTCTTGATCTTTTGAATGACTCGCTGATCATTATTCAAATGAATCAGATAGAAATGAATTTCTTTTAAAGAATCAGATTGAACTAGTTGATTTACTCAAATGAATTGAAGATGAAGATGTATTTTATTCTTCAGATCAGCAATCAGTTGCTTCTCATAATAGTGTAGATAGAAAAAAAGACGTTGAAACTAAGTATAGAATTCATTGAATTTCTTAAATCTTTGAATTAAGTTGTAATATTTTCTAGAAAAGTTGACTTTCTTGTTTGAGTCATTGAACAACTGAGCTAGCTCTTTTAAAAGATCGTCGACAATTCTATAGAAATTAACATAGTCACGTTCGCATTTAGCTTGAGTGATCTTAGCTGTGTCATCAAATAATCTAGAATGTATATAGTTTAATTTGACTCATTCATTAGAAAAGAAATCAACGTTGATCTTTAGTTTATTCTGAATTTTTTCGTATTAATTCTTTCAAGTAGAGTTCTTTTCATCAGTAAACAGCGAAGAATTAGGTATTTTTTGAGATCTAGAACGCTCAGAGTAGATGAAATCAGAAAAAGTGTTTTCTTTAGCTTGAAGTCTAGTCTTCAACTCTTTGATTTTGTCTTCTTGTTGTTTATTTAACTCATAGAGTTAATTTGTTTCTTCATCAAGAGCTAGACTTCAAGTCTTTCAGATTTCATAAAACATGAGAGATATTATTGTTTCAGTGAATGATTCATCATCTTCATGAATGAATGATGCAGCACTTGATGATTTTATTCGTGATTTCAATGAATCAGCATCAAAAGTTTGAGAGAAACGATTTCGAAATTCTTCAAAACACTTTTCAGTAAATGAATGACTAAACATAATGAAATTTGTTTGAAAGAAGATTGAATGAATGATGATGCTTAATGATTGAAGAAGAAGAACGTATAGAATGATGTTTAATCTTCAATAAAGAAAATGAGATTTGTTTGTTGATTGATTTAATTGATTCTTTAGCAAACAATTGTTACGAAGCGTGTTGACATTGAATAAAGTCTAGTCAATAGACTCTAGAGATTTCGATATGTGAACAAGAAACAGCAATGTTTCAAATCGAAATATGCTGAAACATTTCATCTATTCAAGCTTTAGCAAATCGACTACTTCGTCTCTTTGTTCGACCTACTATAGATACAGCTCGAAACTGTCTTCTTTCTTCTGTATTCTTAGTTTTCTAGTTAGAGCTACCTCTATTGATCAAACGTTCTATTCAGCTACGCACTATCTCGCTGCAATGTGATTAGATTCTAGACATGATCTCAACATTAAACTAAGAATTCGTTAACTCTATGATACGAGTATCAATATTCATTCAAGACACTCGATGAACAACGAAACAAGTCTAAAGAAATTTGTTTACCTGATGATCGATGACTTCAAAAGACAGAACAACATCAGAGAATCAATAGAATCAACGACGAGACTGTTGAATTGCTAAAGAACTTATCGCTCATTTAGTAGCATCGATTCACTCGATCAATAGAATCAACGAAAATATATGATCATTGATTGCTAGAGAATCACAAACTTTCTTTCTTCTTCAAAAAGCTCGTGAATCAGTCGAGTCAAAATAATCTGTGTCATCAAATTCGATTTGACTAGATTTGAATTCAGATCAATTTAGTGAGTCTGCTACAAAGACAAGTCAATAGTCGATCTCTTTAATGAGCTAGTCGATTTTCTTCTAGTGAGTCTGCTACAAAGACGCTGTCAATGCGATAATCTATCTACTCACATCGCTCTATTTATCAGTGAATCGATCTATCTCGTGTTTCTGTGTCAACTAGTGAGCCTGCTTCAATGACACGATCAGAATTAACCTCTTTGATGAGCTAGTCAATTTCCTTCTAGTGAGTCTGCTACAAAGACGCTGTCAATGCGATAATCTATCTACTCACATCGCTCTATTTATCAGTGAATCGATCTATCTCGTGTTTCTGTGTCAACTAGTGAGTCTGCTTCAATGACACGATCAGAATTAACCTCTTTGATGAGCTAGTCGATTCTCTTCTAGTGAGCCTGCTACAAAGACGCTGTCAATGCGATGATCTATCTACTCACATCGCTCTACCTATCAATGAATCGATCTACCTCGTGTTTCTACGTCAAATAATGAGCCTGCTACAATGATCGCTCTTTTCTCTCATAATGAGCCTGCTACAATAGATATTTCGATGATCTGAAAGATCAATAGAAAGGTTGGTAGAAAGGCGAGCGTCGAGCTCTACGTCAGTGCTATGAACTACACTACAAGTCATAGAAACATGACTTTTAAAGAGAAGAAAGTAATGTTACGAAGCGTGTCGACATTGAATAGAGTCTAGTCAATAGACTCTAGAAATTTCGATATGTGAACAAGAAACAGCGATGTTTCGAATCGAAATATGCTGAAACATTTCATCTATTCGAGTTCTAGCAAATCGACTACTTCGTCTCTTTGTTCGACCTACTATAGATACAGCTCGAAACTGTCTTCTTTCTTCTGTATTCTTAGTTTTCTAGTTAGAGCTATCTCTATTGATCAAACATTCTATTCAGCTACGCACTATCTCGCTGCAGTGTGATTAGATTCTAGGCATGATTTCAACAACAATGAAGATTCTTTATCATTGAATCTATTGATCGATTTGATTCTTGAGTAATTTACGAAGATTCTTTATCATGATTTTCATAATTGAGTGAACTTTGCGTACTTAATGAGCAATAAGTAGTCTAGTAATTCAAACAGTCTTGTTGTTAATTCTATTCAATTCTTTAATGTTGTTCTATCTTTCAATTATCATTGATTATCAGGTAAATGAATTTCTCTAAACTCATTCTGTCTAGACAAGTATGTTGAATGAGTAATGAGATCAATATCTGTTGAGATCATGCTTAGAAACTAATCAGAGTGCGTGCATGATTAGAATGTTTGATCTATAAAGATAGCTATAACTAAGACTTTAAGAATACAGAAGAAAGAAGATACAAAAAGCAAGAAGAACATGCTCTATATAGTAGTTATTCAGATTGACGCTAGTCTCAAAGAGAACGTGTTGAAACACAAGAAAAATGTTGATTTGAAAGATGTTTATGACACAAAGAAATGTATTTATCATAGACATTTATTAATTACTTGTAACACAAAGAAGTGTGTTTGTCATAAAAGACAATAGAAGCTGATTAGAAGATGTTAAAGAAGAAAAAAGATGTTGAGTTATATCTGAGTTAAATCTGAGTCGAATTCAAATCAGATCTTGACTAAATCTTGACTAATTCTAATCATTACATAAAGAACTTGCTGTTACAAGTGTATCAAGACTGAAAAAGACTGAAGTTCTAATCAATTCGCAGAATACGCTAGTGAGTACTCTGCGTATTGATTAAAACTAGTCAATGTCTCTAGCTCAGATCTGACTCAGTCTTTATTTTCTTTTCTCAACATCTTTTTGTTCAACATCATATTTCTTTCTACATCACATTCTACTCATGTCATAAACACATTCTCTTTAGACTTAGCACAGTCTCTGAATATTACTTAAATAGAAGCTTTTGTACTCATCTTCTTCTGTATTCTTAATATTCAGTTATAGTTATTTCTAAAGATTAAGCATTATTCAACTTTGACTTTCGCTGATTGACTCATTTAGACATGATTCTGACATTATATTAAGAATTCATTAATCACATGATACTGATCTCATTACTCATTCAACATACTTGTACAGACAAAACGAGTCTAAAGAAATTTATTTACTTGATGATTAATGCAATTGAAAGACTGAACAATATTAGAAAGTTTAATAGAATCAACAATGAAACTGTTTGAATTGCTAGACAGCTTATCACTCACTAAGTACACAAAGTTCATTCAATCAAGAGAATCAACTCATTCTCATGAAACAGACGAGTGAAAATAAGCTGTTCAACTCGATTAAAAGAATCGACGATAAAGAACCTTCGTGAATTGCTTGAGAATCACTCAAAAACTCACAAATTAAAAATATTTCTCTAATCAACAACATTTTCTTCTGAAGATTAAACACTTGATCATACATCTTCATTATTACTGTTGAGCATCATCATTCGCTTAATCTCGTTCTTTCTTCAAATTTTATCATGTCAAAACATTCATCTATCAAAGAACATTTCAAAGAATTTCAAAGTTGCTTTTCTTAAACTTCTGAAACTGATTTATTGAAATTCTCTAGTGCTGAATCATTCATCAATGAAGATAACGAGTCATTCACTAAAACAGTAATATTCTCTGTTTCTATTGAAAACTGAAAGACTCAATGCATGATTCTCGACGAAGAAACAAATCAACTCAACGAGCTGAGTAATCAATGAGACAACGAAATCAAAGAGTTGAAGACTAAACTTCAAACTAAAGAAATCACTTCTTCTGATTTCATTTACTCTGAGCATTCTAAATCTCAGAAAATATCTGATTCTTTCTGATTTACTGATGAAAAGAATTCTACTTGAGAAAACTGATACGACAAAATTTAGAATAAACTAGAGATCAATGTCGATCTCTTTTCAAATGAACGAGTCAAACTGAGCTATGTACATTTCAGATTATTTAATGACGCAGTTGATGTCACTCAATCTAGATGCAAACATGACTGTGTCAATCTTTATAAGATCATCGATGATCTTTTGAAAGAACTAGCTGAGTTGTTCAATGATTCAGATAAGAAAGTCAACTTTCGTAGAAAATACTACAACTTGATTCAAGAATCAAAGAAGTTCAGCGAGTTTTACACTCAGTTTCAACAATTATCTTTCTATCTGAAGTATCATGAAAAGCAACTCATTGTTGATTTGAAAGATAAAATAAATTCTCGTCTTTGATTCATTTGAATAAATCAATTAGTTCAATCTGATTCTCTTAAAGAGATTCATTTCTATCTGATTCTTTTGAATAATGATCAGCGAGTCATTTAAAAAATCAAGAACAAAGTTAATCTCATCAAACATGTTGATGATCTGTCAAAGATCATCTTTCATAAAATTGTTATTACTCAGTCAGTTGATCATTCAAAATCTGATCATTTAAAGTTGCGTGACGCGATTTTAACTAGCGTCAAAGAAGCAGACATTCTAGTCAAAACCTGTTTCATATGTCATAAATCAGATCATAGCTTTAAAGAGTGTTCTGATCGACCTACTAGAATCAATGCAGTGAACAATGAATATAATCATTTCAAGTTCAATTTCAATTCAAATTTCGATTTAAAAAACTAATCATTTTTTCAAAAGTCATTAAAGAGATAAAGATTATATCTTTGTGCAAACTAGACGAAATTCTATCAGAAGAGAATTACTTTGAAAAGTCATTTTTAATTGACATTTTTCTCAACTCTCAGAATCAATCTTTTAGTCTTTGTTCTCTGATAGACAGTGATTCAGTCACTCATATGCTCATACACGTTAATTTAGTCAATAAAGTATGCAAGAAACTAGAAATTCAATCTATATCACTGACAAAAAAGAAGTTAATAAGAGACTATGATGAGAAGATATTTAAGAAAATCATCATTCATAAAATTCTATTCAATCTCATCATTGAAAGTCATAAGAAATTGACTGTATCAATGCTGATAACTGATATCAATCATCATGAAGTCATATTAAGTAAACTCTGAATGAATAAAAATGAAATATTATTGAATATGTGAAATGACGTCATTGTTTTTTTGAATCAATTAAATACTTCTATTTCAATTTTTTCAATTTCTCTTAATTCAAAGCATTCAAGTTGATCGCGATCAACTTCACTTTCTTCTATCATTCAGACTAAGACTTCTATTATGCTTAAATGATCTGTTTCAACTACAACTAAGAAAGAATCATTCTTGATTCAAAGCATAAATGCAGCTTCGTTCAAAACTTTACTGAATTAATTAAAGAAAAATCAGATTGAAGTCTTTGCTTTATTCATGACTGATATTGATAGAGAAATTGCGTACAATACTCAGTGCAATTTGAACATTTTAAACGTCTCTTTAATCAATAAAATGACTCAGAATTTGAAAGATATTAAAGTCAAACTGTTATCAGAATATCATGAGTTTCTAAATGTTTTTGATCAAGTTCAATTGAATAAACTATCTTCTCATCGCTTCTATGATCATAAAATTGAACTCATCAATGATTCAACATTCTCTTGCTGTTGAGTTTATTGAATGTTCTCTGTCAAACTTCTGAAAGTAAAGAAGTACTTAAACGAGAATTTGTTGAAGAAATTCATCACTTCTAGTCAGATTCTCTATTTCTTTCTCGTTCTATTCACTTTCAAAGCAAATGAAGATCTTCAATTCTGCATGAACTATTAAAAGCTAAATGTCATTTTTAAAAGAAATAAATATTCTTTATCGCTGATAGACAAGATCATTGATAAAATAGTGAATTGCAAGCATCTGACTAGATTGAACATCATATCAGCATTCAACAAACTTCAAATGCATCTTGATAGTGAGAATTACATCACTTTTATCACTGCTTTAGAAGCATATAAATACAAGATGCTATCATTCAAACTGACTAATGAATCAATCTTCTTTCAGCAATATATGAATGATATTTTATGAGACTTTCTGAATGACTTTTGTCAAGTCTATCTAGATGACATTCTCATTTATAGCAAAACAAGAAAGAAATATAAAGATCACGTCAAACTAGTATTGAGTCAACTACGTGAAGCTGAACTGCAGATGAATATTCAAAAGTGCAAATTCAATGTAGAAGAGACTGTCTTTCTAGAAATCATTGTATCAGAATTAGATCTTCGTATGAATTTCAGTAAAGTAACAGTCATAGTCAGCTGAATCACTTCAATTAATCTAAAAGAAATTTAAAGCTTCATGAGATTTATTAACTTCTATCATTGTTTCATGAAGAACTTCTTGAAGCTAATCAAATCATTCACTCAGTTGACTAGAAAAAACACATCTTTTGTTTGAAACAATGTCTTTGTTTAAGTCTTTGACAATCTAAAGAAACAAGTCAGCTTAATCTCAGTACTTCGTCACTTTGATCTCAAACAACAAGCTATTCTGAAGATCGATGCTTTAAACTATGTAAAAGATGAAATACTATCTCAGTATGATGATGAGAGAGTTCTTCATTCAATAATCTTCTACAGTAAAAGCATGATTCTTGCTGAAATCAATTATCACATTTATGACAAGAAATTGCTAGTCATTATTCAATGCTTTGAACATTGATGACTTGAGCTGAATTGCATTGAACTACTCATTCAGATATTCATCAATCATTAAGCTTTGAAAATCTTCATGAAAAATAAACAGTTGAGTCAACAACAAGTCAACTATCTGAACATTCTGTTAAAGTTCAACTTTCAGATCATTTTTAAATTAGGCAAAATGAATACTAAAGTCAATGCTTTAACTTAAATGTTTTTAGCAAACATCTTTGAATCAGCTCAACAACTTGAAGATCATTTTCAGATGATTCTGACTCTTGATAAAGTTAATGTTTTACTTGTTGAATTGAAAGCAAATCTTTATCAGTGAATGTATATGATCAATCAAATGAATGAGTTCTGCAATAAATATAAACAAGCTATGAACAAGAACAAGCTCAAATTTCATATCATTAAATTGAAGAACTGCAAAATCATTAACAGCGTTCTCTTTAGAAAAGACTTACTGTGAGTTTTCAAGAATATGCATACGAAACTGCTACAGAAAATTCATGATCAGTTCTTAATCTTTCATCTTGATAATAAATGAACTATTGATCTAATTCAACGATTCTACTATTGATCAGATCATTGAGTCACAGTCAGACAGTACATTTGAAACTGTCATGTCTGTCAGCGAAGCAAAGTCTCTAGAAATAGCATCAATGAACTTCATCATCTTCTACTCATTTCACAAAAACGCTGAAAAGATATAGTTATGAACTTCATTACTGAGCTATCTCTATCAGAAGACTATAACGTCATTTGCACAATTATATGTTGTTTCATCAAAGAACGTCACTATGTTTTCTGTTATTGAGAAGATGATAACATCTCAGTCGAAGAAACGGTTTGAATTATGCTATGAAATGTTTATCGACTGCATGATTTACTCAGTTCTATTGTTTCAAACAAAGACTTTCAATTCATATCAACTATGTGAAAGAGTCTTTGCAAGCGACTGAGAATCACAGCTAGTTTATTCACAGTCTATCATTTGAAGATCAATGATCAGACGAAACGAGTCAATCAAGACGTTGAATGCAAACTTAGAATCTACTGCAATTACATGCAGAATGACTGAGTCAAATGAATATTTATAGTGAAATTCAGCAACAATTTCAATATCTTCTTGATCATCTCAATGATTTCTTTCTACTTCAATAAAGGTTTTCACTTTCGAATGAGTTTTGATTCAGATACAACTGACTACGAAATTACTTGTGAACGATTGAAAGCTAGAAAAGCAAATGATATTGTCATTTGAATGAAAGAGCTACTGAGCTTCAATCATCAACAATTGAAAAAGATGAAGCTGATCATTGAAACACAGATCAATAAACATAAATGAGATGTCATTTATGAAGTAAAGAACTGAATTTGACTATTCTTCAGAAACGTCAAAATCATGAGATCATGCAAAGATTTGAAAGACAAACAACTAGAATCATATCAGATCATTGTCAAAGCGAAGATCTTCTATCATCTTCATCTATCAGTCAGCATGAAGCATCTGCATTCGATGTTTAATTCGAAGCTACTGCGATCATATTCAGAAGATTCTCTATCAAAACAGCATGCAGAATCTCTTAAACTCATCATTATTAATGAAGATGACGATGAACATTGAAAGATAAATGACATTCTGAACTTCAGATGCTATCAAGGTCAAATACAGTACAAAATCAAATGAAAAGATCTAGATAGAAACGATGAATGATACTATGTCAATAAAGATGAATTCAATGACTTCAAGAAAGTTTTGAATGAATTTCATATGCTATACTCAAGAAAGTCACGCTAGTATCGAAATAACTCAATAAGAAAGCAAGCAAATGAGCTACATTCATGCAAACATGAATTTTCAAAGAGAGAGATAATGTTACGAGCGTATCAAGACTGAAAAAGACTGAAGCTTTAATCAATTCGCAAAGTACGCTAGCAAGTACTCTGCGTATTGATTAGAGCTAGTCAATGTTTCTAGCTCAGATTTGACTCAGTCTTTATTTTCTTTTTTCAACATTTCTTTGTTTAACATCATCTTTCTTTCTACATCACATTCTACTCATCTCACAAACACATTTTCTTCAAGCTTAACACAGTCTCTGAATATTACTTAAATAAAAGCTTTTGTACTCATCTTCTTCTGTATTCTTAATATTCAGTTATAGTTATTTCTAAAGATCAAGCATTATTCAATTCTAACTTTCGCTGATTGACTCATTTAAACATGATTCTGACACTTGCTAGCGTTCACTGCAAATTGATTAAAGCTTCAGTCTTGTTCAGTCTTAATATGCTCGTAACATTACTCTCTTCTTTGAAAATTCATGTTTGCATGAATAAAACAAATGAAACGCAAAAATTCTCACTGTTTTTTAATTTAGTGTAACTTGTCTGAATAAAGCTTATGAAATTCAACTAAAACTTCTTTCGAGTTCTTGAATTTTTCTTTATCAACATAGTATCATTCATCATCTTGATTTAATCTTGTTCATTTGATCTTGTATTGTATTCAATCTTAATATTGTTTAAAGTTTAAAATATCATTTATCTTTCAATGCTCATCATCTTTAATAGTGAGAGATTTAAATGATTCTGAATGCTGTTCTGATAAGAAGTTGTTAAAATAAGAATGTAATAGCTTTGAACTGAACATCAAATGCAGCTGCTTCATGCTTATTGATAAATGAAAATGATAAAAGATTTCAACTTTAACAGTGATTTGATAAAGTTTTAACTGTTTATCTTTCAAATTCTTACATGATTTAATTATCTTTATGTTTCTAGAGAATAATTAAACTCAGTCATTTACTTCATAAATGATGTTTCATTTATGTTTATTGATCTGAGCTTCGATGATCTGCTTCATCTTTTTCAATTGCTGATGATCAAAGATAAGAAGCTCTTTCATTTAAATGATAATATCATTTGCTTTTCTAGCTTCAAGACATTCATGAATAGTTTTGTAGTTAGTTGTATTTGAATCAAAACTCATTCGTGAGTGAAAACTCTTATTGAAGTAGAACGAAGTCATTGAGATGATTAAGAAGATATTGAAATTTTCGTTGAATTTCATCATTGAAAGTCATTTTGCTCAGTTGTTCTGCATGTAATTACAGTAAATTCTAAGTTTGCATTCAACATCTTGATTGACTCACTTCGATTGATCATTAATCTCAGAATGATAAGCTGTTAATAAACTAGCTGTGATCTTTAGTCACTTGCAAAGACTTTGTTACATGATTGATATAAACTGAAAGTCTTTGTTCTAGATTGATTGCATCAAGTTGAGTACTTGAGTTTAAATCAAGTACTCGACTTGAAAAGTGTTAAGTTGAGTTGAAATTTTTTTGAAAAAGTGTTGAGTTGAATTGAGAAGTTGAACTCAAGCACTCAAGTTGAATTGAGAAGCTTGACTCGAAAACTTAACTCAAAAACTCGACTCGACTCGACAAGATATTAGATAGATGTAAATAGCTTAATTGAATAGTCTACATGATTTCTCTTTATGACTTTCTATCATGTTTTTCTGTCATGTTTTTCATCATGTTTCTCTTCATGTTTCTCTTCATGTTTCTCTTCATGTTTCTCTTCATGTTTCTCTTTATGTTTCTCGTCATGATCTTCTATCAAACAGTCTTCATGATTTCTCGTCATGACTTTCTATCAAACAATCTTCATGTTTTTTCTTCATGACTCTTCATCATGATTCTCTATCATGACTTTCTATCATGACTTTCTATCAAACGATCTTCATGTTTCTCTTCATGTTCTTTTTTATGTTTCTCTTTATGTTTTTCTTTATGACTTTCTATCAAACGATCTTCATGTTGTTTCTTCATGACTTTCTATCAAAAAGATAATGCAAAAAGATAATGCAAAAGTCGGAAAAATTTCTATATTTAGCTTTCTTGATGTTAAGCTCAAGTTCTTGACGAGTCAGGTTGAATTGACTCGATTTCTAGTTGAGTTGAGTTGAATTAAGTTGAAAATATGCTCAACTCGACTCAAGTCGAGTTGAAAATGTAAGCAACTTAACTTCAAGTTGAGTTGAATTCAAAATGTCAACTCGAAACTTGACTTAATGATCAGTTTACTCTGTTCAAAACAATAGAACTAGATAAATCATGAAGTCAATAGACGTTTCATAACATGATTCAAACCGTTTCTTCAATGAAGATGTCATTGTCTTCTCAATGACAGAAAACATAGTGATGTTTCTTGATGAAATGACTTATGATTATGCAAATGACGTTATAATCTTTCGATAGAGATAGCTCAGTGATGAAGTTCATAGCTATATCTTTTCAGCGTTTCTGTGAAATCAATAGAGAATGAAGAAGTTCATTGATGCTATCTCTAGATGTCTTGCTTCGTTGACAAACATGACAGTTTCAAATGTAACGTTTAATCATTGCTTAATAATCTGATCAATAGTAGAAACGTTGAACTAAATCAGTAGTTCTTCAATTTTCAGAATGAGAGATGAAAGACTGATCATGAATTTTCTTTAGCAATTTCATATGCATATTCTCAGAAACTCACAGTAGATCTTTTCTGAACAGAACGTCGTCAATAATCTTGCAGTGCTTCAATTCAATGCTATGTAGCTTGAGCTTGTTTTCGCTTATAGCTTGTTTATACTCATTGCAAAGCTCATTTGTCTTGTTGACATCTTTTACTCATTGATAGAGATCAACTTCAGATTCAATAGCTAGAATATTTATTCTATTGAATGTCAGAATGATTTAATAATGATTTTCAGTACGCTGAGTTAATTCAAAGATGTTGATCAAAGACATTCTGATCAAAGCATCAACTTTAGTGTTCATTTTATCTGATCAAAAAATGATCTAAAAGTTAAACTTAAATAGAATGTCTAGATAATTGACTTGATGTTGAGTTAACTGTTTATTTTTCATGAAGATCTTCAAAGTTTGATGATCAATGAATATCTGAATGAGTAATTCAATGCATTCAAGCTCAAGTCTTCAGTGTTTGAAACATTAAATAATGACTAGCAATTTCTTGTCATAGATGTGATAATTGCATTCAGCGAAAATCATGCTCTTGATATAAAAGACTATCAAGTGAAGAACTTTTTTATCATTATACTGAAATAGAATTTCATCTTTAACGTAGTCAGATGCATCAATTTTCAGAATAGTCTGTTGTTTTGAATCAAAATGTTGTAGAATTGAAATTAAGCTGACTTGTTTTCTTAAATCATCAAAAGCTTGAACACAGACTTTATTTTAAACAAAAGACGTGTTTTTTCTAGTCAACTGAATGAATGATTTGACTAGCTTCGAGAAGTTTTTAATGAAACGATGATAGAAGTTAACAAATCTCACGAAGCTCTGAACTTCTTTTAGATTGATTGACGTAGTTCAGTTTACTATGACTTTCACTTTGATAGAATTCATACGAAGATTTTGTTCTGAAACTATGACTTTTAGAAAGACAGTTTCTTCTACGTTGAATTTGCACTTTCAAATATTTATCTGTAGATCAGCTTCTTGCAAGCGATTCAATATCATTTTGACATGTTGTTTATGTTCTCATTGAGTTTTGCTGTAGATCAGAATGTCGTTTAGATAGACTTAACAAAAGTCATTTAGAAAGTTTCAAAGAATGTCATTCATATACTGCTGAAACAAGGCAGAATCATTGATAAGTTCAAAAAATAACATCTTTGATTTGTACGCTTTTAAAGTGATGATAAAGATAATGTAATTCTTACTATCAGAATGCATTCACAGTTTGTTGAAAGTTGAAATGATATTTAATTGAATCAGATGCTTGCAATCAACTATTTTGTTAATCATCTCATCTATGAGTGATAGAAAATAGTGATTTCTTTTGATAATAGCATTGAGCTTTCGATAGTCAACGCAGAATCATAGATCTTCATTTGCTTTTAAGATGAACAGAACGAGTGAGAAATACGAAGCTTTGCTAGAGATTATAAATTCTTTGAAAAGATTTTCATTCAGATATTTCTTTATTTTCTGAAGCTTGTAAAGAGACATTTAATATGCTTGACAGCAAGATGATGTTGCGTCACTAGTAAGCTTTATCTTATAATCATATGAATGATGAGACGATAACTTGTTTGCTTAAACTCGATCAAAGACAGCTAGAAAATCTTGATACTTTAATGATAGCTTGACTTTAACATTCTCTAGATTCTGAGTCATTTCATTAACTGAGAAGATGTTTATGACATTTAATTTGCATTGAGTATTGTAAATGATTTCTCTATCGATGTCTTTGATGAACATAGCAAAAATCTCGATCTGATTCTTCTTTTTTCGTTTTACTAGTGCTTGAAAAGAGACGACGTTTATGTTTTGAATCGAAAATGACTCTTTTTGAATGATTAAAACTGAGTGCTTGAGCATCTTAAAAATCTTGCTGTGAGCTGTTGAAGAGATTGAAGTTAATTGTGATTAACTTGAATGCTTTGTATTTAATGAAATTGAAAAAATCGAAATAGAAATATTTAATTGATCAGAAAATACGATAGTATCATGTCTCATGTTCAATAATATTTCATTTTTATTCATTCAGAGTTTGCTCAATATAGCTTCATGATGCTCAATATCAGTTATCAGCATTGACATAGTCAATTTCTTATAACTTTTGATCGTAAGATTGAGTAGAATCTTATGAGTTATAGTTTTTTTAGCTAGCTTTTCATCATAGTCTTGTATTAACTTCTTTTTTGCTAGTAATATAGATTGTATTTCAAGTTTCTGATATATTTTATTGACTAGCTTGTCATGTATCAGCGTGTAGATGACGAAATCACTATCTATCAAAGAGCGAAGACTGAAAGAATTGCTCTGAAAGATAAAAGAAACATTGATCAGAAATGACTTTTTAAAATAGTTTTCTTTCAATAGAATTTTGATTTGACTGCACAAAGATATGATCTTTATCTCTTTAATAACTTTGAAAGAGATAGCTAGTTTTTTGAATCAGAATCTGACTCAAAGTTCAATGTAAATTTATCAAACTCATCATCTTCTAATGCATTGATTCTTAAGATTCAATCAGAGCATTCTTTAAAGAAATGATCTGACTTATGATAAATGAAGCAGCTTTCAGTTTGTAGATCTGTCTCTTTAATGCTAGTCAAAGTCGCGTCACACGATTTTGAATGATTAACAAGTGTAGTGACTTCAATCTTTTTATAAGAATTCAATGAATCTCATTTCTAAAGATGACTTGCTTTCTGACTTCGATCAGAGATTTCTTTTCTTTGATATCATTCATGACTCGATGCTCATTGTTCAAATGAATCAAATAATCACGAATTTCATTCAAAGATTCTGACTGAATCAATTGACTACTTCAAGCTGCATGAAGATGATAAACTATCTTGTCTTGTAAATTAATAATCAATTGCTTTTCGTGATACTTTAGATAAAAGAATAGACGTTAAAATATCAAATAAAAGTCATTGAATTTGCTCTTTTCTTGAAAGAAATTAGCATATTTTCTTCGAAAGTTTGTCTCTTTGTTGAAATCATCATAAAGCTGAGCAAGTTCATTTAACAGATCATCAACTGTAACATAAAGATTCAATGAATTTTGTTGATGTTGAGTTAAAGTAATCTTGACTGCGTCTTCTTTGATTCTGAAGTAAATGTAAATCAGAATAACTTTATTGATATCAAAATGATTGACATTGATTTCTAGCTTGTCACGAATCTTTTCTTGTCAATTATTTCAGATAAATTCTTCTTCATCAGTAAACAGAGATGAATTCAAAAGCTTTTGAAATCGCTTGAAGAAATTAAACAAAGTAGAAGAAGAAGAAGTGACTTTTTTAAATGATTGCAGTTGATGTTGCAATTCAGTCACTTGATTTCAAAACATCTGATTTAATTAATTTAAGTGTTCTTTGACTTTATTTATTTTCTCGAAACAAGTTTTTCATATTTGTTCACTTAATATCTTGTCAAATAGCTCACAAGCTTTCACATCTAGATCTCATTGAGTTTGAAAACTGTTCAAATCTTCTAGAAAAACTTCTGAGTCTTGTTCAACTCAGTGTTGTAGCTGCTTTACATTTTTTATATCTCATGAAGTAGAAGCTTCACAAGATTCATCAAAAGTTTGAGAATGAGACGAAGAATATTGATGTTTTCATACAACATTGATTCTAAAATATTTTAATATGCGAAGTGATAACTCAGAATAAATGACTGAATCTGTAGTGTCAGAAGAAATAAAGCTTTGATTACTCTTGAAGAAATTGTTCACAGATGATTAAGTTATAGTGAAGAGTTGATGATTGAGTAAAAAACGATGCTCAATAGTATGTAGTAAGATCATTTGTTAAAGTGTTTAGTCTTCAAAGAAGAGTGTTGCTGATTTAAGAAAAGTTTTTTGTGATTCTCAAGCAATCAACGAAGATTCTTTATCGTTGATTCTATTAATCGATTTGAACTGATGCTACTGACTGAGCGATAGATTCTTTAGCAATCACATGATCATATATTCTCATTGATTCTATTGATTTCTTGATGTTATTCTGTCTTTCAATATCATCAATCATCAGATACACAAATTTCTTTATACTCATCTTGTTGTCAGTCAAGTGAACTTGAATGAATAATGAGATCAGTATCATGTGATTAACGAATTCTTAAAGTAATGTTGAAATCGTGTCTAGAAACTAATCAGAGTGCATGCGTGACTAGAATGTTTAATCTACAAAGATAATTATAACTAAGACTTTAAGAATACAGAAGAAAGAAGATACAAAAAGCAAGAAGAACATGCTTTATATAGTAGTTATTTAGATCAACGTTAGTCTCAAAGAGAACATGTTGAAACACAAGAAAGATGTTGATTCAAAAGATGTTTATGACACAAAGAAATGTGTTTATCATAAACATTTGTTAACTACTTGTAACACAAAGAAGTGTGTTTATCATAGAAGATAATAAAAGCTGATTAGAAGATGCTAGAAAAGAGAAAAGATGCTGAGTCATATTTAAGTCAAATCTGAGTCAGATTCAGATCAGATCTCGACTAGATCTTGACTAGCTTTAATCATTACATAGAAAACTCGCTAGCATTCACTGCAAATTGATTAAAACTTCAGTCTTGTTCAGTCTTGATACATTTGTAACAATATCATGTGATTAACAAATTCTTAATATAATGTCAGAATCATGTCTAAATAATACAATCAATGAAGATCAGAATTGATAGTGCTTGATCTTTAGAAATAGCTATAACTGAATATTAAGAATACAGAAGAAGATTGATATAAAAGCTTCTATTTATATAATGTTCAGAGACTGCATTAAATTTGAAAGAAATGTGTTTGTGACATGAAAAGAATATGATGTAGATGAACAAGATGTTAATGAAAAAAAAGAGTGTTGAGAAAGAAAAAAAATGTTAAGTCATATCTGAGTCATATTTGAGTCAAATCTAATGCAAATTGATTAAAGCTTCAGTCTTGTTCAGTCTTGATACATTCATAACAAAGAGTTTCTTCAAAGTTTAAGAAAATTTTCTGATTCTTTTTGTGAACGCTGATAAGTTAATAATCTTTTTAAATGATTTGATGATTATCTTTTTATAATTTCTGATGTTCAGAGTCTTGAACTGTTGAGTGAAGATAATGAGTGTTGACATTAATTAACTCAAGAAATTCTTCAAGAGTTCTCTCATGTATGCTAAATTATAAGTGAACTTTCTTTCATTTACATCAATATCTTTCTCATAGTTGAGTTTTCTTAACAAGTCATCAACAAAGTTGCTCACTCTCTTTTGATAGAAAATCTTGAAGTTGTACGCAGTAAGTCTGTTGACTCATTTCATCTGTCTGCAAAAGAGCTTGATTGTTATCATGAAGTGTTGAAGATTTGCATGATTGCTGATTATCTCTATTTCATGTCAAGTTTTTTCTAGATAATGTCTTTAATGATTTATGCTTTTAATGATTATCAGCATTTTCTAATCATGTGCATCATAGTTTCATTCAATCGATTATCACTTTCTTGATCAGATAACTACTGAATGTCAATGTAGATTCTTAAGTGTGATATCTGTTTATTGAAACATTATCATTCTCTTTGCAAATTCAGAAATGTTCATCTTCAATCTTATGACTTTTGCAAAATTGAAGTGCTGAAAAATAACATTTTGAGCAAAAATGACTTTCAGCTTCTGAAAAGTGTTTTGAGCACTGTTGATGAACTCAATTCACTTCATTTATTCTTTGAAAATTTATCTCTTCTTTGCATTAGAAAAAAGACTCATTTTAAGATGATTAATCAAGAATGATGTTATTCTTGAATAGTTCTTTATGAATTGATGATAAAAGTTGACAAAGTCAAGAAACATTTGAATCTTTTTTATTATTCTTGATTGTAATTAATCTTGAACAATTTGCACTTGATTTTTTTTCATTGAAATTTCTCTTTTCTTTATTTTATATTTTAGAAAGAATAATTCTTTCTTGAAGAATTTGCATTTGAAGAGCTTGATGTAGAGCTTTAAAATCTACAGTTTGTCAAGAATTTATTGTACATGATGAACATGTTTCTTGCAAGTTTCGCTGAATATTAGAATGTCATTCAAATAAATGAGACAGATGATGTCAAGAAATTCAAACAGAGTCTGATTTATATAAATCTGAAAGAAAGTCAATGCATTGATGAGATTAAAGAGCATCACAAGATACTCATATAAGTTAAATCTCATACAAAATGTCATCTTTCATTTGTCTTCTTCTTGTATGCAAAGTTTGTTGAACGCGTTCTTGATGTCAAGCTTGATAAATCACTTGATGTCTGCAAAATGATCAAGAACTTCATTAATCAGCAAAAGATGTTGAGATCGTGCCTAGAATCTAATCACATGTTACGAAGCGTGTCGACGTTGAATAGAGCCTAGTCAATAGGCTCTAGAGATTTCGATATGTGAACAAGGAACAGCGATGTTCCGGATCGAAATATGCTGAAACATTTCATCTATTCGAGCTCTAGCAAACCGGCTACTTCGCCCCTTTGTTCGGCCTACTATAGATACAGCTCGGAACTGTCTTCTTCCTTCTGTATTCTTAGTTTCCTAGTTAGAGCTACCTCTATTGATCAAACATTCTATTCAGCTACGCACTACCTCGCTGCAGTGTGGTTAGATTCTAGGCACGGTTCCAACATCACACTGCAGCGAGATAGTGCGTAGCTGAATAGAATGTTTGATCAATAGAGGTAGCTCTAACTAGGAAACTAAGAATACAGAAGAAAGAAGACAGTTCCGAGCTGTATCTATAGTAGATCGAACAAAGAAGCGAAGTAGCCGATTTGCTAGAGCTCGAATAAATGAAATGTTTCAGCATATTTCGATTCGAAACATCGCTGTTTCTTGTTCACATATCGAAATTTCTAGAACCTATTGACTAGACTCTATTCAATGTCGACACGCTTCGTAACAAAAGAAGACATTTATTCTTGAGAGTGATTGCATTGAGTTCTCAATAATCAACGTACGATCGCAGCGTTTCATCTTTTTTAGATGTAAAGAGCATGAACATCTCAGTTGAAGAAATGAAGTATCATATCATGTTTGCTCAAAGCTGTTTCTCAATATACATCTTTTGTACAATGAGTTCAACTGCAAAAAGATTGTACAAAGAATTTCAGAAAGCAATATGATTCTTCTTGATGCAAATAGCATGATCATGAGATTCATGAATTGAAAGAACTTTGACTTTTTGAGTGAAGAGATTCGCGAAATTTGCAAATTCTTTTAAAACATTTAAAATTTGATTAACTATCGTACTTTTGATCTGTGTGAGTCAAAAGTTTTCTTCTGTCATTGAGAAATTCAAAAAGTCATACAAAGCATTTAAAAATGATTGAATGTGTATTATGATGCTTTGTTGCTTGAGATTTTGAGTCAATCAAGCATTTGAAACTTCTTCTTTCTTCTGATGATTACATCAACAAAAGAATTTAAGAATGACTTTTCTTGCAAAACTAAATTAATGAATATTGCATGCAAAGAGACTTGATGCAAGTCTTACTTCATTGAACATCATGTAAAATGATTTTGAAACTGTTCTTCAATGAGATAGTCTCTTTCTTTCATTCTGAGCACACAAGATTCTTCAGCATAAGTGTTAATGAGCAAACTCATGAATGAGATTGTACTTCTCAAAGAATGAAAAATTTAACATGAGATTCTTTAAGATATATTTGACAATGATAAAGATCTTCAAGATGTATAAATTGCTTTCATTGAAGTTCTGAATGTTCAGATCAAGCAGTATTGTTTCATGTAATCACATTGATTTATCATTGAAGAAAATTCTCATGAACTTTTAAAAGTGAATATTCTCGATCTTATTTAAACGTTTCATGAAACTGTGATGAATCATGTTTAGCATACACTTAATGTTTATCATGATTCAAGTTTCAAAAAGATTAAGACATTCTGACTTAATCTTGATTACAAGAATGAATGATGTTGTGACTGAGTTTAAGTTTTTCAACATTGTTAATGCATTCAGTTCAACAAACAGTTGACTGATCAAATTGATTCATTAAGTTTCATACTTTTCAGTTGCTTTCTTTTCTTGAGCGATTAATAAATAAAAGAAATTTATCGAGCTAAGTCTTTTTTCAAAACATCGATAATAAGAATATTGTTAGAAGTAAAAGAAGCTTTTGAGAAGAAAGTTTCTGAAAAGATAAATCATGAGTTTAAACAATTCAATTTTGCATGATCTTTAGATTTGCATCTGATGCATGCTTTCTTACTGACTTTGCAATATTTTTTCTTTCAAGAGACTATTTTTCTCAGTTCTGATTTTCATTGCTCTTGTTGATCATAAAAGTATTCTTCTTTTTCTTGATTATTAATTCTTTGCAAAGAACTTTGCAAATTCTTCTTATGTGATTGATTTTCAAAAAATGATTTCATTTTCAACTGTTGATTCTGCTGAGCATAGTTTAAAGCATGTTGCATGTCAATGTACTTCATCAATTCTTGACAGAACATTTTACTTTATTGAGCGAAAGTTAATATAATTAGCTTGATCTTGTTTGAAGAGAGTAACTCACTCAGAAATCTGAACAATAGTACTTTCTTAAACTTTATGATCTCAACATGATTTTAAAGATGTATCTTGTTGAGTTTCAGAAAGAACAACATGCATGTTTGATTGCTTCTTTTTATAATGATATTTCATAAATTGTTTGCTTAATTCTGAAGTGACTTCACATTAAGCAAGCATTGCTAAAGAGTTTCAAGAAACTTCACTTATGTGATTTTATAATTTTTCTTCTTGACAGTTTTTTTGATCTGTTGAAGATAATACATTGCTGTGATCTTTACATATTTTGTGATGTAATCAAGCTTGTCATCATCTTTGATGTAGTTCATCTTTGTGAAGTTCAACTTTAGTTTTCTGAGAAACAACTTCAGATTCTCGTTGATGATGAATTTGAACTTTTTTTCTTTTAAAAACTTGTTCAAAAAATGATTTTAAAAATGATCATTCTCTTTTTAGAAAAATCATCATTGATGAAAGAATTCTTTATGACTTTAGTGATGATTCTTTTGCAAAACTTCAATTCAAAGTGATTAGATGCACGACTTAATCATGTTAAAAAGTAATCAAAGTTCAACATGCAAAATGCTTGATTCAGATCTTTTAACAAAATGATGTTTTCAATGAACAACATTTTGTATCAAGCACACATCTTTAAATAATTCTGTTATCTTTGTAAGATCTTCACATCATCAATAATGTTTTGAATTTCATTGAGAATGATGAATGAAAATTTATGCTCAACAACTTTTATTCTTGTCTGAAGTAATGTGCATTATCTTTTTTTTTCTATATCAATGTGAGTGCTTCTGATGTTTTTATTCAACACTGCATGATAATGAGTCTTTAATAAATTCTTCAAACTAATGTTTATAAAATCAGAAAACAATTAAGTTGATGAAATTATGATATTGATGATGATTGTTTAATGTTGTGCAAGATTCTTCATCAAGTTCAATTGAAATTTTTCTTTATTGTTGCAAGAAATTTGATCAAGCAGAATGAATGCAAGCTTTGTGAAAATGATGAAAGTAGATGAAACAACACTCTTGAAAAACATGCAAATATTGCTTTCAAGAAATGAAATAATAACATCAAGAAAAATCATATCTTGATCATGATGCTTGAAGAATACATTTATAACGTCAATGATGATGCTTGAAAAATACATTTACGACGTCAATGATGATGATTGTTTGAGTCAAAGATGCAGAAGCTTCAAGAATAAAAAGAAATTAAGATTCATTATGAAGATTGAGTGTTATATTCAAAGAATTGCTATTCAAGTCAATGATTTTTTTTGATCATACAAACTATCATTTTTGCAATAAAGTAGAGTGTTAAAATTGTGAGTAGCTTGAGAAATGCACAGTCATACTAAAGAATATACATGTAGATAATATGATCAAATTTGATAGTAGTTTAGTAATATCTATTCATATAGAAAGTTAATACTAGATTACAAAATACAGAAGTGAACTTTTCTCTATATATTCAGAAGACTAAGCTCAAGCATCGTTGATGAAGTCAGCGAGATTACATGCAACTCATGCAAAGTCTTTTGAAGATTGTATGTGACTTGAATTCTTATCGTCGATGAAACATCAAGATTTGTATGTGACTTGAACTCTTGTAGACTCAGAGTCTCTGAGAATCGACGATAGAAATTCTCGTAGGCTCAGTGTCTCTGAGAATCGGCAGTAGAGTCTCTCGTAGACTCAGTGCCTCGATTCTCATAGACTCAGATTCTCGTCTGAGAGCTCGATGATAGCGTTGAAGAATAGTTCTCGTGTCTGTTCTCTATTCTCTGAAGAACTCTGACCCTCATAGGCCTGAGTTCTGACATATACTACATATGAAGCATCGAGGGGGCAGTGAGGTTGATTTTACAATTTCTTTTCTTATTTTGCACTTTTTGAAGATTTATCACTAATTTTGGTGGGGCTTCCGACAAATCCTAAACGGCACAGGTTTCGCATACCACGGTAGCTTCAAAAATGAAGCTTGGGGATGTTTTGGAATGTGAAGATGGTATCTAGGTATTTGCTCTATTTGCACCAAATTCGGGGCTGATTTGTGTGTTTTCCCCGCCAAATTCGCTAAAACCCGAAAACTGAACCAGACTTTCGGATACAACGATATTAGCTAGGAAGTAGACGAAGGGTTAATGAAAGTCAGAATCAGCCATTTTAAACTCGTTTTCACTTCATGTCTGCATTCTGTACACATGTACAACGGTCTCTTCATTAAGTAGTAACACCATTACGATTGACTTGAACATCATCTTGGTATATGAGGGTCAGATGAAGCATATGAATATAGGTATTGTTCCCTGTTTTCACGAGTAGACATCTTAAAGCGAATGAGGAAAACAAGTTCCCCACCTTCCGTGAACATCTACACAGCTTCAAAGATTGTGTGACTAACGATATCACAATGTTTCCTCGAGACCCACGTGAATACTATCTCCTCGTCGCAGGGTGTAAAGCCGTAGGCAGACGGGCTTTCATCGATCAAATAATTTTTGGAGTGTTCATCACGGGCTACGATCCGACTGGGGAGGACCACACCCGCAAGCTGTGCACCATCGACAACGAAGCCGCGCTCCTATATCTCCACCCTGTGTCTATAGATGGTATGATCGTGTCAACGAACATCTTGGGACAACAGATACGCAAAGGGCCAAGTGTCTTAATACTCTACTCCCTTACATCACGAGCGTCGTTCGATGATACCACAAACATACATTCGTGCTGCTGCCAGATGTGGCCACGGTCAGT
>JAABUR0100001140.1_pt1 | contig 49777 bp, 55 predicted proteins | sample 5560091 | NCBI WGS metagenome assembly JAABUR01 (sample SAMN10711879, study PRJNA513375) | rock metagenome | isolation source: Antarctica rocks | place: Antarctica: Victoria Land, University Valley sud | reverse complement strand
CGGATAGGCTGGAGAGCCCAACCGCCTTACAACTGAGGCTATTTCAGACGATGAGTGAGATCGCCAGCGAACAGAACTCGACGATCATCCTGCCCATCCCGCTCGACCTCTTCAAGCCCTACCTGGAACAACCGAGCGGTTCCGGTAATGGCAGTGCTAGCATGTCTTCAAAGGAAAAGAGAGCGGCCGAGCAACTCTACGAGCAGGCCGTAGGGAAGGCTCCGGGTGAACCTTCTAGTGGAGAACCTCCTGAAGAGAAGCTCCGTTAGAGAGATTGCGCACCAACTTCCGCACCCCTATTCCGAAGCTCTTATGCTCCAGTTTTCTTGGTTAGCTTCGTAATGCTCTGGGTAAGATAGCCTCGAAGTTGCAAAGCTGATCCGTTCAGAGAGGCGCCGTACTAGATCAGTGGCGAACCTCGAACGAGTGAGAGGCTCAATGAACCACGAGATAGCCGAGACAAGGGGGGGAGAGGAGATCGGGCTTTCAGACCCAATTTCTCTAAGAATCCCGAGCAGCTCAGAGTACGTTTTGCTGGCCCGGCTGGTTGTATCCCAAGTCGGTCAGATGGCCGGATTCGAATCTGAGGACATCTACGACCTCAAGCTGGCCGTCACGGAGGCTGCAACCAACGTGATACGCCACGCCTCGGTTGAACGGTTCGATATCGAGTATAGAGTGTCGCCAAGAACGGTCGAGATCACAGTCGTTGACGAGGGTGGCGGCTTCGATGCCGAGAGGCTCACGAAAACACCTCACGAGCAAGGAGGCTTCGGGTTGACCGTCATCCAGAACCTCGTTGACGAGATGAGCCTTGAATCTACGGCTGGTGGAGGGACCCGCCTGAAGATGATCCGGCGCACCACTAAGCCCGTATAGATTCTCAAATACCGGAATCGAAATTTTATCCAGTTTCCGATGCGCTTGCGGAAAGGGTTGCGCACCCACCGCTAATTAATATAAAGTAACCAGGATTTAATGTTGACCTCAAAACCCCTAAGGACGCTGTGCTACAACGCGTAAACCCTGGCAACAAATCGCTCGCTGACTATCGTAGCATCATCCGCCGCGAACTCTATGATGAGATTCGGGACCTCGGCGAGCGGCTTGATGGCGTCCGGGTGCTGCACATCAACGCGACGAGCTTTGGAGGCGGGGTCGCGGAGATATTGTATACACTGGTCCCTTTGATGCGCGATGCTGGGCTGCAGGCTGAGTGGGGCGTGATGTTTGGGGCGGAGCCGTTTTTCAATGTTACCAAGGGTTTTCACAATGCCTTGCAGGGCGCCGACTACGACCTGACCGTCGAGGGACGCGCAATCTATGAGGAGTACAACCGCCAGTCCGCGGCGGCGCTGGTCGAGGCGCAAGAAGAGTGGGACATAATGTTCATCCACGATCCGCAGCCTGCGCTTCTCAAGCATTTCAGCGGAGGTCTCTCTCCCGAGACGAAGTGGATCTGGCGCTGCCACATAGATACCTCGACCCCGAACAAGCAGGTCCTCGACTATCTATCTCCATACATCGTGGACTACGACGCTCAGATCTACACAATGAACGAGTATACGCCTCCCGGCGTGGAGCTACCGAACCTTACCTTGATCCCTCCGGCCATAGATCCGCTCTCACCGAAGAATATGGCGCTATCTATCGACGACGCTCGCTATATAGTCAACCAGTTCGGTGTGGACACCGAGAGACCGTTTATGCTTCAGGTCTCCCGCTTCGATCCCTGGAAGGATCCTCTAGGCGTCATAGACGCATACCGGGCGGCGAAGGAAGAAGTTCCGGAGCTTCAGCTCGTCCTGATTGGCTCGATGGCTCACGACGATCCCGAAGGCTGGGACTACTGGTACAAGACCGTCAACTACGCTTCTGGAGACCAGGACATCTTTCTCTTCTCGAACCTCACCAACGTTGGCGCGATAGAGGTAAATGCTTTCCAGGCCCTGGCAGACGTAGTGATCCAGAAATCCATTCGCGAGGGCTTTGGGCTCGTTGTGGCCGAGGCGCTCTGGAAGGGCCGGCCGCTCGTCGCGGGCAGGGTTGGTGGAATCCCGATGCAGGTAACGGCAGGTGGGGGCATCCTGGTTGACACTATCCCTGAGGCCGCCGCTGCATGCGCCAAGCTACTGAAGGACCCGGATTTCGCCGCCGAAATGGGGCGCCGGGGCAAGGAACACGTTCGCAAAGACTACCTTACCCCTCGTCTCCTGCGCGACGACCTCAAGCTATTCGCTAAACTGCTCGGCGTATAGCAACAACACGGGTACTTTCCCGAAGAGACGGCCTTGACCCGAGGTTGTCTGTTCTGTTCCTTACAGAACTTTGGTCGGTCTCAACAGAGAGGCAGCACGCCCTCCTTCACCAGGAGTGCTTGCAAGCTTAGGTCACTTTGCTCCATGCGCTTGACGTTCGCCATACCTATATAGCGGTAGTGCCAGGGCTCCCAGTGGTATCCGGTCTCTTGGTATTTGCCCTCGGGATAGGATAGTACGTAACCATACTTCGGGGCATTGTTTTTGAGCCAGGCGCTGGCGTTTGTCTCTCCAAATGGTTGCCAGAGTTTGTATCCAGCTTCCGCGTTGGTGAAGTCCACGGCGGTACCTAGTTGGTGCTGACTATATCCGGGGCGAGCGCTCATTCCTCCCGCGCCCTGACCATAGAAGTCAGTCCATTTACCGTAGGAGGCTTGTTGGTCCGCATAGGACCTATAGGCCGAGGCTACAACTAGTTCTTCGTTGTCCGCCGCCGCTGCTGCGACGAGCGCCTTCAGATGAACGGCAGCCTCACGTCGCATTAGCGGGTCTCCTTCCAGCACCGGCACCCCGTAGGCGTTCAAGGAGATGAGGTCCGCAGGCACGTAATTATAGCGAAGAGGATGGTTCTGATCCACGAGCACCCGCAGATCGTCACAACTCCTGGCTGGGTCCGGCAATGGCGGAGAGTCAGCTATCTGTTTTCGGGAAACTTGTCGGGCTTTCTCTTTGTTCTTCTCCCTGAGGTTGGGAGGAGATGGCGGCCTCTTGACCACAACGGGGTTTCCCGTTGCAACCTGCGTTTTTGTCTGGTGTGTAGTCGTCTTCAGGAGTAAGTATCCGGCAAAGAGTAGAGAGAACAGAACCAGCACGAAAGCGAGCCAGCGTTTGCGCTGCCGATCCTGCCTGGCGGCGTCGTATTCTTTGGTTGATCTCTTCCTTTTAACTGAGTTCACGCGATAAAGCTACCGCACCGCCGGGAACGTGTCTAGGAGAATCTGTTCCTCATCTTTCATCCCTGGCGCAAAACAGCGGGTCCTAAAGAACCCGCTGAAAAAAGTCCGAGTTGGAGTTTGGCTAACTGACCCGGCTAGATTGAGCCTGTCCACCGCCGATTTCGCCGAGCGCCTGCCTGTTAGTCAGCAGCAATATCCCGAAGCCAATCTTGGCGAGAAAGTCGAGTATCAGGAAGAGAAATATCTCCCCAGTCGAGCCGACTGCGTTGAACCCCTCGGTGCCGAGAAGCCACACTATGGGGTAGAGGCTCCATAGAACCAGAGTAAGGTTGGCAAGCGTCCTGAAGACCTGAGATACCGACTGCGGTTGATTGCTCGCCGCCTGAAATATTCGAGTTACGAGCAGATAGAGTAGAGCAACGAGGGCGATAGTGCTCACTATGAACCAGAAGCCTCTGCCGAAGCCCGAAGTCCTGGAGCCAGCCAGAAGGCCTGTCAGGATCATAACCACGTCCAATGCCATCAAGCTAGCTATGAGGCTGACGTTACTACGCGGGGTGGCGATGGCTAGAAGGGCGAGGTCGAGCAGCAGAAGAGGCGTGGTTATGAGCCAGTCTATGTAGCGGAAGAAGTAGAAAATCCTACTACCAATGTTAGTAGATCCCGCCCCCGTTGCCATCATTAGGTAAGAGAACGCCGCAACCGCTACGATAGCCGTCGTGATAAAGAAGAAGTGCCGACCCGCCGAAGCCTTCGTTGTCAGGAAAGCAAAATATGCAGTTGCTGCTATGAAGCCTAGAGTACCTATCCACAACAAGAAAGTTTCCACGTTCTCCTCCCGTAAACTTAAGTCGTTTGTGTTCGGATTTTACAGGTAGGCAGACTTGCAGTTAAGTGAATTTACATACCGTTTCCGCGGCCCTGCGCACGATCGCGAATGTCTTCTACGTCGAGTTCCCCATCGAGGAACTTGCCGATGAAGTAACCAATAATGGCGAAGAGCACTACGAGAGCCGCCACACCGATTCCGTAGACGGCGATCAGGAATATCAGAACCCCCCCGATCAAAGCTCCCCATTGCTTGTTGGTCCAGGTTGCCACTTTATTCCTCCCTTTTCTCTAGGATGCGGTTCCTTGTACGGTGACTTCCACGTTTTTGACTGGCACGCTCTGATTTTCCAGCACGCTTCGAATGTTCTCCCTGGCGCGAGTCGCCAGTTGCGTGTAGTTGCTCGAAGCGGGAGCCTGAATTTTGCAGGAAACTAGATAAGGCAAACCGTCCGAGGCGAGAGAAATGGAGGGAGACTCAGCGCCCACCTCCCGGGCCGCGCCTTCACTAAGAGTCTTCACGGCTCGAGCCGTGATCCTGGTCTCCTGACCTGGCCGGTCGTCGATTAGCGTGCTACGCGCCACCTGGCGACCGAAAGTAAGCTCCCGAAGTAGTAACAGCAGGGCTACGATAGCCAACAGAAGACCCACTATGCCCAGCACGATCCGGCCACTCCCGGCGAAGCTGGAGGCCGACACGTTACTTAGAGCATCCACGCCACTCTGGTAGTTCGTGTACTCGTTGATAATGTCGGCGGAGAGTATCCCAAACGCTATAAGAAGGAGCAGCACTGGAACCACTATCAGTAGCAGTGCCAGGAGCAGCATTATGAAGCGGTTGAATCCGTTCATTGCACCCTCGTTTTCGTCTCTCTGGGGTCTGACTCGATCAGGCGTATCTTTAAATTACCTACCGGGATGCCGCTCCGGGCGAGTCTTTGTTGCACACTCTCTTGCAGGCTCGACTTTATAGCGCTGAGATTTTCTCCGCGCCGCACGTTGGCATTGAGGTTTATCTTCGCTCCCGGTCTGCGTTTTGCCTGAACCTTCGTGGTGGAACCGAGTATGTCGGGCGTACCTTCGGCGGCTTCCTTCACCTCGCCTTCGACTATGCTGCGGGTAATGTAGGTACCCTTCTGCATACGCACTCGCCGGGGAGTTCGGGGCTTGAGTTCCGCTATCAGCAATATCAGACCGATAATTGCCACCAGAACCAGGATAACGATGCCCAGCACTGTAAGGCTTCCCTTCTCTAAATCACTGACGAAGCCGCTGATGCCCTTGCCAGCAGGGGAGAAAGGCAGGTCGGCCAATTTGTGGCCGAAGAGATCAAAACTGTAGACAACCATATACACCCCAAGCAGAAAGAGCCCGGCCAGGAGCAGTATCAGCACTATCCTGTTAAAGATTCTCATCCGCACCAACCTCAAGGTCGTCTACTACCACCAGGGTCTTCCGATCTCCGGCGTGTAGGGCCACTCGCTCCATGATGTTTTTGGAGATTTCGGGTATCGGTTTGGGCAACGGGTATCGCGCCACTATATGTATCTCTAGCTCATCAGGCTTGACTACCACGCCCGTTACTTTCTCGCCGCCTTCATATGTCGCGGCTTCCACGAAACGCCCGGAACCCATGGAATAGACACCTTCTGTCGCGAGGGCAGCCTCCGAGGCTGCCCTCGCGATCTGCAGTGATACGTCAGTCAAAGCTCAACCTGGCTTTCGAGTTAGCGTCCGGATCCTACTGGACTCTCTGCTGTTCCTGCGCCTCTTGCTCTTTCTGCTGCTGCTGCAACTCTTTCTGCCGCTGCTGCTCGGCTTCCTGCTGCGGGAAGAAGACGTTGCTGACCGTTATGTTTACCTCGGTCACCCGCAGGCCGATCAGGCTCTCCACCCGGTTGACGACGTTGCGGCGTACGGCCTCTGCGAGCTGGGGTATGGACTTTCCATACTCGGCGGTGAGTGTGAGGTCTAGAGCCGCTTCCTCTTGTCCGACCTCCACCGAAACGCCCTGCGTCTGGCTGCCGCTACTGCCGCCGGTGATGCTGCCGAGCAGACCGCTTACGGCCTGTGAGCCGCCGCCTCCCATACGAACACCTTCGACCTCCTGGGACGCAATACCTGCGATCTTGGAGACCACAGTGTCCTGAATGCTCGTGTTTCCGCGGTCAGTCTGCAGAGGGCTGCGGCTCCCGCTACCTCCACTGCTGCTCTGCTGGGTTCCCTCTTCGGACATATTCTTTCTCTCCTTCCCCTAATGGACTATGGTCGATTGCTTGCAAACAAGCATCATGCCGTTCGACGTGTGACCAACCTATACAAGGCTAACAAGATGATCGCACCCAGGGTTGCCACCAAGATGGAGCCCAGGAAACTCGATCCCGCCGAGGAACCGAATACATACCGGACTATGAACCCTCCTACGAAGGCGCCGGCTATGCCGATCAGGATGGTGAGGATGATGCCTCCGGGATCTGGCCCCGGCATTACCCATTTCGCCAGTGCGCCCGCCACCAACCCAATTACTATCCAGATTACGATCTCTATTTGCTCTCACCTCCCCCTTCTTATGCCAACTGCGTTTGTCAAGCGGCACCTAGTCCGCAATATAACAGATACTGTACTTTACGCTATTACAGACTCGACCTTACCCCCGGATCATTTAGCATAAACCCTTGTTGACACTCTTTTGGAGTAATGTGGACCCTACAGGACGAACCAGGCTAGGCCGAGAAAACTCCTCTAGTCTGTTATCAGACGCCGAGGAAAGGTTTGTTCTTCTTCCAGATCAACCAGGCGAGAGAGGCGAGCCAGAGGAATATTATGGCCGAGTAAGCGGGGAAGATCTGACGATAATACGACGGAGTGTCGCCGGTCTCTATTACCGGTATTCTCCCGTTTCTTGGAAGCCCGGCCTGTTGCAGACCTTCCTGGGTGGTGTTGTGGAAGATGACGGTACCCACGGTGTCGAGTTTGCCGCGCCACACCTGTTGACCGTCTTTTTTGATATTGGGCGGGTGCTGGCTGGTCTGTATTAGAAGGTTGTCGCCAGTCTCCTTGAGGCCGAAGTAATAGTAGGCGACTTCGTAGCGGGCGGAGATCCCTATTCTAGGCTGTTTGGTTTTGGGGTTTGTGCTGAAATCCGGCGTGCCTCGAAGCTCCACGTAGTCGCCAAGCTCGATGCCTGGCGGCAATTCGCCGCGGTTGATCTGCTCCGCACTCAAGGGAGTTGGATTGCCCTTCAGGCCATAAGAAAAATTCGCGGCGGTCGAGGAGGCTCCGAACGTGAAGATCAGGACGATAAACAAACGCACGAGGAGCCAGGGGTTGCGCCGGATCCAGGCGCCAAGACTTCGCTCTTCGTCATGCTCGAAGGGGCTTTGACCGGAACCTGAGACGTGATCTTCTTTGCGAGTATCCACGAGCGTCAGTTTACCCGAGCGAATAGTATGAAGTAGGGATGCTTTCACAGCGGGCGTTGTGGGTGGGCGGCAAAATGTGAAAGAAGTATCGTCTAAGCGTCGCGCGGGGTAGTGTGCGAAGATGCGACGCTGTATGCTGGGTACATAGTCAAACCGGTACGGGTGGACGAACTATATATCCTCTCTGGAGGTAGATATTGGAAAGAGAGCGGGAAGTGCCGGAGAAAGATTCCGAGTACACCGTTATAGGGGTGATAAGCGACGGAGCCGAGCTAAATCAGGCCGTCACGGATATCCGGGGACTTGGGGTCGGTAGGGACGACCTGACGGTGATCCTGAAGCGCCAGAACCCCGACGAGCCGGAGCCATTCCCCGAGGGGACGCGCTACATCGTGATCCCGGACGACCGTCGTGGTCTGGAGGTCCCCGTAGGGTTCGCTATCTCCTTCGTCGTGCTCGGCATTTTCTTCGCCGCTTCGACGCCGGCAATAGGAGTCCCGGTACTGATGGTCTTCGTCTCTCTCGCGGCGATACTGATTGCGGGTTCTTTTACGCGGGTCGGCGTCTCACCGATACTTACGGAGATGGCGGCCCCGCGGGAAGAGGCTGGGACATGGAACGACCAATTCGAGATGGGGAAGGTCCTCGTGTTCGCCAGCACGCGCGAGCGGCGGCTTATCCGTCCGATTCGGGAAACTCTGCAAAGAGGCGGCGCGATGTATTACATAGAAGATCAGCGCCTCGAGCCTCGCGCCGTGCATCAGGCCACGCTGCATCGCTCTGGACAGCATGGACCCGGCAGAGCCGGAGAGTCGGTGGCGAACGTCGGGGAAACCCGGAAAGCCTAGGAGGAGTTTAGAGAGTGGGCGCAACTTTCTTGTCGAGTTTCCAGTTTTTGGCCCAGGTAGACCTTTCAAACACGTTCCAGTTCCTGGGGGGGACACGGGTCTTGACGGGTCTTACGATGTTGACTCACATGTTCTTCGCGGAGCTTTTCGTTGGGTTCGCCATCGCGGCGCCGGTGTTGCAGGCGTGGGGGGCGCGCACGGGCAGCCCGCGCATGGACCGCCTGGCGCACTCGATGGCCCGCTTCAACGTTCTGACCTTTAGCTCTGGAGCCACGTTCGCGGTACTCTTTTTAGTGTTGCTGGTAGGTTTCTATCCCCAGGTGACGGCTTCGCTTTTCACGCACTTCTTCTATTTCCTGGCTATCGCCATGCTGTCAATGTTTCTCGCGCTGTATGGGATGTACTCCTACTACTACAAGTGGGACCGCTACAGCGTGCTGAACAAGAAGCGTCATATCGCGCTCGGGTTCACAATGGGGTTCTTTATCTGGATCTGGATGATGATCATGACCGGCATCGACACTTTCATGACGACGGGCGGCGGTCCCGGCCAGTCAGGTCTCGCGAGCGGCACCATAGCCAGTTTTGGTTCAGCCCTGCGCGGGATCTTCAACCCGATGTTCGTGGAGATGTTGCTGCACCGCACTTTTGCCAATCTCTCCTGGCCGGCCTTTGCCCTGGCGGCTTGGGCGGCTTTCATGTACACCCGTTCTAAGAGCGCCGAGGACAGAGCTTACTACGACTGGAGCACCTCGGTCGGGCTCACGTGGGGAACAGGGTTCTTGATCCTTCAGCCGCTGATTGGGTTCGCGACCTTGTATGCAATGAAGACTTCAGTGCCGAATAGTCCGACTTCGTCCGCCGCGTCGGGTGGATCTTACGAGAGGCTCACTTCCGGCGAGAGTTCGAACTTGTTGTACTTGAACCTCGCGCTGGTTGTTTTGATCTTCGTGCTCGCGAATATCGCAATGTACATGGGAGCGGGCCGCCATCCGGATCGCGGTGGCCGCATCCCCATCCGCTTCTTCGGACTGGTGGCGGCGGTCGCGGGGCTGTACTCGGTCTCGCCGCTCGCGAGCTTCCCATACGAGTCGCCGTTCTTCTTCCTGCGCTACATAGCGCTGCTGATTATGCTGCTCGCCACCTTCGGGGCGTTCATCACGTACCTGCGAGGGCGGTTGCGATTCCGCTACGGTTCTCCCGGCGCCGGATACCGGGTGACGCTTCTGGCTCTGGGAGTGCTCGCGGCGTTCGTGGCCCTCGACATGGGGCTGATGAAGTCTAATTCGAGAGTACCATACACGGTATATAATCAGCCCGACTACAAGGTGCAGACCGCGCCTCCGCCGAGCGGGTTTGGCAGGTAGGCTTTGAGGCTCGAATTTTGTATAGAAGGGGCTAGAAGTTGACGGAACTACAGAAGGATCCCATGACTCGCGGCGACTTCCTGAGCCTTGGGGTGATGGGAACCATAATGGGAGCCGTACTGACAATCCCTCCCGTGGCGTTCGTGCTCGGTCCGCTCATCAAGACTAACATCCTCGGCCAATCAAACGTGGCTGACGTATGGCTTGAGGTTGGTTCGGTCAGCGACGTGCCGGTGGGAAAGCCCAAGTACTTCCCGGTTGAGTTCCCGATCACGCAGTCCTACGGAGACAAGAAGATACAGAAAGAGAGTAATGTCGGACACGGTGAGAAGTTCACGATTAGGAATGCTGTGTGGCTCTCCTGGAAGGCGCCGGTCCTGGAGCAAGGTAAGCAGGGGTCCGGCGGCGACAAGCTAGGCAAACCCAAGCTACCTGCTCTCCTGGACAAGAAGAAAGAGGGATTCAGCACGCAGGAGCGTGAGGGGCTGTTGAAAGACCTCAATATATTGAGCAACTCGTGCGCGCATCTGGGTTGCCCGGTGCGCTGGCGGCAAGAGCAGGAGCTGTTCCTGTGTCCCTGTCATGGTGGACTGTACGACCTCAACGGCGGGTGGGTCGGAGGGCCGCCGCCGAGAGGGTTGTACCGTTACACCGAGGCGGAGATTCGGGACAATGGCAAGCTCTACATCAAGCACAAGTACAACATAGAAGGTGGCTTGAACACACAAGAGCCCTACGTGGTTTAGGGTGGCCGTTAGGATGACCGAAGCCTAAAGAGAGGGAGCCTGGAGCATGATCGGCAGGATTAGATCTCAGACAGCGGACGCGAGTAAATTTATCGTGGACTGGATGGAGCACCGGGCCGGAATTGTATCGGCCATGGAAGAGTTCCTCTACGAGCCGGTACCCAAGCGCGGGGCCTGGATCTACACTCTGGGCAGCGCGGTGCTCTTCCTTATATCGTTGCAGTTCCTCACCGGCATACTTCTGTTGTTCTACTACGTGCCGACCACGGACCACGCCTGGAACTCGGTCTACTACATCATGAACGACGCCTATTTCGGAGTCCTCATTCGAGGCATCCACTACTGGTCGGCGAACTTCCTGATGGCGATGATCGGTCTGCACATGGCCCAGGTGTTCTTCAGCGGCGGCTACAAGGCCCCGCGGGAACTCAACTGGATCGTGGGCGTTATCCTTCTCCTTCTGGTCATCGGGCTCGCGTTCACCGGCTACCTGCTCCGTTGGGACCAGGACGGGTTCTGGGCTTCCGTCGTTGGGATGAAGATAGGTTCGTACTCACCGTTCATCGGCGGGTTCGTGATCAACTTCCTGCTCGGGGGAGACGTGGTGGGGCCGGCAACGCTCTCGCGCTTCTTCGCCATACACGTCTGGCTCCTGCCGGCGGCAATAGCGCCGTTGATAGGCATCCACCTCTACCTGCTCAGGCGCCACGGCGTCTTCGGCAGCGAGTTCGAGTACACTGACCGTCTCGCCAAGCTGCACGAGAACCAGCGCCTGGAGCGGTACTCCAGCTACGAGCTTGGCGAGGACGAGAACGAAGAGGATTACGAGAATGGCAGTCGCTACAACGACAAAGAGTAAGAGATTTTACCGAGTAAATATATGAGGGACTGTATTATCCCGATGGGACCTCACGGAAGAAAGGTGTAGAGATGTACGCTCCAGCTACCGGCAAGGCAAAGCCGGTCGAAGAAGAAATAATCACCGAGGAGAACGTCTTCGACCGTCCGGACGAGACCATAGGGTTCTTTCCAGGTCAGATAATAAAAGACGGCTACGTCTCTTTCTTTCTTTTGATCTGCTGTTCGGTACTCTCTTATGTTGCTCCGGCGCCGCTAACCCATCCGGCGAACACGGCCACGATCACTTACGTGCCGCGACCGGAGTGGTTCTTCTTCTTCTACGAGCAGATGCTGATGTTCTTCCCAGGCTATGCGCTGGTCAGCTTCGGGGCCGTAGTGGTGCCGACTATCTTTATCGGAGTTCTGTTCGCTCTGCCGTGGCTGGACCGGGGACCGAACTACAGCGCCTTGAAGCGCCCGTTCGCGGCGGTCGTGGGAGTTCTGATCATAGTGGTGGTACTTTTGAACATGTTGCTCGCGGTTAGCCGGATAGTCAACTTCTGAACATGTTGCTCGCGGTCAGCCGGATAAGCGCTCTGGCCGGGCTAGGAGGAGTTACAGGATGCCCATAGGAGATCTCCAGGTCCCCATAATTGGTAAGAACGTGGTTATAACGGTGCTGGTGCAGACGCACATCCTGTTCGCCACCTTCATAATCGGCGCGGTCATTATAGCGGCGACGAGTGAGTACCTGGGAATGGTGACGAAGCAGCCCCATTATGAGCGGTTCGCTCGTAACCTCGCCCGGTTTGTGGTCCTGTTGTTCGCCTCGGGAGCGACGCTGGCGATCACGTTCGTGCTGGCGCTAGTGACGCTGTTTCCGATCTTTTTCTCCCAACTTCAGAATGTCTTCTTCTGGGTGTTCCTGGTCGAGGCGTTCATGTTCCTCGGTCAGATTATTATTGTCTACGCCTGGTACAACATATGGGACAAGCTGGCCTATCGCAAGAGCCTGCACGTAGTCTTCGGGTTCGTGGCGGGCTTTATGGGTTTGATGGCGATGACCATGATAGACGCGGTGGCCTCCTTTATGCTCACGCCTCCAGACGGCGCGGCGGTCGGCGACGTCGCCCGCACGTTTTTGAATCAGACTAACGTCCCCCTGAACATGCACCGTTTCGTGGGCAACTTCTCCTATGCTGGTTTCTTGATCGCCGGCTGGGGGGGCTGGCGTTTCCTGAGGTCCACACGGGAGGACGACCGGGAGTACTACGACTGGATGGGCCATTGGGGCATCATCTGGGGCTTTGGATTTCTCATCATCCAGCCGATCATTGGATATGGTTACCTGAAGGGCATTCGGGAAAGTTCCCCGGACGCCTTCAGCACGATTATGCTCGGCGATAAGGCATGGCTCTTTAACCTGCTGGTGATCTGGCTCGCGATCATGAGCATCGCCTCGACGGCTTACTTCGTGCATAAGCTCAGGTTCGCCGTAAAGCCAATGGAGACTATACGCAAGCTGTCCGTCGGCGCGCTGGGGTTCACCGCGCTATTCACGCTGCTCAACGTGATCCCGGCGAATACATCCTTCATCCCACAGATAGGACTCGTGTTCCTCAACGGTGAGAAGACGACTATACCGTTGGGGAGTATGTATCCTTATAAGTACATCGGGCTTATAGGGCTGATGCTCGTTGGGGTCTTTGTCGTGGCCCTATACTTGCGGGCTTCGGCTTCGGGCTTCCGATGGGGACAGGCAAGCCGCTGGAGCCAGTTCGCGCTGATGATCTGCGCGGTAACGGTGGTGTTCACGATGGTTACTATGGGCTATACGCGTGAGACCGCGCGCCGGGTGGACAATAATCCTGGATACCTCATCCACAAGTGCATCACCCTGGATCAGAAGCTAACGCCTGATACCTGCCCGGTCAAAGGTCTGGGAGGTAGCAAATAATGGATTTAGCGTTGCTCTTGGCGGGTAACGGCGGCGCAACCGCCGTCGGAATAGCCCGGTTCTTCGCCGCGCTCTTGATAATACTTACCCTATACATCGGAGCGTGGAGCTTTACGTACTGGATCAGTAAGGACGAGTAACGCCGCGAGGCTTCGGGTCTCAGGCTTCTTCGACATTCAGGCAACTACGGTCGGCGGCATATTCTCGTGGGAACGCCGCCGATCGTGTTTTTGCGGAGCACGCCGCCCTATCTAACGCCTAATTCAGTTGGTCAGTAGGGCGGATCAAAATCTCGTTGACACTGACGTGTGGTGGCTGGTTCAGAGCGTACAATACGGTGGTCGCCACGTCGGTAGCGTCGAGTGGCGAGTATTCTTTCTCCGCGTAGTATTGCTCCGCGCTTTGGTAAGAGCCCTCGGGAAATTCCGTACGCACCAGTCCCGGCTCGATAGTCATTACGCGTATGCCTTTCGCGCTCACGTCCATACGCAGACCTTCGGCAATGGCGGTGATGGCGTGCTTGGTGGCGGCGTAGACTATTCCATACGTGTTCGGTACTCGCCGGCCGGCGACGCTGGAGATAAAGACTATGTCTCCAGAGCCTCGTTCGAGCATATGACGGATGGCGGCGCGGGTCGTGTAGAGCGTCCCGAGCACGTTGACCTCGAACATCTTCCGCCAGTCCTCCGGGTCTCCTTCGGCGATAGGTGCGTAGAGACCAAGACCGGCGTTGTTGATTAGTACGTCGAGGGCGCCGAAACACTCGACTGTCCGGGCTACGAGCGCGGCGCAGGCGCCTGGGTCAGTGACGTCCGTGGGGACGGCGAAAGAGTTCTCCCCGATCTCCGCAGCGAGTTTTTCGAGACGGTCTACACGCCGGGCGGCGAGAGCGACGTTGTAGCCCTCTCGCGCCAGCAGGCGGGCGGTAGATTCGCCGATGCCTGAGGAGGCGCCGGTGATAATAGCTGTGCGATTCACATTTGTAGAAACGTCCATGAGCGCATCATACCGGTTGTGAGCGTGACGGGTCGAAGATAGATACTTTGAGATAGAATTGTGGCTCAGGCTAGAAGGAGCGTGCGCGTGTCCGACATACCTCTTTTCCCTTTGAACGTGGTGCTGATGCCGGGAGCGCCGCTTCCGCTGCACATCTTCGAGGACCGATACAAGCAGATGGTGGACGAGTGTCTGGAGGGCGAGACCGAGTTCGGGATGGTCCTGGCGGATGAGTCCGGGACGAGAGAGGTCGGCTGCACGGCAAGGATCGTGGAGCTTGTCGAACGCTACGAAGATGGCCGGATGTTGGTGCTGGTCGAAGGTTCCCGGCGATTCAAACTCAACAACATCATGACCGGCAAGCCTTATTACGTGGGCGAGATCGAATACCTCCAGGACGAGCCCGAGGATGACCTGAAGGAGATCGCCGAGGAGTGCATAGCGCTTCTGGAACGTGTAGTCGAGGCGGCTACGGAGGGCTCGGTGGACATTGAAATAGAGCCACCGTACAAGAACCTGTCTTTTGCCATCGCGGGACGTATAGAGTTCGACGTCGAGACGCGTCAGCAGATCCTGGAGCTAACGACCGAGCGCGAGCGTCTGGAGAAGGTAAAGGAGTTGCTTTCAGCAGCGGCGGAGCGCCTGGAACATGAGCGGGAAATCCGCGAGAAGGCTCGCACGAACGGTCATCTACGCAAGGACTGGAAGCCGGGTGAGCAGCCGAAAGAAAGCTCAGACTAGCTAGGTCTCCATTTTCTTTTCGGCCTCTGTCGGCAAGAGGTCTCTAATTCTGCGGAGACTCGATTGATCCACCTTGTAGATCAAGGGCTCCGAGGCCAGGGACTCCTCACCGGCTGCGCCCTTTATGCGCTCAACCAGATTCTCCTCCACAAGCCACGCCATCGAAGGCAACACCCCGGCCCGAATACGGAGTCTCACACGGCCGTCTTCGGTATCGTCACGCTCCACGATACGGGGCGGAGTGAGGTAGAGGTCCTTCGCCTCGTCTAGCGCATTTGAAACTCTTTCAGCCGCCTCTCCGTCCGAGACCTGTACCTCCACGTTGAATTGTTGCCGGCCGGAGACGTAGTTGGTCACGCCTTGCATGGTGCCATTGGGGATGTAGTGAATCTCTCCGGAGAGCGCCCGGATTTTGGTCATACGCAAGCCCAACTCCTCGACTACGCCGGACATGTCCTGCGGTTTGGTCTGGATAAAATCCCCGACGGAATACTGACCCTCGAAGATGATAGAAAATCCGGCGATTACGTCGCGCAGGAAACTCTGCGCTCCAAACCCGATAACAGCAGCCAGAATGGTCGCGCCCGCCGTCGCTGGAAGCGGGTTCCGCACGAAGATGCTCAAGACGAACAACACGATGACCACGAAGATCACATACCGCAGAGCGTTGCGGATGAGGGTGACCGCAGTATCCTGCCGTTTGATGCGGGCGATGGCTTCCGCGTCCAGAAGGCCTTCACGAAGCCTTCGCCATCGCAGAATACGTGGTACTCCACGCGTCAAGACTCTGTAGAGGAAAACACCTAAAAATATTACGATCACCGAAGCGATGACGTTGCTTATAAAGTCCGTGCTTATGAAGTAGTGGTAGGTGTCGCTGAAGAACTTGGCGGCCCCGGTTAACTGGTTCTTGCTCTCGTCGCCAACGTCTTTGGCGGCGTTCGCCGCGCCTTTGAGATTGTTCGAGTCACCACTTTTGTTCTGTAGGATAGCTATCAGCATGAGGCGATTAAGATACCATAGATCTATACAGACTCCAGGTGAGCGTAAGGGAGACTAAAGAAGGAACCTCATCCTTCTGGAATCGGATAATGCTATGGAAGGCGATGAGGGATGTTCTCGGTCTCCAGGAGACAAAAGATCCTCATCAAGTTCGTTCAAGGCGGAGGAGGCGTTTTACGGACGCCTTCTCCGTGAGTAGTTTATGAGTTTTTGTGCCGGAGGAAGTTTCATGGTGAGTGTTTCTGGACTCGCTGACGGGTGGCGTACCTCCGGCGGATGGTTCGACCACCTGGCTTACGTTCAGAAGATCCGGCCCGCCTTCTATGGCGCCGTTATGATAGCCGGGGACCCTCGTGCCCCGTATCGTGACACGCTCTCCGACGTAATCGTTCAGCGAAACGTCCTCGCTTACCAGGACGAAGAGGAGAGTGCCTCCGTCGTCTAGCAGGACGTGGGTGCCGTACATGTAAGTCGTAATGCCCTGCTTTTGAATCACCCCTTCTACCTCGATGAGCTTCCCGCCGTTGTTCGTCGCGGTGGAGCCGGTGCCGTATTGACTATCGTCCGCGCTATTCTGGGCGAAGGCCGGGGTAGCGGGTAAGAGCACCAAGATCAGCGCTACCGTCAATAACGCGAGCCTCTTCACTGGAGCACCTTTCTTCAAGCTATTACGATATTCGATAATTCTCCTGAAACGAAGCGCGGGAGGCGTCAACCGCAAGTATGATCCTGCCCCGCCGGAAGTATGATTGTCGTCCGCGGATGTATCTGTAGAGTCTGGGAATGGACTAAACTGTGGACATCTTGATGCGTTTCAGGACGATACTCTCTGATGTGCGGTGGCCGTTCGCGGCAGGCGTGGTCACGGCGTTCCTGACGTTCGTGATCATGTACTTGCTGGTCAACGTTTACGTCACCGTTCTCTCTGTCCTATCAGGAGGGCATCCGGATCAGGAGACGATCAAACGCTTTGCCGCTTTGATGGGGACCTGGGGGATGCCTGTCCTCTACGTTGTGCTCGTGACTATCGGCGCGGGGTGGATGGTCCGCCGAGCCGGCGCGACCGTGAGTAGCGGCGTTTTGCTGGGGCTGATCTCGACGGCCGTCTTGCAGCTTATTGGTTGGGCTTATGGGCCGTTGGACCCCAGAGAGCTTGTCCTGTACCTCGTGCTCGGGGTGCTGGGCGGCGCACTCGGATGGGCTATCGGCAGGATCACCCTGGCCGGGCGGGATGCGCTCTACCGCGCCAGCCGGGACATCGGCGCGGCGGACGAAGTACAGTCCATCGCTGCCGCTATCGGAGAGCATTTGGCAGGAGTTGGAGTGACGCAGGTGTCAATCTGGAGGTTGGCGTCTCAGCTCGAAGGTGACGAGCCTCCGAAACTGGACCTTCTAGGCGCCTGGTCGGCGGGGACCGTAGAAAACGAGATAGAAGACACTTCGATGCCGGACGCCTCTAGCATGCGGGCGTTCGTGGGTCCGCGCCGCCAATCCTGGAGCGTGGCCCGGATCGAGAAGCCGCCGGGTAGAAAAGGCAGCGGCCGGGAACGGCGAGGCACCCGCTCGGCTCTTCTGGTTCCGCTCAACGCTTCGGGAGATGGGCCGGATGGTCTACTCGTTGTGGCATCGGCCAGAAGAGGATTTTCGCGGGTGGCGATACGTTCGTACCTGACCGTAGGTGCGCAAGTGTCGCTCGCTCTCGAAAACCTGCGGCTCGTGGAGCAGGCGCGAAGGTCCGGCATGATGGGCGAGCGCCGGAGGCTGGCGCACGAGATTCACGACACCCTCATCCAGGGCTTCGCCAGTATCGTGATGAACCTGGAAGCGGCGGAAGGCCGGATCGGGGACGACCCCAAACTAGTACATAAGCACATGGACGAGGCCCGGCGCACCGCGAGGGAGAGCATGGCGGAGGCGCGCCGCATGGTATGGGCGCTGAGGCCCGAGGCGCTCGAAGACACTTCACTCTCCGAGGCGGTAATGAGGCTTGCCGAACAATGGCGCGAGGGGAGCGGCGTCTCCGCGAGCGTAACTATCACCGGCGTGCCGCGTCCGCTCTCTCCCCAAATCGAGGCGACCCTCTTGCGGGTGGTCCAGGAGGCGCTCAACAACGCGCGCAAGCACGCCGGGGCCAACCGGGTTGTTCTAACTCTCTCGTACATGGAGGATCGCGTCGCCCTCGACATTCAAGACGATGGGGTGGGCTTTGACCCCGACGATGTACCCATCAGGTCCGGTGAAGAGGCTGATGGGATCGGGTTGAAGATCATGCGGGAGCGGGTCGAGCAGTGCAGCGGTACGTTAATCGTTGAAAGCGCGCCAGGAACAGGGACGACTATGGTGGTGGATCTTCCGGTATCAAGGAACGAGCGGCCGGCCGAAAACACTGAAGTGTTGAAGGGGAGAGCGCCGTGACGGAGCGCATCAGGCTTCTGGTCGCCGACGATCATCCGGTTGTGCGAACCGGCCTGCGGGGTATGCTCGACGGTCAGCCGGACTTCGAAGTCCTGGAGGAGGCGGAGAACGGGATGCAGGCCGTCGAGTTGGCGGAGCGGTTGCGCCCGGACGTAGTGCTGATGGACCTGAGAATGCCGGAGTTGGATGGTGTAAAGGCTATATCCAGGATCATAGGGCAGCATCCGGAGATTTATATCCTCGTGCTTACCACCTCGGACTCCGGCTCCGACATCCTGCGGGCCGTCGAAGCCGGTGCGGTCGGGTACGTCCTGAAGGACGCTCCACGCGAAGAGTTGTTCCGGGCGATCCGCGCCGCCGCTCAGGGCAAGCCGCTTCTGGCGCCAGACGTGGCCGTGCATCTTGTAGACCGGGTGCGCTGGTCCTCCGAAGAAACGCTCAGTAGCCGGGAGATCGAGGTACTGGAGCTGGTAGCCAAGGGTACGAGCAACCGTGAGATCGCCTCCCGGCTCTGGATCAGCGAGGCGACCGTCAAGAGCCATTTGCTGCACATCTACGACAAGCTGGGCGCAACAGATCGCGTGTCCGCCGTCACCACCGCCCTGAGACAGGGCATTCTGCGCCTGTATCCCTGAACTCTGAGAAACCACCACGGCTCTCGTTCGCCGGACGATCTCGAAAATCGCTTATCGAAGCCACGCTCCCCGCCAGAAGCGTCCATGAAACAGTAGACCGGCCGCTATCAGAAGAGCGCCCGCGCCCAACGCAAGCAACGAAACGCCGCCCGTGTCGGGAAGCTCGGTCAACCCGGTGACATTCTCATGACTAGATGAACTGGCGCGCCGGGGTTCGCTAGAAGAGCCAGTTTCGCTAGAAGAGCCGGTCGCGGTTAGCGAGTCATTGAGAGCGCCTGAACTTTCGGTGGCTTTATTGGTGGTGGACTGAACACCATCCCACACAGATTGATTGCAAGCGACATTTTGGACACAGGGATCATACTGGATGTTGGCAGCCGTGCTCACTTCGCTGGAACTCTCAGCCAGTACCGGCATGGCGAACGCGAGCAGGACCGCCATCGAGAAGAGCGTTATTTTAAGTAGCCGCAATGCTGTCTCCCTCTAAACGCAGCCCTCGACCTCAAGGGGATCTCTGAACTGTTCCTTTGCACTATATCCTACCTGTGGCGGGTGACTCAAGCGTGGCGTTCGAGGGCCAACTCTATTAGCTTGTTGAGGAGTTGGTCGTAGGGGAGGCCGCTCGCGTCCCAGAGGCGGGCGTATACGCTGGTGGGGGTGAAGCCGGGTATGGTGTTGATCTCGTTTAGGAGCAGGCGGTCGGCGCCGCGTTCGAGGAAGAAGTCTATTCGGGACATGCCGGCGGCGTCCACGGCTTCGTAGGCGATGCGAGCTATGCGCTTTATCTCCGTCGCTACATCGTCCGGTATGTCGGCGGGGGCCATCAGCTCGCTGCCGCCTTCGACGTACTTCGCTTCGTAGTCGTAGAACTCGTTCGCGTTGACGAGGATCTCACCCGGCACGGAGACTTTCGGGTCTTCGTTGCCCAGGACCGCGACCTCCACCTCGCGGGCATCCACGTCGGCTTCGACGATGATCCGGCGGTCTAGCTCCGCCGCCGTGTCCAGGGCGTCGCGGAGGCTCTCCGCGTCAACTGCTTTGTTTATGCCGACGCTGGAGCCGAGGTTCGCGGGTTTGACGAAGCATGGATAGCCCAGGGCATCTTCGATCTCTTCGATGAGCCGCCCGGAGGCTTCTTCCCACTCTTTGCGGCTCAGGCCGAGCCACTCGACCTGTGGGAGCCCGTGGTGGGCGAAGACTTTTTTCATCGTGATCTTGTCCATCGATACAGCGCTCGCCAGCACGCCGCTCCCGACGTACGGCACGCCCGCAAGCTCCAGCATTCCCTGGATGGTTCCGTCCTCGCCAAAGGGACCGTGCAGAACCGGAAAGACAACCTCCGCCGACGCGAGGTTCGCCGGAAGTTTGTCCTCCACGGTAGCCGGTGGCGAAGACTCCAGTGAACCCGAACCCGACGCGCCGGCGAGCTGCTTGCTCCTGGATTCAAGCTCGCGCATGGGGTCGCCGGAAGGGAGCCACTGTCCCTCGCACGTTATCCCGACCGGGACCACATCGTGGCGTCCGCCTTTTTTCAGTGCCTCCATGATGGCTCGCGCCGAGGCGAGGGAGACGTCGTGCTCCCCGCTACGTCCACCGAAGATGACCATGACACGCGCCAAACCAACACTCCTCTCTCAACCAGCCAGCTTATCGTAACAGAGGGCGTATTTAGGATCAGGCGGCGAACCCCAAGGAGCCGGACCGCTCCCGAAGCGCCTCCGCCACGAACTCTATGTGCTCGTTCAAGTCCACGCCCATGTCCTCGGCTCCCCGCGTGATGTCTTCGCGGTTGACGGCGGCGGCGAAGGATTTCTGCTTCATCTTCTTGCGCACGCTCTTTGCCTTGAGACCTTCGAGCCCCTCCGGTCTTACGCGGGCGCACGCGACTATGAAGCCGGAAAGTTCGTCCACGGCGTTGAGCGTCTTGGACATGAGGGTGTCGCGAGGCACGTCGAGGTAGTCAGCGTGGCCTTTTATGGCATGGAGCATGTCTTCCGGGTAGCCCTGGCGTTCCAGCTCCCTGACGCCAATCATCGGATGTTCGGCGGGGGTGGGATGTTTTTCGTAGTCCATATCGTGCAGGAGTCCGGTGATGCCCCACTTCTCCTCGTCTTCGTCGAACTTACGGGCATAGGCGCGCATGGCGGCCTCCACGGCGAGCATGTGCTTGCGTAGGGATTCGCTCTCTGTCCACTCGCACATCAAGTCCCAGGCGTCTTCACGATTCATAGGGTTCATATGACCTCTCTCGTAGGGATCCCATTCCAGGCGGATATTGTAACGTTCTTCGATGGAGGCTTGCTAACCATTACCCTGGTAGGAGACCTTTATGACGCCGCCAGGAGTATTTGTTTGCTGTACGGAGTGGGTGGCGCCGTCGGCGGTGAGTATCACCTTCAGGCTGCCTTTGGCTTTGTCCTGTTTTTGTATGCGGCACGAGAGCTTTCCTCCAGAGAGGTTGTAGCTGAACCTTTTGGGGACTTTGCCGTGCAGGACACTCTCGTCTCCGCTCTCTACACAGATGCCGGAGAACCGGGTTTTAGGGTCCCCCTCCAGCCGCAGGACCACGTCCGCAGCTTTGGGACCTGAACGGATTGTTCCCTCGGCAGTACCCGTACTCTCCGTGTTCTCGGCACCCGTGGTGGTGGATGATAGCGTACCTTCTATAACGCCAGTCTTCCCCTTCGAGGAGTCTTTGGAGGTGTCGCTCTTACTCTTGCCTGTGTTGTCTCCGGAGCAGGCGCTGGCGAAAATCAGGATAGCGGCCAGAAAGACCGCCAGCTGTGGGATCGCGGTTGACTTCATCAAACAGCTCTCATATCTATACTATTCTACCAACCTGGATGATGCTCCGGTCAGACTCCGCGCCCGGAGGAGTACGCTGTCGAGCATCTCTGGTGTGAGTACGCCGGTGAAGGTATTCTGCTGAGAGGGATGGTAGCAGCCGAGTAGCGCAACGCCGTTTTCCCGATGCTCGGCGCCGTGGGCGAACTTCGGTTTGGGCCGCACGCTAAACAGACGCAGCGCGGCGTCCCAGGCGAAAGCGCCGAGACAGATGATGACGCTGGCTTCCAGCAGCTCTAGCTCGCGGGTGGTGTAGGGGAGGCAGGTGTCGCGTTCTTTGGGGGTGGGCTTGTTTCGTGGGGGCGCGCATCGGACGGCGGCGGAGATCTAGGCGCCGGAGAGCCGCAGCCCGTCGTCTTTGCTCCGTGAGACGGGACTGCTCGCGAAACCTGTACGATGAAGCGCCGCGAAGAGGAAGTCTCCCGAGCGGTCGCCGGTGAAGACACGACCGGTGCGGTTCGCTCCGTGCGCGGCGGGGGCGAGGCCGAGGAGCACCACGGCTGCCTCCGGGTCTCCGAAGCTGGGGATGGGACGGCCCCAGTAAGTCTCGCCTTTGTGGGCGGCTTTCTTCTCGCGGGCGACCTTCTCGCGCCATTCGACGAGCCGCGGACACAGGCGGCAGGCTGTCACCTCGCGCTCCAGCGCGGAGAGTTGCTTACGTGTATCTATTGGCTACTCTCTCAGGCGCCGTAGCGGTTCAGCTTGAGGGCGTGGCCCATGAGGAGGCCCATGATCTCCTCGGCCGGGAACTCCCCCAACACTCCGCCCGCGCATGGACGCTCTCCGAAGCTCTCCGCCGTCGGCAGCGTGTATGGGGAGTTGAGCAGGAACGGCACTCCATGCCAGGAGTGACTCTTGAGCCTGGCGGGGGTCGCGTGGTCTCCGGTGATGGCGAGGGCGTCGGGGCCGAGGTCGAGGAGGTCCGGTATCAGGGCGTCCACCTCTTCTATAACCTTCGCCTTGCGCTCGAAGTCTCCGTCCTCTCCGGCGGCGTCGGTCGGCTTTACATGGACGAAGAAGAAGTCGTGGTCGTCCCAGTTCTCCTTCAGCGTCTGGAACTCTCCGGCGATGCCCTCGCCTTCTTTCAGAAGCTCCATCCCGGCGAGGCGGGCGAGGCCCTTGTACATCGGGTAGCTGGCGATGGCGGCGGCGTTCAGATTGTAGGTCTCGTCGAAGGAAGGGAGCGCCGGATGCATCCCGAAGCCGCGCAACAGGACGGTGTTAGCCGGGTGCTGGTCCTTGAGGATCTCATTAGCCTTCTCAACGAACGCATTCGCAAGCTCGGCGCTCTTCTTCGCCTCGGAGGAGTCGTCCGTCGGATTGACGGGGAGCGGTTCGAGGCCCACCCGCTGCGGATCCGAATCCGCCAGCGATCTGGATAAACCTTCGCCCTTGAATACAACCACGGCCCGGTACTCCTTCTCGTGGGTGATGGAGACCTCGGCGCCGTCGAGCTTCATGTTCTCGTTCAGCAGGTCTACGAGTTCCTCGCCTTTCTCGGAGGGTATACGTCCGGCGCGGCGGTCGGAGATCTTCCCTGAGTCATCCAGGCTGGCGAAGTTGATCCTCGCCGCGAGGTCGCTCTTGTCGAGTTCGACTCCAACCCCCAGGGCGGAGAGCACGCCACGACCAACCACGAACTGGAGAGGGTTATACCCGAAGAGCCCGAGGTGTCCGGGGCCGCTTCCGGGGCTAACTCCGGCCGCCACCGGACGCGAGAGCCCGAGGTCCGAGGTGGCGGCGAGACGGTCGAGGTTCGGGGTGTTCGCAGCTTCGAGTTCAGTCTGCCCGCCGGACTCCATCGGCAGGCCGCCAAGTCCGTCGAGGACCAGCAGTACCATCTTCGAGTCCGTCGGGACGGATAGCTCACGCATGAGATCCAGATTCAAAGCAACATCCTCCTCTTTCGCGGTTCCGGCAGTCTAGCAGATGGTGTGATCCGATTATTCCCATTTGTCGAAGTTTGACTCTTTGGAGGAATGACGACGAGCCGTATAGTTGTACGGGCGGGCGTTCGTCGCACATTTACGAAAGGGAAAGACGATGTTCCAGGGTCTCAGGACGGTTATCTATCGCGCGAAGGATCTTGACCGGGCAAAGGAATGGTATACCGAGGCGCTTGGATTTCCGCCCTACTTCGATGAACCTTTCTACGTCGGTTTCAACGTCAGCGGCTTCGAGCTCGGGCTGCAGCCGGACGAACCCGGCGCTACGCGCAGCATAACCGGCGTGACCGCCTACTGGGGCGTGGAGAGCGCGGACGCCGCTTTCGGGCATCTTCTGAAGCTGGGCGCTACCGAACATGAGAGCGTCCAGGATGTAGGCGACGACATCTGCGTCGCGACCGTCCTGGACCCTTTCGGCAACGTATTCGGCGTGATCGAGAATCCTCATTTCTCCATAACAGACACCTAGAAACAGCATCTCTTCGCTTGTCTTCTGCTACGCTTCACGGTGGCCGATTCGAACGGAACAGGCGGGTAGAGATGAAGATAGAGACGATAGACCTGGACTTCCTGGGCACGAAACAGGTTATAGCATCGTTTCTGCTGCTCGGTGACGACTCTGCGGCACTCGTCGAGACCGGACCTACAACCTGCCTGGACCACCTGATGGCGGGTCTGAAGACCCACGGTGTCTCTCCCGACGACGTACATCAGGTCTTGCTGACACACATCCACCTGGATCACGCCGGAGCATCGGGACACCTGGCAGAACTCCTCCCGAACGCGACCTTCTACGTGCATGAGATCGGCTACCCGCACCTGATTGATCCCTCGAAGCTCGTAAAGAGCGCCACCCGCATCTACGGCGAGAGGATGGACGAACTCTGGGGCGAGACGCGCCCCGTCCCGGAAGACCGGATCGTGGTGCTAAAGGAGGCCGAAGAAGTCAAAGCAGCGGGTGGCATCCTCACAGCCCACGACACCCCCGGCCACGCCTACCACCACCTGGCGTACCTGGAGCCCGAGTCTAGTACGCTCTTCGCCGGGGACGTTGCCGGGATCCGGCTCCCCGGCCAGTCCTACGTCCGCCCGCCGACCCCGCCACCCGAGATAGACGTAGACGCCTGGGTCAAGAGCATAAACCACATCCGCCAGATAGCTCCTGCGAGCATCTGTCCCACGCACTTCGGTCGCTACGACGACGTGGACCGGCATCTCAGTGAACTGGAGCAGCGTCTTCAGGACTGGCTGCTCTTCATCGAGGAGCGGATGGATCGGGGCTCCGAGCGAGACGAGATCGCCGAAGAGCTAAGAGACAAAGGCGACGCCGAGATGCTCGCCGAGGGCGCCGACACCGACGAGACCCGTCACTACGATCTCGCCGGCAACTACGAGATGCTCACCGCCGGGATCATGCGGTACGTCGAGCGGCGGCGCAAGAGCACATGACTGAAAATCATGGTGTCCTCAGTTCGACTCTAGGTCTACGCATTCTTCCTGAAAAATAGGAAAATACAGAGGATCTCGCTATAAACCCTAGGTTGTCAAAGGCAATTGGCTAGATAGATGAGGTGCGTACGCCGTGAACTGGATAAGCCATAAGAAGGTAAGAAACAGACTTGGGATCTCCGAGCCTGTTCTAAACGCGCTTACTCAGAGCGAGCTGCTCGGGTATACATCGCCGACTGGCTTGTTCTCTGACCAAGCTATTCTCTCTTATCAGCAATTCGGTACGCAGTGGAGTATCGACGAGCGTTTTGGTCCGAAGGTACGCATGTTGGATGCGGGTGTCTACGAGAGCATGCCAGCGGTGGAGGGTATCGGACCACAACCACCCGCTACGCAGACGCACGGGTTCGTTTTCCCCGCCGACAACACCTCATCTAATTTCCTAGAGTATGCGAGGAAAAACCACACAGGTTGGATTGCTCACTCTTACCTCGTTCCGAACTACTTCTATTTTCCTAATCCGATGGAACTCGCGCTTGTGGGAGAGCCTCCCTTGAAGCTTTCTGAGCCGAGATCGATCTCGGGCGCTAGCCTTCCGGTCACACTCTATCCTAACCCGTCGGACTGCTTGGGACTAGTGGTCGTGGAAGGGTGGGATCGCTCTTGGAGGAACGCACATAGGGAAGCGTACGATGTGGTCATGCCCTTGCTAGACGAACTGAGCGTGCGTTACGCTGTTCCGCTCCCGGTCGCTCATTCAATGGCAGTGGGTGTACCCTCCGGATAACTCCACCTCTACTTTCCCCATCGTCCAAAGGAAAGGAGGATCGAAAAGGAGACGGAACTCCAACCCCAGTGCCCGCATCCTGAGTTGATGGACGCATACGCTCTCTACAGGGAGGGTGTCTCCTCCAACAATCCCTTCCACGCCTTCCTTGCTTTTTGGAAAGTCTACGAAGAGGCCATATACGTGCGGCAGGGATGGAGACAGAAGCACAGACGTAGCGACACGAGTGTAAGGGAGGAGATTTTCCCCGATCTTTTCGCCTTCGGTGCCCGTCCCGAAGAACTCGAGTTTCCCCGGAGGATCAAGAGACTATACAGGAGATGCTCCAGGATCAGCTACGGGGACAGAAGTTTGAGAAGGCCAAGGATAAACTCAGAGGGCCTTACCGTGCAGCGCTTGCCCACGCTGGCAAGGTCGACGCGGGTAAGCCGCTGACTGGCGCTTCCTACGAGGATTACCAGAAGGTGGCAGGGAAGGTGCCGGTCGTGCGGTATATGGCCAATGTGGTGTTAGAGAATGTGAGGGCCACGTTCGACGCCGATACTAAGAGCGAAGGTGGAGAAGCCTAGAACGAAAGCGTGGGTTGGCGTCTAACTAAGCTAGGAGTTCTTAACAGCCTCAACGACCTCTTGAAGACCCTGCTTGGCGTCGGAGAAGAGCATCATGGTCTTGTCGGTATCGTAGAAGAGAGGGTTGTCCACGCCGGCGAAGCCGGGGCTAAGGGAGCGTTTGATGAAGATGACTTTCTTGGCCTCGGCGACGTCGAGGACGGGCATGCCGGAGATGGGGGTGTTCTGTTCCGGGTCGTTGGCGGCGGGGTTTACTACGTCGTTGGCTCCGACGATGATGACGGCGTCGGTGTCAGCAAACTCGGGGTTTATGTCTTCGAGGTCGTAGAGCTTGTCGTAGGGGACGCCCGCTTCGGTGAGTAGTACGTTCATGTGGCCGGGCATGCGGCCCGCTACCGGGTGGATGCCGAAGAGGACTTCCTTGCCCTGCGACTCCAGGGTCTCCATCAGGTTATACATGGGTCCCTGGGCCTGGGCGACGGCGAGGCCGTAGCCGGGGACGATGACGACCTTCTGGGCCTCGTCGGAGAGGTACTCGCCGACCGCTCCGGCGCTTACGTCGTTGACCTCGCGCTCTTCCTGATCTTCTTTGTTCTTGCTGCTGCCGGCAGCGGCGATGCCGGCGAAGATAATCTTCCCGAGCGGACGCCCTAGAGCACTGCTCATCAGGCGCGTGAGGATCGTACCCGAAGCCCCGACGATGGTGCCGCCGATGATCAGGATGTAGTTCCCGAGTACGAACCCCGAGGCCGCAGCCGCAAGACCGGTAAAGGCGTTGAGCAGAGAGATCACGATGGGCATGTCCGCCCCGCCGATGGGGATGACGAGCAGCACGCCGAGCAAGAGCGAGGCGGCGAGAACCACGGTGACAGAGGCAACTGGCGAGATGAACGGAAGTATGGACCCGTCCGATATGGCGTTCGCCGCAAGGACCAGGATGCCGATAAAGAGCAGGGCGTTGACGATCTGCTGTAGCGGGAAAGTGACGGACCCGGAGAAGGCCAACTCCTGGAGTTTCAGGAACGCTATGACGCTCCCCGCGAAGCTGACCGACCCGACAAGTATGGTGAGCGGCACCGTGATCGTCGCAACGAGACTCTCCCCGCCCGCAGTCTGTCCGTGGACGAACTCAGAGAGCGCGATGAGCGCCGCCGCCCCGCCGCCGACGCCGTTATAGGCGGCGACCATCTGCGGCATCGCCGTCATCTGCACCCGTTGCGCCGAGACGGCCCCGACGACTGCTCCCAGGAGGGCGGCGATCCCTATCAGCAGCAGGTCCTGGAAGTGGATGACGAAGAGCGTCGCGATGAGGGCGATGATCATGCCGACCGCTGCCAGAGTATTGCCTGAGCGGGCCGTCTCCGGTTTACGCAGGCGGCGGATACCAACTATGAATAAGGCGGCCGCCACGAGGTAGGCCAGGAACGTAGCGACCTGCAAGGGTTAGCCCTCTCTTCTCTTCTTGACCTTTTTGACCGGGGGACGGAACATGCCGAGCATCCGGTTCGTCACCCAGAAGCCACCGACGACGTTCGCCGCCCCGAAGAAAACCGCGATAAAGCCTACCGCTTTTATGATGGGACTTTCGGCGGAGGCCAGGGTGATCATGCCGCCCACCAATATGACGCCGTGGATGGCGTTCGTCGCGCTCATCAGCGGCGTGTGGAGGAGGTTCGGGACGCGGGAGATCAACTCGAACCCCAGAAAGGCCGCGATGATCAGGATCGCAAGCTGCGAGAGCAGTTCCTGCATACTAACTCGCCTCGCTCTCACCGGAGCCGCCGGACTGAGGTTCGTCCTGGGCCTCGTTCAATGCCTCACGGGTGGAATCGTCCCGGATCTCGCCGTCGTGGGCTATGCACGTCTTGTCCATGATCTCATCCTCGAAGTCCAGCGCCAACTCGGGGTTCTTTTCTTCCTTGTCCTCGGACGTATCTTCCGTGATGTGCTTGATGAGGTTGAACATGTTGCGTGAGAGGAGCTGGCTCGCGTGTATCGGCATCGCGCTCGGCAGGTTGACCGGACCCACGATCTTTACCTGACTGTGCTCGACGGTCTCGCCTGGCTCCGTAAGCTCACAGTTTCCGCCGCTCTCGGCGGCGAGGTCAACGATCACACTCCCCGGCTTCAGGCTCTCGACCATGTCCTTGTCCACGAGCTTCGGGGCTTTCCTTCCAGGAACAAGCGCCGTCGTTATGACGATGTCCATCTCCTTCATGCGCTCGCGCAAAAGCTTCTGGTCTTCGTCCAGTTTCTCCTTAGACCAGCCCTCGTCTTCCTCTTCTTCATCCTCCGGCTCGTCTTCTTCCTCGCCCTCCACGACGTACTGGTCTCTCGGCGGCTCGGCGAAGGAGTAGAAACCCAGAGAGGTCATGAGCTTGTTGAAGCCCTGTGGCTCGTACTCCACATACTCGTCTTCCTCGTCGCCGTCTTCTTTCTCGTCGTCCGAGTCTATGAAGGACGCGCCTAGAGACTGGGACTGTTCCTTGGTCTCGGGCCGGATGTCGTAGGCGAAAACTTCCGCCCCAAGGCGGTTCATGATGGCGATGGCCTGAAGCCCCGCGACCGCTACGCCCAGTACCAGGACGTTCGCCGCCTTCGTTGTACCGGCGGCGGTGGAGAGCATGGGTACATACTTGCCCAGAGTATCCGCGCCTATTAGCGCGCACTTGTACCCGGCGACGGAGCCCATCGAGGAGAGAGCGTCCATACTCTGCGCGACGCTCGTTCGGGGGATGGCCTCGTTGGATAACACGGTGACCCCGGCATTGGCGAGCTTCTTAACGAGCTGCGGGTACTGGGGACTGTTCAGGAAGCAGACGAGTGCCTGACCCTCGTGCATTTGTTCGATCTCATCTTCCGTGGGCCTGGCGACCTTGACGATCAAATCGGTCTCGCCGTAGACATCTTCGGCGCTTTCGGCGATCCTTGCTCCGGCCTCTTCGTAGTTCTGGTCCAGGTTGTAGTCGCGGCCCGCGCCGGACTCCACGAGTACCTCGAAGCCCTCTTTGACGAGCTTCTCCACGGTCTCGGGCACGATGCCGACACGGGTTTCACCTTCTGCTATCTCTTTGAGCACCCCTACCTTCACGCGGCGCATTATACAGAAAATCGCGGTTAGAGAAACGGTGTGGCGTATATACCCGAGCCTACTCGCTCGTTTCGGCGCCTGGAAATGTTACTTATAAAATGACATTCTGTAACCGTTATGTCACCTTCAACTAGTAGGCTTCGCTGTACCAAACTTGGAAAGCGCCAAAGGGGGCGGATAAGAGTATGAAAACGTATAGGCCGCGGCGGATCGGGAAGATGGTGGTCGGCTTTATCGCCATTCTCATGGTATTCACCGGGATCAGCTTTATCGGCTACTCACTCTTTATCAACGGTTCTCCCGTGACCGCGGCCCTGAGCGTGTGGAGGGCCACTTTCGGGGCTCCGGCCGAAGCCCCCGGCAACGCGGACATGACGCTGACCGTCCCCGCCATGAAGCGTGTGAAGGACCTGCCCGTCTACACTTCCGTCGCCAGCGACGAGGCAACCATGAACAAGGGCTCCCTCCACGTCCAGGGTACCGGCTTCCCGTGGGAGACCGGGTCGAACGTATACATAGCAGGACACAGGCTCGGGTACGCCGGGACGGGTAGCTTCCTCGTCTTCTACGACCTCGACAAGGTGAAAAACGGCGACCAGGTGATCCTTAGCGACTCCAACGGCACCCGCTATACGTATACGGTCTTCAGGGAGTTCCGGGTCTATCCGAGCGACTACAGCGTCACGCAGCCCATACCTGGCAAGAGCATCGTCAGCCTTCAGACCTGCACCTTACCGAACTACACCCAGCGTTTGATCGTCCAGGCCGAGCTAACGAGCGTCGCATGATCCCTGCGCGACCTGCTACCTCTTCGCTTTCTTGCTCCTGCGAACTTCGGCGGCGAGACGCGAGACCGGCTCGCCGTTCTTCAGGTGGCCCTCGACGATCTCGGGGACGTCGTCTTCCGTAAGGCCGAGGTACCACGTGCCGGAAGGATGGACGACAACGTTCGGACCGTGCTTGCAAAGACCGAGGCAGTCCACGGAATCCACCCGGACCGCTCCATTCATACCATCCGCGCGCAACTCTGTCTTTAACGCCTTACGGATCTCCTTAGATCCCCGCTTCTTGCAGTCGCCGCCATTGCATACGAGCACGTGCGAGTCGTAGTCGCGGACCTTCGCCAGAGGTTTCTCTCTCGAGGAGGTCGCGACCTCGCTCGACACTTTTATCTTCGCCTTTTTAGAGGCTTTCCTTCTGGAGATAGCGTACCTCGTTCCTGGTCCGTCGCCGGCGAACTTCCGGGGGTGAAAGCAGTTCCCGATATTCGGAATATATCACCGGCCAGTCCGAGGGGGTATCATGGTTGGTGTAAGAGTTCACGCCGTATTTTGGCGACAGTTGGGAGGGTGGAAATTTGGATCGGCACGGGGTTATAGACGTGGGGTCGAACACGATCCATCTGCTCGTCGGAGACATAAAGGACGGCGGAGTGCTGCCTGTTACCGGGGAGAAGGTGTCGGCCCGGCTCGGGGCGGGGGTGGAGAAGACCGGCAAGCTCGATGAAGAGCGACTAACGTTGGCCTCGGAGGCGATACGGCTCTTTGCCAGGATTTCATCGCTCAACGGCGTCCCCGAGCCCGTGATACTCGCCACGAGCGCCGTGCGGGACGCGAAGAACGGACCCGAGTTGAACGAGAGGGTGGCGGAATTCACCGGGCTTGAGATGCGATTGATCTCCGGCGATAAAGAGGCCGAACTAGGGTTTAAAGGGGCCGTCTCGGCGGTTGGGAAGTCTTGGGAAGGTCCGGCCCTCGTCGTGGACCTCGGCGGTGGGTCCGCCCAGCTTATCGTCGGTGAGGCTTCGAGCGGGCCGCTCATGCAGGTCTCTCTGCAACTCGGTTCCAACCGCACCACGGAGCGTTTCGTGAGCAACGACCCGCCGAAAAAGAAAGAGCTGCGGGCGCTGGATGAACACGTAAAAGAGATTATGCCGGGCTGGAGTCTAGCGCCGAAAGTGCCGGTAGTGGCGGTCGGAGGCTCGGCGCGGGCGATGCTCAAGATCACACCCGATAAGTTGACGGTGGAGCGTCTACGAAAACTCGCCGAGGAGATCTCGGATAGACCCTCTGCGGTGCTCGCTCGTGAGTACGGGCTTGCTCCGGAGCGAGCGCGGGTCATGCCCGCCGCGATTACGACGCTCGCGGCTATCCTCGAACATTTCGAAAAAGATGAGTTGGCCGTTGCGCGCGGGGGTATCAGGGAAGGAACCTTGCTCACGCTCGCTGAAGGGAAGGATATATGATCGACGTAGCCCGCAAGCCGAGCTTGTCCGATCCATCACTGTATATAAACCGGGAGCTGTCGTGGCTCAAGTTCAACGACCGCATCCTGGCGCAGGCCCGTGACGAGCGGCATCCGCTTCTAGAGAAGGTGCGTTTCATCGCCATCACGGAGACCAACCTGGACGAGTTCTTCATGATCCGGGTAGCCGGCTTGCAGCAGCAGGTAGCCTCCGAGCTTCCGAACCCGGTCCCGGACGGGATGACACCCGAGGAACAGCTCTTGCGGCTCAAGGAGAGCACCGAAGAGTTCTTCGACGAACGGCGCAGGATACTGGACGAGGACCTGTTACCCGAACTGGCGAAAGAAGGGATAAGCATAGTCCCTCACGATAAGATCTCGGCAACGGGCCGGAAGGATCTGCGGGAGAGGTTCGCAAGCGAGATACTGCCGATCCTGACGCCACTAGCCATAGACCCAGCGCACCCCTTCCCACACATCTCGAACCTCTCGCTGAACTTGCTCGTCGTGATCCGGGACGGCGGGCGCAAGATTATGGCCCGTATCAAGGTGCCGACCAGCATAGATCGCTTCATGCGCGTCGCCGACAAGAGGCCGGGCAAGGACTCGAATCAGCACCCGGAGTTGCGGCTGGCGCGGGTCGAGGAGGTCATCGCGGCGAACCTGGACGAATTGTTCCCCGGCAAGGATATATTAGCGAGCTACGTCTTCCAGGTGACGCGCAACGCGGACTTCGTGATCGAGGAAGATGAGGCCTCGGACCTCCTGCAGGCGATTGAGGATGAGATCGAGGGCCGCTGGTTCGGGCAGAGCGTGCGGCTCGTCGTTACCGACGAGATGCCCGAAGACCTGCGTGAGTGGCTGGCGGCGAACCTGAAGATAAGCAAGATCTCCGTCTACGACGTGCCGGAGCCGATAGGGCTCGCGGACTTCGAGGAGTTGACGCATCTGGACCGGACGGACCTGCTCTACCCGCCGATCACGCCGCGAGTACCGTCGGAGCTGAGGAGCGCACGTTCTATTACGCAGGCGGTTCGGCAAGGCGATGTCTTGCTCTATCATCCCTACGACTCGTTTACGCCCGTGGTCGAATTCGTTCGCGCCGCCGCCAACGACCCGGACGTTCTCGCCATAAAACAGACTCTTTACCGCGTGGGATCCAACTCCCCCATAGTCGAAGCGCTCTCCGAAGCCCGCGACGAGCTTACGCAGGTGGCCGTACTCGTGGAGTTGAAGGCGCGTTTTGACGAGGAGCCGAACATCATCTGGGCGCGGCAGCTAGAGGCGCGGGGTGTACATGTGGCCTACGGTATCGTGGGCCTGAAAACGCACGCTAAGATGTGCCTGGTCGTCCGGCGCGAGAGTTCGGGACTGCGGCGCTACATCCACCTCGGCACCGGCAACTATAACCCCGGCACGGCCCGCGTCTACACGGACTTCTCCTATTTCACCGACGACCTGGCGCTGGCCGAGGATAGTTCGGACCTCTTTAACTACCTGACCGGATACTCCGAGCAAGAGGATTACCATGAGCTGCTCGTAGCGCCCTTTAGCCTGCGTGACAACCTGGCGCGGCTTATCCAGGAGCAGACGGCGAAGGCAAAAAACGGGGAGCCGGCTCGGGTTACTTGCAAGACGAACGCGCTGACGGACCCGCAGATGATCGAACTCCTCTACGAAGCCTCGCAGGCCGGGGTGAAGGTAGACTTGATCGTTCGCGGCATCTGCTGCCTGCGCCCGGGTATCGAGGGTGTCAGCGAGAACATCCGGGTTGTCTCCATCGTGGGACGCTTCCTGGAACACGCCCGCATCTTCGCGGTTAGCGAAGGAAAGGACGAGAAGATCTACCTCGGCAGCGCCGACCTCATGCAACGCAACCTCGACAGACGAGTCGAGACGACTTTCCCCTTGCGCGAGGAGCACCATCGCCAGAAGGTCCGCCGCCTGCTCGACCTGCAACTGGCGGACAACGTGAACGCCTGGGAACTGAACTCCGATGGATCCTACACGCGCTGCCGCCCGAAGGACGATGAGGAGCTACTGGATAGCCAGTCCCTCCTGCTAGAAGAACCGTTCTAAACGGAGAGCGCGGAGATACGAAACGCGCAACGACGTCTGCCTGGAACTTTGCAACCGGTAGCCATAAGATCAAACTACTACTATCTGTCGCTCCCCTGAGCTCTGTTAGAAGAGGTTGCCACCTGCTTCATGCGAGAGCGTGTAAATACGTTTGACCATCAGGAAGTCGAGTGGCAGTTCGACGCGCTGGATGTGAGGCTCGTGGGCCGCTGGTTGGAGGGACGGTCGCACCAGTACAGTCCGGCGGTGGGTGGTCTGGGGATCAGGGACGTTGGCGTTGGCCGATGCGGAGGCCGTAAGCTCTCGCCGCGGGCTAGCTTCGTGATGGGGGGCATCGCATATCGCTACGAGGCGCGGAGCCGGGAGTTGCGGGATAATTTCTCCAGCGCCTACCGTAAGATAAAAGGCAAGGACTGGAAGAAGCTCAAGAGAGTCCTGAACGAGCGCCGTCCTGAAGACGCGAGTAAGGAATGAGGGGATAACTCGATGGATCTCTACCTCGTGCGTCACGCCGTCGCATTCGAGCGCGACGCCGAACGCTGGCCGGATGATGGCGAACGGCCGCTCACCCCGGAGGGCGAGGAGGAATTTAGCCTCGCGGCACTCGGCTTAGGTCAAGTAGCGCCGCAAGTCGAGGCGTTGTTGAGTAGCCCGCTTGTCCGCGCATGGCGGACGGCGGAGATCCTCGCCGAGCAGACCGCGTGGCCCGATCCTGAAGGTTTCGCTGCTCTCGAACCGAATATTCCGCCCAGTAAAGCCGTGCTCGCGTTGGAGACCTACACCGGAGCGCGGTCCATCGCCATGGTCGGGCATCGTCCGGGCCTGCACGAGCTGGCTTCCTACCTGCTCACCGGGGAGGATGAAAAGCTGGACATCAAGATCAAAAAAGGCGGCGCGCTCTGCATTAGCTTCGAGGGCGAGCCCAGGCCCGGCGCCGGCAGGCTGCGCTGGCTCTTTACCCTAAAGGTGCTGCGGTTGCTCCGTTGAGCGGTATCTTCGCAAGCGTCTGGGGCTCCGGGTAGTCGGAGCGAAGGTCCAGCAGTGTAAGCTCCACGTTCTTTACCGTCACTTTCCCGACAGGCCACTCTCGGTAGCGTTCCACGGCGGAGATCAACGCCGCCGGAGCGCGGACGCTGTCCGGAGCCTGGAAGTAAGCGAGCGTCAGGTGCGGCGGGCCAGGCGGTTCTCTAAGTCCGCAACTCACGCGCAGGGCGTCGCGCAGGTTGTTCAACATTCCTCCGTCGTAGAGCTCGATGAAGGCCGCGCCTGGAAAGGCGTTCAGGTTTGCCAGCACCACCTCGAAGGTCGGGAAATCGGCCAGAGCTTGCCGGGCGTTCATTTCAATCTCCGTCAGCCGCTTCGGAGAGATTTCGTCGGTGTCTTCAGGCTCTGGAACGAGGAAGCCAAGCAGGAACAAGGTGACGTGCATGAAGTGATCCGGATGCAAAGAAACGAATTGGAATGGTCTCAGCGCCTCTCTTGGCGGCTCCAGGCGCTCGCGAATGCTCGATGCATCCAGCGGAACCATCAGGGAGGCCGAGAGCATGTGACCGTCTTGCCATTTCGGGTCCATATGGCCGCCGAATTCCAGACGGCGCTCTGCAGCAAACCGCTGCCATATCTCGGCGTACCCGTCCATCGGCGAACTCTAGCAGACATAGATCATGCCAGCCAAGTAACCCCGCCCGGCCGGCACAATGGACAATAAAAAGAGCGCCCTCGTTAGAGGGCGCTCTAGAGATTCGTTGCTGGACTTCCTTAGGCGGGGCCCACGCTCGTCAGATCTCCTCGGACGACGAGCCGCACGTCGTAGGCGGGCGGGTTGATGCAAGTTTGTAGGCTGACCTGATCCTTACCCGTCGGATTTATCACCCAGGTGTCGTAGATGGATACCTGCAATATATCCGACACGGTGTAGGTGTACTGGGTGCCGTTGGCATCAGTGATGTAGATCTGATCTCCGTAGGTCATGTTGGGCAGAGCGGCGAAGTTCATATAGCTGCCGGTACCCGAGTATCCGAGTACGTGTCCCGCGATGTAAGTGTTGGAGCCAGAAATCCACGGGTAGCCAGACGTGGGGGCGTGGCCTGGTCCGTTGTACAGCGTCCCCTCGTCCACGCCCTCGCCGACCGCCTGGCCGGAGATGCCCATCTTGGGGACCGTCAGAGACATCGCCGAGCTGGAAGGCGCCGGTACGTTCGCCACACCGGCCGTCGAGCTTTGCTGAGCCTGATCGGGCTGGCTCGGCTGGGCAGCCGGCGTCGGCTGGGCGGCCTGCTGTGGCTGGGCGGCCTGCTGTGGCTGGGCGGCCTGCTGTGGCTGGGCGGCCTGCTTGGGACCGGAGCTCAACGTAATGCCCACGGCACTGCCTTTTTTGATCTTGGCATCGGAGGAGGGCTTCTGTGTGATTACCCCACCCTTATCCACGTTTTCGCTCGACTTCTCCTCGACTTTACCGAGCTTCAGGTCATTACTCTTGAGCAGCTTCTCGGCTTCTTGCCTGGTTGCGCCTTCGGGGATCTTTGGAACCTTGACGAGAGCGGGCTTTGCGGCTTGCTTCTTCGCTGGATCTGGAGCTGAGGATACGTCAGGCTTGGACGCTGTCTTTACCGGCGACGCTTCTTGCCCGAATGAGCCGAGCCCGAATACGAAGACTCCGAGCGCCACGGCGCCAACAGCTAGAAGCGTGGCGGCCAGTAGGTACAAGCCTACTTTGCTTCGCCTGCTCTTTGATTTCCGAGCGTCCTTTCTTCCCATATTTGGCGATCCTTTCCCTACTCTATTCAAAGCTCACACAGGACTGCGCTTCGCGCATGCGACATTGTATCAGGGGGAATATAGTGGGGGGAGGGTAGATTGCGAAATATTTGTATTTTTTAAGAATTTCTACTATATATGCGAAGTCGCGCTGTCTTCACTGTACATATTCCGCCATGCTAGCCTCGGAGCATTGATCTTTTCGCTTGTGCTACCATCGCCCGAGGCTACCCAAAGGAGAAAAATGGATATTAAGCTCTACAACACAGGCAGGTGACCCTATGCTCGGCGGACCAGGATGGTCTTGCGTGAGAAAGGTATGGATTTCGAGACTTACGAGGTGGACCTCGAGAACAAGAGCGAGGAATTCCTAGGTGTGAGTCCTACCGGCAAGGTACCGGTGGTCTTAGTGGATGGTGATCCTCTGTACGAGTCGAACGTCATAAACCAGTATCTCGAAGAGGTTACGGGAGAGCCGAGGCTTCTGCCAGAAGACCCGAAAGAACGGGCTTACGCCAGGATCTGGATGGCCTCCGCCGACGATGATTTTTATCCTTCGGTTTTCGTGGCGAGCGTCGGTCGGGAGAGAGGCTTCTCCGAAGAGCAGGTTGCCGAGGCGCTGCGGAAGCTGAAGGACATGCTCTCGAAGTTGGAGGAGAGACTTGAAGGGCGCGAGTACCTGGCCGGAAGCTTGTCTCTAGCGGACATAGCCCACGCCGGAAACTTCGTGCGTTTACGGGAGCTTGAGCAGGGAGGAGAGGTCTCTCTGAAAGAGTACCCGAACGTCGTGGCCTGGATAGAGCGGATGGAGAGCCGCGAGAGCTTCAAGGCGGCGGGCTAGAGCTTACGAGCTGCCGAGAAATGTCCTGAGAGCCTCCCGCAGCATCTGTTGCGTCGGGTGGCCCTTCAGACCTTCGGGGGTTTTGTAGATCCTGCAGGTGAAGTCTTCACCCGGACTTCCGGTTGGGAAGAGATCCTTACCATCAACGAGGATTGTGGGGCTGCCGGAGAACGATGTTTTGTGAGCACCTTGCTGTTCGACATCCACCATCTCGATCTCGTAGCCGGGCGTCTCCTGTTCGAGGACTTCGTGCAGGATCTCCGCAGTGGGCCTGAGATTTGGACAGCCTTCAAAATGAAGCAATTGAACCTTCAGAAATCGAGTCGGCCGGATAGTCAGCAGCTTTCCTCGGTAACGTCGCAGGCCTTGATGTTCTCCAGGTTATCCTCGAGCAACTCCTCACCGAGCTTGAGAACCTGTAGGACCCGATCGTCCGCTATCGAATAGTATGCGTTGCGTCCCTCGCGCCGTACCTGCACGTAGCCGCACAAGGCCAGGCATCGCAGATGGTCCGAAACTCTCGGCTGCGGAGCACCTAAAGCCTCGACCAGCTCCCCAACCTTTGTCTCACCATGCCGATCCAACAACAGCAAGATAGAGAGCCTGGTGGAATTGGCGAAGCCGTTGAAGTACTTTGCCAGAAGACACATCTGCTCGCTCTTACGCCCCACCGGAACGTCCGCCAGGGTCTCCATATTAACGATGTTCTCCTGCATTACACGCTCCCTTCGCGCTCCGATGGCGCACATAATTTACGTTGTATGTAGATGATGTACCCAGCCGTCCGGCCATCTATGTGCCGGCGAACTAGGAGCCTTCGAGATAAGTCTCTCGATTAAAGTAATTCTATAGAGGCGTAACAGACTTTACAATACTGCCGGAACGCGCAATCATGCGTATCCCTCGAATGCTTGCCGGGCTCCATAAGCAGGTCTACCAGCCACCTCCACCGAAGTCACCACCTCCACCGAAGTCTCCGCCGCCCCAATCTCCACCGCCGCCCCAATCGCTGCCGCCAAAGTCTCCATCTCCGAAGCCATCGCCTGCCATGTAGGAAGGGTCTCCCATATACATGTAGTCGTTATCCAGGGCTTCGAAGAGTAAGAGGGCAGTCAGCCAGTCACCTCCGAAGAAGCCGTAGCGAGCGTTTTGAAGCTGGTACTCGTACTCCCTTAGCTGGCGCTGCTGGCTGGGGCTCATCCGGTGCTCGTAGGCTTTCGCTTGTTCGAGACGGGCTTCCAGTTCCTTGAGCTTCTCTTCACCCTCGCGCTTCTTGCGGTCTGCTTCCGCGATGGCGGTCCTGAGTTTGCCCGGAGACTGCGAGATGCCTTGGGCAAGGCTCGTGGCTTCTTGCAGTAGGGAGCGGGTCTCGGCAAAACTTCCGGCAGTCTGCGCTCTACCAGCGCGTTCTACGGAGCTTTCAGCTTGGTGAAGGCTGGAAGATAGCTCTCCAGGGGCAGGAAGTTCTCCGAGAGCGGCGGGTCCCCATTCACTTATGGCTTTCTCGTATACGGGGCGATACATGTCGATGGTTCTTCGCGCCTGGTTGAGGGCGCCCTCGGCTGAGTAACGCTCCTCTGGCAGCGCGTCTCTCGCGGAGACCTCATCCCGCAGAGCCTCGCGGTGCTGGTGGGCTTGCTCTATGAGAGCATCGGCGGCGGCAAGGGCCTGACGGGGATCATACTCGTCCCGACGCGCGGCGCGGTCCGCGGCTTCTTTCGCCAGCCGGTCGTACTCCGGGCGCAGGTTCAGGGGCTGTACGGAGACGCCCTCGGCGCGGGCTGCTTCTTTGGCTTCGTCCGCGCTTTTTATCTCTTCTGCCGCGGTACGAAGCTTGCCGTCGAGGGCTTCGTCGGCGGCACGGTACTCGTCCATGACGGTCTCGGCTTCGTCCAGTTTTTGGATCGCCCCTTCGAGGAGGTTCCGGCCGTGGCCGATCTTGTCGCGGGCGGAGACGGGGTCGGAGGTGAGCAGGGCAGCAGCGTCGTTGAACTCCTGGGCGAAACCGGTGGTCCGGGCCTCGGAGATCCTGGTCTCTATCCAATCCTCAGCCTGCTGGTCGAGGAGCGGACGCTGGGCTTCGAGGTAACCGGAGACGAGGCGTTCTTTCTGATCGACCTCGTCTATACGGGTGGTAAGATCCGCGAACTCACCCTCGGCAGCCTGGCGTTCGTCCTCGATCCGGCGTTTGTTCCGGCGCCGGTTCCGCAGCAGAAGAGCCGCCCCCGCTACCGCCACCAGAAAAAGGAGCGGCCAGCCCGGCAGCGGTGGTGTAGCATTGCCGGCGGCATTGTCCTGCGGGACTGCGGGAGCGCCTCGTATCTCGGCGGCGCCCGCGATGAGTCCGGCGGCGAAGTCTCCATTCTGAAAGTCGGGCTTCATGGCGTCGGAGACGGCCTGCGCGGAAGCCCCGTTGATGTTGGACACTTCGGTCCACTTTCCGCTCGGATTCACCATAATAACTCCGGCGTCTTGCGGCACGTTGGCTTCGCGGGCGTCCTGGATCAGAAGGTTTTGCCGGGCTGTTTCGCTATCTATCCCCTTGTCCCGCACGAGGAAGGCATAGATCTGCTGCCCGGAACCTTTCTCGACCTGATCGAAAGACTGTTGTACCTGCTGCTCTTTAGAGTCGCTGAGTACGCCTGCCTCATCGTAGATCGTGTCCGAACTCTCGGCCCAGACAGCAGGGGAGAGGAAAGTAGTGATCGCGGCGACCAGGAAAAGGATAAGCATTGTTCTCTTGAGGCTCATCATCACTCCAAGTATATCGGTCGTGTAACCTTACGGCGCCGGGGAGGGAAAGTTTCTCGTTTGAGGTTGATGCTGCTATCGCAAGAAGGCGGTCCGGGCGGCGGCGAGGTCCCACAGGGCATGGCCCACGCTCTTGAAAACGACAGGTCCTCCGAGTTCCGTGGATTCACGTAGGACGGCTTCGAGCGGGATCGCATTCTCCCATCGGAATGCTCCGGCGCGCGCGGCTTGTATAAGGTCCCCAGCCTCCTCCATCGCGCCTTCGAGCGTATCCACCACGACCGTCGAGCGCGAGATCAGCGCTGGCGGAAGCTCCGCCATTTCGGGGTTGAAGGCTCCAATCGCCGTTATGAAGATGCCGTCCGGCACGTTGTCCGGCAAGACCGGCTCCCGGCTGGTCGTCGCTGTTACGATGAGACTCGCCATGTCCAGCGCTCCTTCGGGATTGCGGATGATCTCTGCATCCATCCCCAGGCTTTTGGCGTGTCCGGCCAGCGATTTGGACCGTGCAGTGGTGCGTGAGGCTATGAATACGCGTGAGACGCTGAGACCTTCGCGGAATGCTTCGAGGTGCGAGCGGGCCTGGGCGCCGGCGCCCACGATCAGGAGCGGTCCGCCGGGATGTGGGGCGAGTGTCCGGGCGGCGAGCAGCGAGAGCGCGGCGGTGCGCCGGGCGGTGACGGCCGCGCCGTCCAGGATGCCGAGCCGCTCGCCTGTCCTCGCTTCCATAACCACCACTTCGCCCTGGATGGCCGGCAGCCCGAGAGCCGCATTCTCCGGGTAGACGGTAACGAGCTTGGTTATGGCGGTCTCTCCATCCGTGGCGGGCATGATTAGCAGCACGCCGCCTTCCGGCAGAGGCAGGGCTGTCCTTGCCGGAGCCCGCACTCCTTCTTCGTGTCGAGCCAGCGCCACTCTCTGGATGGAATCCGCAAGCTCTGTATAGGGAAGGCGCGAAGCGGTTTGCCGGCCGTCCAGGACTTCCACGGCTATTTGATGAGACGGGTGGGGGAGAAGAGGTCTATCGGGTGGCGGGTGCCGCTTTCGGTGGCGAGGTCCGCCAGGATCTCTCCTACCACGCTGCAGAACTTGTAGCCATGTCCCGAGAACCCGGCGGCGATAAAGACCTGGGGATAACCCGGGTGCGCGGAGATGACGAAGTGCTCGTCGGGCGTGTTCGTGTACATGCAAGTCTTCGCGTAGAGGAGGTCGCCATCTAGAGCCGGGACGTAGCGGGCGAGGTAAGTCTTTATGAACTCGATCTCCTCCTCGTGAACCTCGCGATCTATCGTCCGTGGATCGGCCGGCCTACCATCGGCCCGGAAGAACGCGACCTTGACTCCACCGCGGGGACCGTCGTGCGCGGGGATGACGTAGAACGAGTTGCCGTCCTCCGGCTCCCAGATAAATATAGGGAAGCGGTCTGGTAGAAAAGGTTCCACTCCGCCTTTCGGATCGAACCAGAACAGGATCTGACGCGTCACCTCCAGCGGAAGCCCCATGTCCGACAGCAACTCCGGCGCCCAGGCTCCAGCCGTGACCACCAACTGCTCCGCATCGTAAACGTCCCGCGCGGTCTCCACCCGCACCCCGGACGGCGTGGCCTCCCAGGAGAGTATCTCTTCCTCGAACCGGAGGTCCGCGCCAAGAGAAGCGGCCCGGTCCAGGTGAGCCTTCACGCTTGCCTCGGGCCGGACGAAGCCTGCCTTCCTCTCGAAGAGGGCGACGACGCCGGCAGGTGGATCCAAGACCGGGTAGCGGCGCTTTAGCTCGGAGGAGTCCAGGATTTCGTATGGAAGGTCGTGCTCCTCGGCGCTGGCCTTGCTGCCCGCGACGAGCCGGCTGTCTGGAGCGCCGATCATGAGCCCGCCCGTTAGCGTCATGAGTTCTTCGCCGCTCTCCTGCTCCAACTGCTCCCACAACTCATAGGCTCGCAGCAGCAACGGCACGTACTCCGTCCCCTCGAAATACGCCTGACGGATAATGCGCGACTGGCCGTGACTGGACCCCTTGTCATGCGCGGTTCCGTGCTTCTCCAACCCGAGCACGCGTCTCCCGCGCCCGGCGAGATGGTAAGCGGCGGCGCTCCCCATCCCGCCAAGACCGGCTACTATGACATCGTACATATTTCCCTACTCCGACAGCTTGTAGTCGAGGTCGGCGGGAAGGTCTGCGATGTCCATCTGGGCCTTCTGGAGCTTGCCGGCGTAGTCCCAGTTCATGGACTGCCAGCGGGTGAACTGGTCTATCACCCAGATGCCGGAGAGACGGCTGCCGTTGCCCGATTTTCCGTTGCCCCCGAAAGGCAGGTGCGCCTCCGCACCGCTGGTGGAGTTGTTGACGGAGAGCATTCCGGCTTTGTTCCGCTCCCGGAAACGCAGGGCGTTCGCCGCGTCACTAGTGTAGATCGCCGCCGAGAGGCCGTAGCCGTGATTGTTGGAGAGGGCCACCGCTTCGTCGAAGCTAGAGAACTTCGCGACGCCGACGATTGGGCCGAAGGTCTCGGTGCGGTACAGGTCGTCGTCAATCGTAACGCCGTCCACGATGGTCGGGTGGCAGTAGATGCCGTCATCCGGGTCGCCGACGAAGTTCTTCCGTGGGTTCTCCGACGTGATCCTGCCGGTCCCGATCGAGCCGTGAACTGTGTGATGATCCTCGATCAAGTCGAGCCAACCGAGGAAACGTTCCTGGAACCGTTCGGAGAGCATTGGGCCGTAGAGTACGTCTTGCGCTGGGTCCCCGATCTTCGCCTCTTCGACGGCGCTGGTGAACTTCGACATGAACTCGTCGTGGACGGACTCGTGGACGATGACAGTTCCCAGAGACGTGCAGCGCTGTCCGGCGGTGCCGAAGCCCGAGAAGAGAGCGCCTTCAGCCGCCAGGTCCAGGTCCGCGTCGGGCATGATGACCAGCGGGTTCTTGCCGCCCAGCTCCAGGCACGGCGACTGGAGGTTACGGCCGCACAGCTCGCCTATCTTCTTGCCGACCTCCGATGAACCGGTGAAGCCGACCTTGTCCACGAGACCTTCGTCCAGAGCTTGCTCCAGACCCTCGAAGGCGGCTGGTCCCTCGGCCTGGACGACGTTCAGTACGCCGTCCGGCAGACCGCCGTGGATGAAAAACTGGGCGAGAGCGTCGGCTATGGCGGGTGAGTATTCGGCTGGTTTCCAGATTACGGTATTGCCGCAGGTGAGGGCCGGAATCAGGTACCACGACGGCACCGCTACCGGGAAGTTTCCCGCCGTGATGATCGCCGCCACCCCGACAGGCACCCGGAAGGTAAAGAGTTGCTTGTCCGGCATCTCGGACGGGACGGTCTGGCCGTAGAGCCTGCGTCCCTCGCCGGTAAAGAAGTCGCAGGTGTCTATGATCTCCTGCACCTCGCCGAGCGATTCCGTGTAGGGTTTGCCGATCTCTCGGGTCACAAGTCTCGCTAACGCTTCCTTGTTGGATTCGACGAGGCGGCCGATCTTCTTTATGACCTGAGACCGGATCGGAGCCGGAACCGCTGCCCACTCGCGCTGCGCCTCACGCGCCGCCCGGCACGCCTCGACGAACGTCCCCGCGTCACCGAGCAAGACTTCGGCTACGGTATCGCCAGTGCGCGCCGGATTGGTAGAGGTCATCCTTCCACCGGGTGTGTCGTCCACGGCCCGGCCCCCGACGATGGATGCGACTGTACGGACAGCGGATGCGGGCTCGCTACGGGTATCGGTTGTGCTCATGTCGAGTGCCTCCCAGGGTCGGAGTTTCCGTCTGTCTTGCTCATCCTACCATCGGCGTCTGCCCGCGTTACCGCGTGCCATGGATCTCTCCCCGAAGATTATATTTCCGGCGGATATTGTATCCATGTATAATTTCGGGCATGGGACTGGAGGACATCGCCGCCAGGGCATCCGGGCAGTTTCGCACCACCCAGAGCATGGTGGCGAGCGGCTTGCGGGACGCCATCTTGAGCGGTGTGTTGGCTGGCGGGCAGCCTCTTCGCCAGGAGGAGATCGCCGAGAGCTTCGGCGTGAGCAGGAGTCCTGTCCGGGAAGCTCTCCGGCAACTCGAAGGAGAGGGGATGGTCTCGTTTATCCCGCATCGCGGGGCTGTTGTCTCGGAACTCTCCCACCACGAGGTCGTGGAGATCACCGACATCCGCGTCGCCTTGGAGACGATGGCGATGCGGAAAGCGCTACCTCGGCTGGAGGAGGATGACCTCCAGCGGGCGGAACAAGTCCTACATAGGATAGACCGTGAGGAAGACCTGATTCCTTATTGGAGCGATCTCAACTGGCGGTTTCACGCGACGCTCTTCGCTCCCGCCGAAAGTCCCCGGCTCCTGGCGCTGATCAAAGCCCAGCACGACGCCTTCGAGCGATACATCCGTATGCACCTGGCACTCTCGGACTACAAAAAACCTCAGAAGGAACACTACGAACTGCTCGAACTGTGCCGCAAAAAGGATACCGACGCCGTTTTGGAACTCTTGACCCGACATATCAAGAACACCAGCGAGCTACTCGTCACCTATATAAAGGACGACACAAAGACCGGCGAGAATAGACTCGCCAGCCTCACGACCTAATCCACCCTTTAAATACTCTTGACTTTGCATCCAATATACAATACCGTCCAATCCTGGAAAGTAATAAGTGGATCAAAGCAGGGATGGCCTGAGTTTTTCGATGAAGGAGCGGACCACAAGAAGGTTTGGCTGGGGATCGAGCTGGCGGCGAGCGGTTGTGATGCGTTACCCCAATCCTGGAATGTCTCTGTTAGTTATTAAGGTCCTAGAATTGCGCGACGCCATGCAGGAACTGTTCGATGCTGTATGGGAGCGCCAACTTTCCGGGGGAAGGAGAAGTTTTGGCTGAGGCTACAGGTACCCAGCAGGGAGTGCAGGGAGAGGGGCTCAAGAAACAACTGAGGATGCGCCACATGACCATGATCTCGCTGGGCGGGGTTATCGGGGCTGGGCTCTTCGTCGGGAGCGGGACGGTTATAGGGGCCGTGGGACCGGCGGCCGTCCTCTCGTACCTGATGGCCGGCGTAATCTTGCTGCTGGTCATGCGGATGCTCGGAGAGATGGCCGTTACGCGGCCCGTGGTCGGCTCCTTCGCGGAGTATGCTCGGATGGCGCTTGGAGGCTGGGCCGGGTTTACCATCGGGTGGTTGTATTGGTTCTTCTGGGTAGTCGTCGTGGCGGTCGAGGCGGTAGCTGGCGCTGGCATCCTTCAGACCTTCATTCCCGGAGTGCCATTATGGCTATTCTGTCTCATACTGGTGACGCTGCTAACCGCCACCAATCTCTATTCGGTCGGCGCGTTCGGAGAGTTCGAGTTCTGGTTCGCCCTGGTAAAAGTACTTGCGATTATCGCCTTCCTTATCCTCGGGACTATCTTCGTGTTGGGGCTGTGGCCCGGAGCCTCGCTTAACTTCTCCAACCTCACTTCCCACGGGGGCTTCTTCCCTCATGGACCGTTCGCGGCGTTCAACGGCATCGTAACCGTAATCTTCGCGTTCGTTGGGGCTGAGATCGTCACCATCGCGGCTGCGGAGTCGGCGGAGCCCGGTAGGGGCGTCGCTCGCGCGGTCAACACGGTCATCTACCGGGTCATGATCTTCTACGTCGGTTCGATCTTTATCGTCGTGACCATACTACCGTGGAACGCCGCCAAGACCCTTGGACGTGGCCCATACTCCGCAGTGCTGGATCACATAGGTATCCCTGGAGCCAGCACCGTCATGGCCCTCGTCGTCCTGACCGCCGTGTGCTCGTGCCTGAACTCGGGACTCTATACGGCCTCCCGGATGATCAACTCGCTTTCCAGAAGAGGTGATGCGCCGAAATCCTTCCTCGACGTGACGAGCCGCGGCGTGCCTGCCAAGGCCATACTCCTCTCTAGCTCCGTTGGGTTCCTGGCGGTCATCGCAGCCTACGTCTCACCGGATACCGTATTCCAGTTCCTGCTCAACGCCTCGGGTGCGATAGCCCTGTTCGTCTACCTGCTCGTGGCGCTATCTGAGTTGATCCTTCGCAGGAGGTTCGAGCGCGAAGCCCCGGAGCAAATGCAGTTGAAGATGTGGCTCTACCCATACCTGACGATCTTCACGATCATCGTCTTCGTTGCGATAATCGTGTCGATGGGCGTCATCCCGGACACGCGTTCGCAACTCGCCCTGAGTCTCCTCAGCGCCGGTGTGGTGGTCGCGGCCTACTTCTTGATACGGCGTCGCTTCGGCGGCGGACAGCAGCAGACCGTGGATGCCTCTTCTCCTCAAGACAGGGTCGAGAGCTAAACAATTTCACATGCGGGGCAGAGGAAATCTCTCTGTCCCGCATGTCCGGTCGGCGGCAAGAATAGTGCGGCGCCTGGAGTAAAATCATAGGAAGAACAGCACCCCGAGTTGGAGGCGATAACCCGTGGGGATTATAGACAAGGCCATAGCGCAGTCGGTACCCGTGGTACCGCGGCCGATAGTGAAGAAGATCTCCAGCCGCTACATCGCGGGCGATACGCTGGAGGAGGCCGTGGAGACGGTCCGCAACCTGAACAAGCAGGGATGCGTCGCCACCATAGACCTGCTCGGCGAGAGCACCGAGAGTAAGGCCGATGCCGCCGCGAAGCTTCGCGACTACAAGAAGGTCATAGACGCTCTGGACGAGCACGGCCTGGAGAGCGGCATCTCCGTCAAGCCCACCGGATTCGGCCTGACGCTGAACGAGGAGCTTTGCCGGGCGAACCTTGAGGAGATCGTGGAGTACGCCGGAGCCCGCGGGCGCTTCGTGCGGGTGGACATGGAGGACTCGCCGCACACGAGCGCCACCCTGGGGATCGTCCACGACATGCATCGCCGTCACAAGAACACCGGGGCCGTCATCCAGGCGTACATGCGCCGCAGCATCGAGGACGTGGACCGTCTCGTCGAGGCCGGTATCTCGGTCCGCTTGTGCAAGGGCATCTACGACGAGCCACGCAAAGTGGCATACAAGGATTTCGACACCGTCCGGCAGAATTACATCTTCCTGCTCGACGAGTTGCTCAAGGGGGGATGTTACGTCGGCATAGCCACGCACGACGAGTTCCTGATCTGGCACGCTCTCAGGCTCATCCACCAGCTAGAAGTCCCGAAGGACCGCTACGAGTTCCAGATGCTGCTCGGAGTGGACGAGGAGTTGCAGAGCATACTCGTGAACGCGGGCCACAAGCTACGGATCTACGTGCCTTTCGGCGAGGACTGGTACGAATACTCCACTCGCCGCCTCAAAGAGAACCCCAAGATAGCCGGTTACGTCGCCAAGGACGTGATCGGAAGCATTACCGGCGCCATAAAGAGATAGGAAGATAGGAGCTACTTCATGGGACTCATACCTTACAAGAACGAGACGTATCTGGACTGGTCGGACGAGAAGAACGTATCGGCTATGAAAGCCGCCTTGAAGGACGTCGAAGGCCAGCTTGGGAGGACCTACCCGCTCGTAATCGGCAGCAAGCGAATAGAGACGGACGGTGAGATCTCCTCGGTAGATCCATCGAACCCGTCTCAGGTCGTCGGCAAGCTTGCGGCGGCCACCGAGCGCGAAGCGGGCATGGCGCTCGACGTGGCGACAGGGGCATTCGAGCACTGGAGCCGGACGCCGCCGGAGGCGCGGGCGCGCATCATGCTCAGGGCGGCGGCGATCATGCGCCGCAGAAAGTTCGAGTTCCTGGCCTGGGAGGTCTACGAGGGCGGCAAGCCCTGGAACGAGGCCGACGCGCAGGTCGCCGAGGCAATAGACTTCCTCGAATACTACGCCCGAGAGATGCTGAGGCTGAAGGACGGCGTGGAGATTTATGCTATTCCCGGCGAAGAGAGTCGCTACTTCTACCAGCCGATGGGCGTTGGGGTAATCATCGCGCCGTGGAACTTCCCGACCGCCATCCTCACCGGCATGTCGGCCGCGGCCCTGGTGGCGGGCAACACCGTCATCATGAAGCCCTCTGAGTTCACCTCGGTCGTTGGGGCGAAGCTGATGGAAGTCTACGAGGAGGCCGGAGTGCCGGAAGGGGTCGTGAACTTCGTTCCGGGGTACGGGTCGGAGATCGGGGACTATTTAGTATCCGATGCTCGCACGCGCTTTATCTCGGTCACAGGTTCGATGAAGACTGGGCTGCGGATAAACGAGTTGGCAGCGAAGCAGATAGAGAACCAGCGTTGGGTCAAGCGCGTCATCGCGGAGATGGGCGGCAAGGACGCCATGATCATCGACGACTCCGCCGACCTGGAAGCCGCGGCATCCGACATCGTGAAGAGCGCCTATGGCTACGGTGGCCAGAAGTGCAGCGCCGCGAGCCGGGCCATCCTCCACCGGGACATCTACGACGAGGTTCTGAGCAAGGTCGTCGAGAAAGCCGGGGCCCTGAAGATAGGCGTCCCGGCCGAAGGCGGCGCGGACGTGAACATGGGACCCGTAATAAGCGAGCCGCAGTTCGAGAAGGTGTCGAGCTACATAGACGTGGGCAAGAGCGAAGGGGAGCGGGTACTGGGCGAAGACCCCGGCGATCCTGACAAGGGCTACTTCATAACTCCGACCATCTTCGAGGTGGAGCCGCGTTCTCGTGTGGCGCAGGAGGAGATCTTCGGTCCCGTCCTCTCCGTGATCGGTGCCCGCGACTTCGACGACGCCCTCCGCATCGCCAACGACAACCCCTACGGCCTCACCGGCGGCGTCTACTCCAAGAACCGCGACAACCTCGAACGTGCCCGCCAGGAGTTTCGTGCCGGAAACCTCTATTTCAACCGCGGCATCACCGGCGCACTGGTAGGCGTCCAGCCCTTCGGCGGCTTCGGCATGAGCGGCACCGACTCCAAGGCCGGCGGCCCCGACTACCTGCCGTTGCACATGCTCGCCCGGACGGTGGTCGAGAGGTTCTAAAATAGCGGCGGCTTGCGAGGGGGTAATCTTTCGTGCTCGCCACATCCAGCGTCGCGAGTGCTTATCCACACTATAGCGTGTAAACTTCAGGTTATGGCGACGCGCATAAAGATGGGAGATGACGGTGATCTCACCCTCCCGCGTGAGCTTCTGGAGGGTGAGCCTTTTGAGGAGGGGACTGTTCTTAGTGCTCACATGGATGAAGAAGGTAACGTAATCCTCAGACCGCTGGCCCCCGTGCCTCTTCGTGAGTACACGGGTGAGGATCTCGAAACCTTCGCTGAGGAGAACGAGATGCTCCCCAAACTGGAGGAACGTCTCTACTCTTTGATCAGACGTGAGCCGCGCTTTTACGGACGCTAACGTCCTCTTCAGCGCAGCCATCTCGCCAAGAAGCGTAGGTTCTCCGTCACTCTCGGTGCAGCATAAGCGGCCCGTGAGACCGCTGGTGAGCTACAACGCAGAGCATGTACGCATCGAAGAAGCTCCCCATGACGCTGCTG
>JAABUR0100001139.1_pt1 | contig 49813 bp, 48 predicted proteins | sample 5560091 | NCBI WGS metagenome assembly JAABUR01 (sample SAMN10711879, study PRJNA513375) | rock metagenome | isolation source: Antarctica rocks | place: Antarctica: Victoria Land, University Valley sud | reverse complement strand
CGCTGGCAGACCAAGCTGAACCATTTTGCGTTGAAGTCAAAGATCTATCAGTCAGCGTTGAAGGCTGCGTACTCGGAACTTGTCAAGCTAAATCCACAGCCTCTCGCTGCGTAACATCAGTTAATAAGTCAAAGCGGTTATTTAGAAAACATTTTTGCGAACGCTTTTGGTTCTGCTATTCCAAATGTAAGCCCGTCGTTTCTTGAAAATCTCAAAATCCCACTTCCGCCGACGACTGAAGAACAAAGACGGATTGCGTCAATTTTAGATGAGCAGATGAAAGCGGTTGAGGGAGCACGTTTAGCCGTCGAAGAACAACTCGCAGCCGCCAACCTTTTGCCGAATGCTTTTCTGCGCGTCGTCTTTGAAAGCGAAGAAGCTCAGAATTGGCAAAAGAAAAAGTTAGGCGAGATTGCTAAAACTTGTAGCGGCTCAACGCCTTCAAGAGGAAATCCAGATTACTACAAAGGCTCAATCTCTTGGGTAAAAACGGGCGAACTCAAAGACGGTTTGATTTTAGAAACTGAAGAACATATCAGCGAGCTTGCCCTAAAAGAAACTTCATTAAGATTATTGCCACCTGAAACGCTTTTAGTTGCGATGTATGGACAAGGGCAAACGAGAGGCAGAACAGGTTTATTGAAAATGCCTGCAACTACGAATCAAGCCTGCTTTGCAATCCTTCCAAAAGAAACATTTGATTCATATTTCTTACAGTATTGGTTTCGTCACAACTATCAAAGGCTTCGCCAAGAAACCGAAGGACGCGGCGGAAATCAACCGAACCTAAACGGCGACGTGCTAAACAAACAAATTGTTTCGCTTCCAATCGAAGTAACCGATCAAAGGGACTTTGTCGAAAAATTAAACGAGCAAATGCAAGCTGTTGAGACTTTGAAAAAATCTTTGACCGATAAACTCGCCGCCGTCAAAAAACTTCCGGCGGCTCTACTACGCAAGGCTTTCGCGGGCGAGCTATGAAAGACGATTTGGTAACGCTTATCGGCTGCTGATACTTTTATAGTATCCTTAACGGATGGAAACAAAGGTTTGCGGTCGTTGTAAAAATTCTTGTCCTACCCAAGAATTTGGTTCTTATTACCACAAGGTGACAAAGAAATATCGTCCCGGCTATTTGTGTCGTGCTTGCCGCGCAAGGAAGACCGCCGATTACCGAAAGAAAAATCCTGCTTACCGCCAGAAATTGCGTGTTCAACAAATTGCTCGGAAATACGGTTTATCGGAAGTCGAATATCAAAAGATGTCTGAAAGCCAGAATCATTGCTGCCTCGCTTGCGGAAAGAAGCCGGACTATCCTTTATACGTTGATCATTGTCATCAGAGCGGTCGTGTTCGTGGTTTACTGTGTTCCGGTTGTAACTCCGCTCTTGGGATGGTTGAAGATTCTCCAAATGTGTTGAGGAATCTCGCTGGCTATTTAGAGCGTTAAGGTGTCATTTTCGATTGAAAAGTACCGCTATTTTACATAAGGGATACCAGAGTATCATTAAGTTTACCGTGCAGACCTAAAGCATGAAAACTGCTGACTTTACCGCCGACAAACACGGCGAGTTGATTCATACGTTGCAAGATTATGATGCGTATGTGCCGCGTGATTTACCGCCGCCGCTCGAATCGTCCTGGCAATTAGGGCAAAAAATCTCGCACGCCGACCGCGCCTTGAGCGAGTTGGCGGGTGTCACGCGCACCCTGCCTAATCCGCATCTGTTCATCAATAGCTTTCTACGCCGCGAAGCCGTCTTATCAAGCCGCATCGAAGGCACGCAAGCATCTTTGTCTGATCTGTTTTTCTTTGAAGCGGCGGGCGAAGAAGATAAACAGTCTGATGTGCAAGAGGTCGCAAACTACGTCAAAGCATTAAACTACGGTCTGGCGAGGTTAAACGATCTGCCGCTTAGTATTCGTTTGATGTGCGAGATTCACGAACGCTTAATGACCGGCGTTCGCGGCGGTGAAGCGCATTTGACGCCCGGAGAAGTCCGCCGCTCACAGAATTGGATTGGAAAGCCCAACTGCTCTTTAATGGATGCGATATACGTCCCGCCGCCGGTTGACGAAATGAAGCGCGGTTTGGGCGAACTGGAAAAGTATTTTCACGCTGATTCAGATTTGCCGCCGCTTGTGCGCTTGGCTTTGATTCATTATCAGTTTGAAGCGATTCATCCTTTTATTGACGGTAACGGTCGCATCGGTCGCCTTCTCATTACGTTATGGCTCATTCAAGAAGGATTGCTCCCACAGCCGATACTATATTTGAGCGCGTTTTTCGAGCGTAACCGTAATGAGTATTATCGCCTGCTGCTTGCCGTCAGCCAGAAAGGTGTCTGGCAAGAATGGATTGAATACTTTTTACAAGGCGTCGCAGAGCAATCGAAAGATGCTGTCAAACGCGCGAACAAAGTAATTGATTTATGGCTCTCTTATCGCCAGAGATTGCAGAACGAACGACAATCCATTTCAACGCTTAAACTGCTTGATGAGATCGTCGCAATTCCGGTGATTAACTACCGGAAAGCCGAGAAGGTTTTGGGAGTTACGTCCCGCGCGGCGCGTCAGAATGTAGATAAACTTGTAGAGATCGGATTGCTACGAGAGGTTACGCAGCGTGAACGCTACAAGATATTTGTTGCGCCCGAAATCTTTTCAATTTTAGATGAACCGAATACATAGCCATGCCCAAAGCCATTAAGACAAAAGCGAAAACAAACGGCAACGGAAAATCTTTAGCTACGCAAGCATCCGTTAATCAGACAGTCAAAAGCATCTGCGATATTTTGCGCCGCTCAAACTGCAAAGGCGCAATGCAGTATGTTCCCGAACTGACTTGGATTTTATTCTTACGCATTCTCGACGAACGCGAACAGAAAGAAGCCGCCGAAGCGCAGATGTTTGGTAGAAGTTTCACGCCGTCTCTGGCAGAGCCTTACCGTTGGCACGATTGGGCGGCAACGCCGGAAGATTCGCTAACAAGCGTGCGCGAAGGCAAGCCGCAAGGTTGGAAACGCCGCGAGATTACAGAAGGCAAGCAAAACAATTTTATCGCTTGGGTCAATTCCGAACTTCTGCCTTACTTGCATAAGCTGGAAAAACAACCGAACGCCAGCCCACGCCAAAAGGTTATCAGCGAAGTAATGTCGGGCGTCAAACAAGTGCGCGTGGACACGGACAAAAACTTTCTCGACGCGCTCGACAAGGTTCAACTAATCAGCGAGCAGAACATTGACACGACGCATCTTTTCCCGCTCTCACAGGTCTTTGAAGGCTTGCTCTTAAAGATGGGCGAAAAGGGCGGCGACGGCGGGCAATTCTTCACGCCGCGCGAGATCATTCGGGCGATGGTTCGCGTCGTTAATCCGCAGATCGGCGAAACAGTTTATGATGCGGCTTGCGGCACGGGCGGATTTTTGGCGCAAGCCTACGAATATATGCTCGGCGAAGATAAGGCAAAGATTAAATCGCCGAACGACTTTGACACGCTCAAATATCAAACCTTCTACGGACGCGAGCAAGACGACATCACTTATACAATCGCGCTTGCAAATCTGGTTCTACACGAAATTGATCGCCCGCATATCTGGCACGGCAACGCATTAACGGGCGATGCGACGTATGACGGACTTTACACGAACGCGCCGGAAAAGTTCGATGTGGTTTTGATGAATCCGCCGTTCGGCGGCAAAGAAGGAATCGCGGCACAAAAGGAATTTGCTTTCAAAACGGGCGCAACTCAAGTTCTGTTTTTGCAGCTTGCGATGAAGCAATTAAAAGACGGCGGGCGTTGCGGCATCGTTTTAGATGAAGGCGTTTTGTTTCGGACAAACGAGCAATCATTCGTTAAGACAAAAAGAAAATTGCTCGACGAAAACAATTTGTATTGCATCATCAGTTTGCCCGGCGGTGCGTTCACACAAGCGGGCGCGGGCGTGAAAACTAATCTGCTTTTCTTCACCAAAGGTAAGCCAACCGAAAAGATTTGGTATTACGATTTATCGGATATAAAGATCGGCAAGAAATCGCCTTTGACGCTTGATAAATTCGATGAGTTTTTCCGCCTTTTGCCGGAGCGCGGCGACAGTGAAAGAAGTTGGACAATAGACTTTTCAGCCCGCCGCGAAAAGGCACGGCGCGAGTCCGAACCGTTCAAACTAAAAGTAAAACAGCTTGAGAATGAAGCCTACGAAGCGCGCGAAAGGGTTAAGCAATTAAAGCTGCAATCGCCGCATAACAAAGATGAAATCAACGAACTGCAAACGAAGATTTTTGATTTAGAAATCGCAGCCAGAGAGAACCGCGCCAAAGCCGAATCAATCGAAAACGCCATTTACGACATTAAAGCCGTCAATCCGAACGCACAAGACTTATCCGACAAACGAACGCCAAAAGAATTGATTGATTTTATCAATGATAAATCAAAAGAAGTCGAAACGGCGCTGGCTAAACTTGCGGCAATCTATTGAAAGTTTCAGTTAATATAGAATCAGCTTTGACCTAGATTAACCTGCTGCCCGCCGTTTGCTGCAACATTCACTTGCCCGCCGTTGTTTTGAATCACCACCGGCGCATACCTTCGCAAGTCTCTAAGCTGCCGTAGCACGCGCAAGAATTGCCTGTTATAGCCGTCTGCCAGCCTGTACGCTTGATCTATCGCATCGCCTACATATTGATAAGGCGATCTCCATCCGTTTGAATCATAGCCGCGTTTGTCTTTATAGTGTTGGCTTCCTTTATATTGATCGTCATGCTCCAGCACGGCGCGTTTATGTGCGATGCTTGTCCAGTACATCTGAAGCGAATACGAGACTGTCAGCATATCTATCATCGCAGATTCAATGCCGCCCTGTGGTTTCCACTGATCCGCGAAAGCGTCACGAATCGCAAGAAACTGCGCGAGCGCATATGGCTTTAGACTTAACTCGCCGCCCGCCACCTCTGCCGCCCGTTTGCTCGTCTCCAACTCATCATCTGCCGCTTCTCTAATGCGCGTCCATAAACTCAAACTGTCATCAAGACTGACTTCAGCGATTGCGGCAATGTGCCCCCAATCCACTTTGTCGTGGTGCAATCCCTGAACATAGCCGCGCCGCCGTTCATTTATCTTCAGCGCTTGTTTGACAGCTTCATCATGCGGCTTTGCGCCACCTTGATCTGATTTATAAAACTCTGTGGTGCTGATAAATGCTGTCGCCAACTCTGCGACGATCTGCCGCCCTTCGGCGTATTCAACGCACGTTTCATAGTCCCTTTTCTTTTCTACTGCACCGCCTTCTTCTAATCCCACAAAATGAGTTTTCTGGACGCGCCGCAACGCACGACGGCGTTTGTTGCGTGCGTCGCGGTCAACAGCAAAGGCAATCGGTTTCGATGATTTGCTCATGATTGAATCATCCTTAATAGTTCGCGTAACCGTGAGAGTGTTAGCCTGTATTCAGCACGTCCGGCGCGTATTTGAATTTGTAAGGCTCTGTGCGCCTCGCACGCGGCGCGAAGGCCGTCTATCTGTGAACGCCGGACATACCTTTGATAGCGTTGCCCGTCCGTATGCCAGACGTTATAAAAGGCATGATGAAGTTCGCCGCGTGAGCATCGGCAGTTAGGCTTGCCGCATCGAACGCGCCGCTTTTGAATGTGGCCGGGCTGCAAGTCGCTCATCTTAGTAGCCGGATTTGATAATTTTAATTTCATGCGTGCGCGCTCCGTAACGGCCTAACATCTTTTTTTTTAGAATTGCACTTCCGGCGCGTTGCTCGAAATACTCAAATACTCATCCCTTATAGGCGTGAGTATTTGAGTATTTGCCGCGAGCGCGTAAAGACCGTGCTTCGGTTTGATAAGGTCGCCGCGCAAAACCCCTTCGTCAAGGCTTCTGCCAACGCTCGAACGCGTCACACTCCCGTCAAGCGCGGTTTCAACTTCCTTGCGTGTCGCGGCTCTGCCAAACTCGCTTACAGCCTCAATTACGAGTTCATAATTCGTCTTAATGCACGGCGGCATTTCGTTCGTGACTTCAAACCAACGCGCCGCGCGGTCTAGTCGCAAAACAACATCATCAAATGCCACGCCTTTCGACTTAGCACAGGCGAGTGTTACGCGATCACGATCTTTCGCATCCGGTTCGAGATTGAACACCGAACGTGCAAAGCAGCCGTAAGCCGATGCGCCGCGCCCGCGATACGCGCGAGATTCACGCGCCGCGCCAGCTTCGCCCGCTTTGCCGATATGGTGCGAATAAATAACAGTCGCATCCGTCGCGGCGGCAAGCCCGCGCAAAGGCTTCTGCAAAGCGCGTGTGACTTCGGCATTGTCGTTTTCATTGTGTAAGTTAAATGCGCCCGCCGCCGTATCAATGATGATTAAATCCGCGCCCGTTTCTTTGGCTTGCAGTTCTACCAAGCGCAGATGCGCCGGGTTGGATAGTGAAAGCGGCTCGTCTCCGATGTTCGCATCACACACGACAAATAAGTTACTCCGAACGCGTGCGCGCTCTGATTCGCTGAATCTTTCGATCATGCGTGCGATGTCATGTTTGAGGCGCGAAAGTCGCGTTTCAAAGTCGAGAAACAAGACTTTGCGCAGCTTGCCGGAATTATGTACTAACGGCGGGAAGTTGCGCCCGCATGTTAAGGCGAGCGCAACATTCAAAAGAAGAGTTGTTTTGCCAATGTTGGTCGCGCTGGTGAGCTGTGCGACTTCACCGCGCGCGGTTTCATGCAAGATAAACTCCGGTATCTGGAAGCCGCGCGTCTCTAATTCGCCCCACGAAAGCGCGAAGTCATCGGGTGCAATCGTAGTTTGTGAAGCATCGTTTGATGTTGGCTTTTCCAGCAAGCGGAACGCGCGCAAGATAGATTTGAAATCACAATCTTTGTTGCAATGAACTGCGCCCGTCGCCGGATTGAACATCAAAGCCGTTTCGCCTTGCCCGTTGTGACAGATCCCGCGCATCTCGAATATGCCGCGCCCATTCTGCTTTGCCTGCGCCATGATGCGCCGTTTGAGTTCGGCGTTAAGTTCGTCCCATGTTGTAAAACTTGCCTCATTCGGCGGCGCGTGTGCGTCGCTTGCCGCGCCGCTTAGTGAATCGTTCGGCGGTGGCATTGAAGGCGCGGGCGTAGGAAATGCCGCGTGCATCTCTGCTAGCGTGTAACGCTGCTTTGAATTGAACGCGACAAGTTCAACGCGCTTGGTTTCTATCTCTCTGGTTTCCGGTGTGAAGTGCAGATGATTAAAGAACGGTAAGCGCATACAGCGCGACGGTTCTTATTCTTCTGGTCGCCGTCAAAATAAGAGATCAGCCGCGCTTGCACGTCGCGCCATGCCGCTTCGCTGCAATCGCCAGCGCGTAGCCAATAGGCATGAACGCTCTTGCGCGTCACAAGCCGCAATGAAGGCGCGAGCGGGCAAGCGTCATAGGCGGCGTGCTGTTCTTCGATTGAGCGCGTATCGCATTCAACGAAAAAAGCATTGAAGCGTGTAATGTCCGCATCCTTATCGCCGCCCGCATTCGGTAAGAAATAAACTCCGCGCGTGCGATTGGCTTCATTCAAAGATGCTTGTAAACGTGCGTCCGAAATCAACGCGGCGCGCGTCACAGCGAGTTTGATCGGCTTGTTATGCTCGCCAAGCGGTTCGTCTTTCGCTTTGAACAATCGCAAGCATACAGTCTCGTTTTCGTCAGGATAGAACGCCGCGAGAAAGTCATAGATGCTTACCTCAAGATTCATCCGGCGCGCCCCCTCTTTGCTTACGCCAGTGCGCCGCGTTATCACCGAACGCGCGAAGCAAAATGCTTTTACAGTGGCACAAAGTTTCGCTCTTGCCCGTCGCCAGCGTAGCAGCGCAAGCGACGGGTTTTTCTTTAAGCCGCATCCTTCACGTCCTTTCCGCTTGCGCTTCCTTCGTTAAGGTACTGGCGTAAATCTTCATCTAAGACCAACACACGCCGCCCAAACTTCCGTATAGGCAAGCGCATTGCTCTCACTTCGTTTCTAAGGTAGCCAAGCGATAAGCCCGTTTGTTCGGCAATCTCTGCCAAACTCCAAGCTGCGCGCTCTGTTTGTGTGACGTTTCTTTCCATAACATTCAATCTCCTTTGATGTTGCTGCCATGCTCAAATAGTGCAATAATAGTCATCAGTATTCAATAGTTATGCTCCAAAATATTCAGCATGGTTCCATAGCATAAAGCATCCTCAATATATATGAGTGAGAGACGTTTCAAAGGGGAAAAAGAAAAAGAAACGCCACCTACAGTTAAACGTAGAGGGTGGATGATCGTTAATGAGTTGCTAGCGAGATTAATTGAGATCGCTAATCTCGCGCCGCTCGCCCTTGAAATGCCAAATGTTTATGAGCCGCCGGATACGGTATTGATGGCAGAAAGATTGGGTGATGGAGATGCCGTGAATAAGTGGCAATCAAAGTTGTTAGGGAAATATCCAAAGCCTTTGCGTGACTACATTCTTTCGGGCAATGGCGGCTGCCCGTTTAATACAGCCGAATACGAGACAGAGCGCAGATACTTCATTGTGCGTGAAGCGCGCGAAAAACTACGGAGCTTAATAATCTTTTACCGCAAATATATGGATAGTCAAAGTTTGCCCATCCGCCCGGCGCATAATGGCGAAGGCAGTCTTTACATTAACCTCATGGATAGACAGCGTGGGAATTCGTTCGATTGGCACATGACACATGAGCATAGCGGAATACAGGGCATTTTTGGTGACGAAAGCGTAATTCATTTTACGATTGATCCGTTCATCGAAGCACTCAAAGGTGTCGAAGCGCGGCGTATCCGTGAGTGTCAGAAGTGTAGACGTATTTTCTGGGCGGGTCGGCTTGATATGACTTGTTGCTCTACGAGATGCGCGAAAGTTCTACGCACAAAAAATTGGCGTGTCAATGTCAGTGTCGAACGAAAGAAACAGTACGCGGTAGAGCGCGCTTTACGAGAAAGCAAAGAGATGCAGCTAAGCAAACGCAAAGCGAGGAAGAAAGGGAAGTAACGCAATGGCAATCTACAAGCGCGCCAAACCGCAGCGAAAAGCGGTGAATCTCTAAAACGCCGCTACATTTCCCGCTACAGTGACGTTTAAGACAATTCTTAAAAAGCCTGTAAGTTATTGAAAAGAATGGAGGCGGTGATCGGAATCGAACCGATGAATAAAGGTTTTGCAGACCTCTGCCTTACCACTTGGCTACACCGCCGCACAAAAGTAGGAAGTAGGAAGGCGAAAGGCGGAAGTGAAGACGATGTTATTCATCTTTCATCCTTCCGCCTTCCTACTTTAGATGAGAGCGGGAGACGAGATTTGAACTCGCGACTTCGACCTTGGCAAGGTCGCACTCTACCACTGAGTTACTCCCGCGTATTCGGAAAGTAAAGATTTTACAGATTCGCTGCCGCTTGTCAAGATACACGCGCCATTGATTCTCTTTCAATCATCAAAATCGCTTTAATCGTCGTAAGTCCCGCCCATCCAACGCCGTTTGCGAAACTTTTCGTCAGTCCAGAAATCGCGTAATAGTTTGATGCGCGGATTCGGCGGCGCAAGTGCATCAAACGCAATTGCGTGCGGTAAGATAACGCTGACCACATCGTAGCGGTGAGATTCTTTGAGGAGGCCGAAGGTGCGCCGGTAAACGCGTGCGGCGCGCGAGATTTGACGTTGCTTGCGTAGGTCAACGTTTGTTTCCGGCGCGGCGTACCAATCCGAGGCGCGCGTTTTGACTTCAACGAAACAAAGCGTTCCGGCTTCGTAAGCGACGATGTCAATCTCCGCCTGAATGATCTGCCCGCGCAGGGAGCGTCCGACGGGCAACATGACATTCGCGGCGACAAGCCTGTAGTTGTTTTGTTTTAAGTAAGCCGCCGCCAGCGCTTCGCCGCGCCTGCCGAGCAGTAGATGTGGAGCGAGCGAAGCTTTTGTCACATTCATCACATGCGTCGCCTTTGCTGTATCTTGCGGCGCTTCTGTTTCGTCGCTTTCATCGCGCACAGGATTGCTCGTGTGCGAATCCCTCGCGGCGCGTTTCCATATACGTGGATCAAAGTTCGGCCATTGCATAAAGTGAGATCTCCCGGAAAGTTCAAAGGGTGCGGAGATTTTGTTAGACAATCGCAGATGAGTTTAAGTGAACGAGCGTTAAAAGCAAACGCGTCGTATGACTTAAGCTTGCCTGTCGCACGTTGCGCTCGATTCGACGCTTGCGGGCGGTTCGCGTCGCGCGTTACACTTCGCCAGCGTAAATTGTTTTAGCTTTGATCTTTTATGCACGCAGCCTCGCGCTCACAGAATGTCTGAACAAACAAAAATCTCCGCCAGCACAAAGCAGGAAGCAGAAGCCTCCGAACATGAAGCTGCGAGCAATATCACAGTCGAGAACGACGCCGCGCCGCATCATGCGACGAACCTTCCGCAGACTGTGGCTTTGCCGCTCGTTGCTATCGTCGGGCGTCCGAACGTCGGAAAATCCACGCTCTTTAATCGTTTGACGGGGACGCGCCGCTCTATCGTCGGCAACGAGCCGGGCATTACGCGCGACCGCATCTACGGCGAAGCGGAATGGTACGGGCGACGCTTTTCAATTGTTGATACGGGCGGCATCGTGCCGGACGACGACGCGATTATTCCCGCTAATATTTTGAAGCAGGCGGAGGCCGCAATCAGCGATGCTGTCGCGCTTCTTTGGGTGGTGGACGTGCGCAGAGGCATTACGCCGCTCGATGAAGAATTGGCGAGGCTTTTACGCGCGACAGGCAAGCGCGTGTTAGTCGCCGCAAACAAAGCGGACGCCGGGCGGCTTGAAGCGGACGCGGGTGAATTTCATCGCTTCGGCTTCGGTGAAGTCATTCCCGTCTCGGCGGAACACGGCGACGGCATCGGCGATTTATTAGAAACACTCGTCGAAGGATTTGAAGCAAGCGATGAATCGTCTGAAGCAAACAGTAGCGCAGAGAAATCGCGCGAGATACGTTTGGCGATTGTCGGACGCCCGAACGTCGGCAAATCTTCGCTGCTTAATAAACTGCTTGGCGAAGAACGCGTGATCGTTTCGCCCGTCGCGGGTACGACGCGCGACGCGGTTGACACGGTGCTCCAAACTCCTGCGCACACGTTTCGTATCATTGACACGGCAGGGATACGGCGCAAAGGCAAAACAGAAGAGATGACGGAAAAGCTTTCCGTTTTGATGGCACGCCGCGCGCTCGAACAAGCGGATGTCGCGCTCGTCGTCATAGATGCCGTCGAAGGCGTGACTGCGCTCGATGCCAACATCGCTGGCTACGCGCATGACGCGGGCTGTTCGATTATTCTATTAGTCAACAAATGGGATGCAGTTGAAAACAAAGAAACGGGCACGCCGTTCGCTTTTGAAAGAAGCTTGCGCGACAAAATGAAGTTTCTCGATTGGGCGCCGGTCGTGACGCTTTCGGCTTTATCGGGGCAACGCGTCGAACGCATTCTGCCGCTCGTCATACAAGCCAACGAAGCGCGCAATCGCCGCATTCCAACTTCGCAGTTAAACGCTTTCTTTGAGCAGGCCGTCTCACAACCGCGCGGTGGGAATGCGCCCGCGCCGGTCAAAGGCGGCGTCTCGCGTCTGCACATACAGTACATGACGCAGGTCGGCGTGCGCCCGCCGAAGTTCATCGTCTTCACGGCGGGCGGCAAAGGCGAACTGCACTTTTCCTACGAACGCTATTTGCACAATCGCCTGCGCGAAGAGTTCGATTTTTTTGCGACACCGCTGCGCATTATCGAACGGCGTAAAGGCAACCCTAAAGGGCGACGTTAGATTGCCTGCCCCTGCTCAAGTTGTTATATTGCGAGGCATGAGTGTAGAGATTTTATCCGAAGATTCTATTCATGCTGCCAGCGTGCAGCGTGGACGCAAACTTGAATATTTAACCATCGGCTGGAACTCTCTCGAAGCAGTTGTTTCCATCGGCGCGGGTGTGCTGGCGGGCAGCATTGCGCTTGTTGGCTTCGGCGTTGATTCGCTTATCGAAGTTTCATCCGGCATGATTTTGTTATGGCGGCTTGTTTCTGGAGAACATCGGGAACGTCTTGCCTTGAAACTCATCGGCGTCAGCTTTCTTGCGCTCGCCGCGTATGTTGCCTTTGATGCGGCGAAATCTTTGCTGCTTCGTGAATCGCCTCATGCAAGTTACGTTGGAATTGCGATTGCCGCACTTTCTCTACTTGTTATGCCCTTGCTCGCAAGAGCAAAAAGAAAGGTAGCCGTGAACATTAACAGTCGCGCGATGGAAGCTGATTCCCGCCAAACAGATATTTGCGCGTATCTTTCGGCTATCTTGCTGGCAGGGCTTGGGCTAAACGCACTCTTTGGTTGGTGGTGGTCTGACCCTGTCGCCGGTTTAGTGATGATTCCGATTATTGCGAAAGAAGGTGTTGAAGCATTGCGCGGCGAAGCGTGCTGTAATGGAACATGCCATTAAAATCAGATAGTACGTTCCAATAAGGCCGCAATCAAACGAGCCGTTAAAGCCGTCCGCCTGATAACGTGCTTCTCAAGGCTCTTCCTTACAGCAAAGTTGAATGCCATTGGCGGGTGGCTCAATTCCTGCGTTAGATGTTTTGTTGATACTAAGATTTTAACCCAGACTTAACTTACAGCGTTCAACATCTTACTTTTTTATGAGTACGCCCGACACGGATTTCGCAAATTTATTCCGGCGCATCTCTGATCCAGCCATCGTGTTGAATGAGAGTTGCGCGCGCGTGCTGGCCTGCAACGATGCGTTCGCCGCGCTTGTCGTGCGTTCGTGTGCGCAGATTTCCGGGATGGACGCCGCGCAGCTTCTCGAATTTGAAGAAGACGCGGGAGACGCAATCGAAAGGGACGCGCCCGCCACGCTCTTTGTTAACGGTGAACATCCTTTGCACGTTCGCGTCGAACGCCTCGCTTGTTCATGGGAAGAAATGCCCGCCGTGCTGTGCATTGCGCGGCGTCTGGATGTTCACACTGCAACAACGGGCGCGCATGACAATGGAAGCGTTGTGACGAGCGCGGAGATGAGCGCGCTCTTTGATTATTTGCGCGAGGCGACGGAGCAACTCGAAGTCGTCAACCGCATTGTCGCCGCCGTCAACAGCAGCCGCACCATTGACGAAGTGTTCAAGTTGGCGAGCGAGCAGATGGCGGCGCTGATTCCTTTTGATCGCGCGTCGATTGCTTTGTGCGAAGAAGACGGAGAATCTCTGCGCGTCTTCGCGATGTCTGGCGCGCGCGCCGGATCGCTTAACGTCGGCGCGATTGGCGCGATGCGCGGCTCCGTCACGGAACTCGCCTTGAATGAGCGCCACATGGTCGTCATCCCGGAACTCGACGAAGAAAAGCGTTTCAACGTATACGCAGACTTGCAACTTGAAGATTTTCACTCGACTGTGTGCTGCCCGCTTTTTTCAACGCGCGGCTCGCTCGGTAGTCTCAATTTGACGAGCCGCACGCCGGATGCTTATGGCCGCAAACACTTGCTCGCGCTCGAACGACTCGCCGCGCCGTTTGCGCTCGCTATTGAAAAAGTATTGCTCTTGGAACAAGCTGAGCGGCGTTCGCAGGAAATGGAAGCCGCCGCGCGCCGCGAGGAACTGGCCGGGCGCATCGGACGCCAACTCGCCAGCTCGCTTGATCCTTCATCCGTCTTGCAGGAAACGGTTGACGCCCTCGGTCGCGCGCTCGGCGCAGATTGCTGTCACATCACGCTCATCGAAAACGAAGACGAATACGCGCTCGTTAGTTACGAGTATCTGGCGCGGCGCAATGTGGCTTCGATGCGCGGCCATCGCCTGCCGCTGCGCGCAAGTCGTTTCGCCCAGAACGTGCTCGCAGGTGATGCGCCCGTTGCGGTCAATGATATTACTGAACTCGCCGCGCACGAAGATGAATTGATTCGCTTGTATGAACGGCTCGGCGTGCGCTCTGTGTTGGTTGCGCCCGTTACTACAAGCGGCGTGCGCAAAGGTTTGTTAGGATTACATGATTGCGCGAGGGCGCGTGCATGGACGCCGGATGATATGCTTCTTCTCGGCACAGTGGCGCGCGAAGTTTCCGTTGCGCTGACCAACGCGCGGCTGTACGAAGCGAGCCGCCGCCGTAACGCCGAACTCGAAGGCCTTTACAAAATCTCGCGCGCCTTTTCGACGCTCACGGACACTTCGGAAATCTACGGGCGTTTGACGCGCGCCATCGCCGAACTCGTCGGCGGCGAAAGCTGTTTGATCGCAACTTATGATCGTCGCCGCAACACCGTGCGCGCAGAAGCTCCCGGCTATAACACACAACCCGAAGCGATACGCGATTTTCGTTTCCTGCTTAGTCAAGAGGAAACGGGCACGCACGTTTACAAAACAGGCGAGCCGTTTTTCTCGAACGATCCGGCGCAGGACGAACGCTTTAATCAGGATTTTATCCGGCGTTACGATGTGCGCAGCGCCTTGAGCGTGCCGATGCGTATCAAGCGCGAGTTGATAGGCTTTATCTACGTCGCCAATCGTCCGGGCGGGTTTCGCCAGCGCGACGTGCAGTTGCTCGAAATCTTTGCGGCGCAGGCCGCCGAAACAATCGCCAACACGCGCCTCTTCAGCACGATTCAAGCGCAGGCAGAGCGCGAGGCCGTCGTCAATCGCTTGCTTATTTCTTTGCAGCAGGCCAATGATTCAAAACGCGCGGTCGAGATCGTCGTTGAACGCGTCGGCGAAGTCCTTGATCTGGATCGTTGTCTCGCCGTGATGTTTGCCCAAAGCCACTGGGTGGATTTTCGCGCGGAGTGGTGCCGCGAGGGTGTTGCACGCATTGGCGATGATCAGAACGTGCGGGAACGCTCGCCTTTACCGCAGTGGATTAAAGAGCATCGCCAGCCGCTCATCGCCAGCGATATGATGGCGCATGAAATCGCGCACGGCATCGAAGATTTGATTGAAAAAACAGGAGTGAAAAGTCTCGCCGCCGTGCCGATCATGCATCGCGGGCGCGTTACGGGAACGCTGATCGCGCAGGCGACGCGCGCCGCACGACGTTGGGGCGAAGACGACATAGACCTTTTGACGGCGGTTGCGACGCAGGTCGGCTCGACGCTTGAAAACGCGCGCTTGATTTCTGAGTTGCGCGAAGCCAGCCGCCTCAAAGATGAATTTCTCGCCACGCTCTCGCACGAATTGCGCACACCCTTGACTGCGATCAAAGGCTGGGTCGAACTGTTAGCGGAACATGAACTGTTCGGGCTTGATGAAGAGTTTACGGACGGCATCAACGTTATCAAAAGCTCCGGCGATTCGCTTACGCAGTTAATCAGCGACTTGCTCGATCTGTCGCGCATACAGAGACGCGGCCTGCGGCTCGAATGCAAACCTTTCGACGTGAACTTAGCCATTCTGGACGCCGTGCAGGTTGTGCGTCAGGCGAGTATCGCGCGTCGTCAAAAGCTTAATCTGGAACTCGACCGGAATCTGCCCGTCGCCTACGTTGATGCGCATCGCGTGCAACAAATTCTTTGGAATCTATTAACGAACGCGATCAAGTTTACGCCCGAAGAAGGCTCCGTCACGGTGCGTTCGCGCCTCCTCGACGCTGGGAAAATTTTTCGTGAAGAAAAAGGCGCTGACCGCCCGCCGAGTTGGATCGTCGTCGAAGTCGAAGACACGGGCGAAGGCATCACGCAGGAATTTTTACCATATGTCTGGGATCGTTTCCGGCAGGCTGACGGTTCTTCGACGAGACGCCACGGCGGATTAGGCATCGGCCTCGCGCTGGTTAAAGAACTGACGGAAGCGCACGGCGGCGAAGTCGAAGCCAAAAGCGACGGGCACGGCGCGACTTTCACAGTGCGCTTGCCGGTTGCCGTCACAGACCTTGAGCCGCGCCAGGAGATCATGCCTTTTATCAGCACGCCAAATCGAAAATAATTCGATCCATTAAATATCGGTTTGCTAAATCTTAAATGAGTAAACAGCCCATTCGCTGGCAAGTGCTGGCGCAGGAGAACGAGGCGCGCACAGGGATTTTGCAGACGCGCCGCGCGACAATCGAAACGCCTGTCTTTATGCCCGTCGGCACGCTCGGCACGGTCAAGGGAATGCGCTTTGACGAACTCGAAGCGGCGCAACTCGACGCGCGTATCATCTTAGGCAACACGTATCACTTAATGCTTCGTCCCGGCGCGGAAACAATTCGCGCGTGTGGCGGATTGCATCAATTTATCGGTTGGCCGCGTGCGCTTCTGACGGATTCGGGCGGCTTTCAGGTGTGGAGTCTGGGAGCGCTCCGGCGCATCGCAGAAGATGGCGTTGAGTTTCGTTCGCACGTTGACGGAAGCTCGCACTTTATGTCGCCGGAAGTTTCAATGGAGATTCAGGCGGCGCTTGGTTCGGAGATCGTGATGGTCTTCGACGAGTGCGCGCCGGGCAAGGCAACGCATGATGAAGCGCGGCGTAGTCTGGAACTCACGGCGCGTTGGGCGAAACGTTCGCGTGCGCGTTTCGATGACCTACAACATGAGGGAATGGATGCCGGAAATCTGTACACCGGACGCGCCGCCTCTGTTTCGTCGCATGATGACGGCGAGTTGAACGATGAGTTAAGTGGTGAGCAGGCTTTGTTCGGCATCGTGCAGGGCGCGACGCATCTTGATTTGCGACGCGAAAGCCTTGCGCGCACCATCGAGGTAGGCTTTGACGGTTACGCGATTGGCGGCTTGAGCGTCGGCGAGGAAAAGCGCGTAATGTATGACACTGTAGAATGTCTCGCGCCGTTGATGCCTGTGGATCGTCCGCGTTATTTGATGGGCGTCGGCACGCCGTTGGATTTAATTGAAGGAGTCGCGCGCGGCATTGACATGTTCGATTGCGTGCTGCCGACCAGAAGCGGGCGGACGGGCTTGGCATGGACTTCGCGCGGGCGTTTGACGATTAAGAATGCACGCTTCGCGCGCGATACGAAACCGCTTGACGAGCTTTGCGAATGCAGTGTTTGCCGTCGCCACTCGCGCGCTTACTTGCGTCACTTACATGTCACGGGCGAGATGCTGGCGAGTGTTTTAATGACGCACCACAATCTCTACTTCTTCCTTGACACGATGCGGCGCGTGAGGCAAGCTATCCGGTCTGGTGATTTCCTGCGATTTCGTGTGGAGTTTCTTGAGCGCTTCAACTCCGGCGTCGAGTAGTCCGCGATGAATAGCTTGCGATAGTTTTTGTGAACGATTGATTAATTGGCGAAACGATTGGAGAGCCACAATCGAGTTCGTAAATAATTAGCCGGACACTTTTTTAATCTACTTCTTTCTTGCCGCAAATTGAATGACAATACTCTTCCTTTTTCTTCAGGGCGGCATAGGCCAATTCAGCGGGCTGTTATTGCCGCTGATGATCGTCGTCATCTTTTACTTTTTGATTCTCGCGCCGCAGAAAAAACGGCAGCGCGAATTGCAAGAGACCATCGCGCAACTCAAGGCGGGTGATCGTATCGTTACTACCGGCGGTATCATCGGCACAGTAACAAACGTGCGCGATACAAGCCTTTTGATTCGCAGCGCAGATAAAACCGTTTTCGAGATTACGCGCGCGGCAGTCGCCGGATTGCAAACAGAGGAAGAAAAAACGTAGCGCGAAGGGTTTGATGCGACCGCACGCAAATTATTAACTTATCCGTTTGAGAAGCTTTCCATATATTCTGTTATGAAGAAAACGAATCTGCTGCAACGCTTTATCATTATCGCCGTCGTGACGATTCTCGGCCTTTACATTGTCATCGGGCCGCGCACGTCTGAAGCCGCGCGCACATATCTTCGCGGCGGCTTTAAGGAAACGCTCGCCAATAATATTCATCTCGGCCTAGACCTCAAAGGCGGCTCGCATTTAGTGATGCGCGTTAAGACCGAGCAGTATCTGAAAAGCGTCGTTGACAATAACGCGCTCGCCGCAAGCGACGCCGCCAAAGCTGCCGGTTTCAATGCAAAGTCGGCGCGCGGCGATGTCTCGAACAATGCTTACCGCGTCGTGCTCGAAGCAAACGACGGGGCGAAGCTGGACGAATTGCGCGACGCCGTGCAAAAGAAAGTGGACTTGCATGATTGGACTGCTTCGACTTCCGGCAATACCATCACATGGACTTTGACCGCCGCCGCGCAACGCCTGCTCGCACAGCAAGCCGTCGATCAGGATTTGAAGATTATCGAAAGCCGTATCAACGCCTTCGGCGTGACGGAGCCAACGCTGCAAACGCACGGCAATCCGAACGATCATCAAATCCTGTTGCAGATGCCCGGCATTCAAGACCCTGAACGCGTCAAGAAATTGCTCGTCACAGAATCACGCCTAGACCTCGTTCATGTCGTTAGCCCGCCGAGTCCCGCGCCCGCGCAAACTTACGCGACAGAGGAAGAAGCGAAAGCTGCGGCAGGCAATAGTCAGAATCGCAAAGTGTTGCCTTACGCAGACCGCGACGAACCGACTGCCGCCGATGCGAACGATGCGGATCAAAACAAATCAAAGCGTTGGGTCGTCGTCGAACAGCCGTCTGTGGTGGGCGGCGATGAACTGCGTGGCGCGCAGGCTGTTAATGGTCGCGCGGGCGTCGGCGGCGCAGACGATTATCAAATCGCTTTTCAATTGAAGCCGAAGGGCGCAGAGAAGTTCGGCGCGTGGACGGGCGCGAACGTTAATGAGTACATGGGCGTCGTCCTGAACGATGAAGTCAAGTCTATCGCCTTTATCAAATCGCAGATCACGGATTCCGGCGAAATCAGCGGGCGCTTCACGCAAAAGAGCGCGGACGATCTTGCCTTAACGCTTCGTTCGGGCGCGTTGCCTGCGCCGATTGAGTATCAGGAAGAGCGCACGGTGGGGCCGAGCCTCGGCGCGGATTCGATTCGTTCGGGCATCAACGCCTCGCTCGGCGGACTCGCTTTGGTCATTCTCTTCATGCTTTTCTATTATCGCGGGTCGGGCGTCAACGCTGTCGTCGCATTGCTTCTGAATATGATTTTAACGCTGGCCGGACTTGTTATTTTCGGCGCGACGTTGACATTGCCGGGCATCGCCGGACTCATTTTAACCATCGGCATGGCGGTGGACTCGAACGTATTGATCTTCGAGCGCATACGCGAAGAATTAGGCACAGGCAAAACGATTCCGTCGGCGGTCGAACAAGGGTTCAGCCGCGCCTTTGTGACGATCATTGACACGCATGTGACGACAATCATTTCGTCTTTGTTTCTCTTCGTTTTCGGCACGGGGCCGATTCGCGGTTTCGCCGTTTCGATCATACTCGGCCTGATCGTTAATCTATTCAGCGCCGTTTATGTGTCGCGCACAATCTTTATCTGGCATCTCAATCGCAAAGGCCAGCGCGTCGAATCGCTCAGCATATAATAAGGGAAGAGTTTTCAGTTTTGAGTTTTCAGTTTCGAGCAAGCAAGCGAGCGTCAACTGACGCAGTTCTTTACTTATAACTTAAAACCGAAAACTCAAAACTGAAAACTCTCAAAAGACATGGTTCAATTTTTCAAAGACGTTAAGATTGACTGGCTGGCGAACCGCCGCCTCTTTATCGCTATCTCGCTGTTGTTGATGCTCGCCGGATTAGCTTCGGCAGTGATTCGTCAGGCGAGTGGGCACGACCCTTTTAATCTCGGCGTAGACTTTAAGGGTGGCACTGAAGTGACTGCGCGATTCAAGCGGCGTCCGTCGGCGGAAGCGATCAGTGCGGCGCTCGCCAAGACAGGCGTTAAGGATGCCGTCGTGCAACCCGTCCTCAGTAAATCGGACGAGACGCTCATTCGCTTACCGCAACAGCAGAACGCGCCCGCCGCCGACGCGAGTGCAACGGAATCGCAGGCGCAGGTTGATCCGGGACGTATCAAGGTCAAACAGGCGCTCGATTCTTTCGGTGCGGAAGCGAAAGGCGATTTGAGTTCGGATGCGCAGGCGGCTTATAAGATCGAACGCACGGAAGCGGTCGGCCCTGTCGCCGGACAGCAACTGCGTAATCAAGCCATCGCCGTCACGTTGCTGGCGCTCGTCGGCATACTTCTTTTTATCGCGTTTCGTTTCGAGTGGACGTATGGCGCGGCGGCTGTTATCGCCGTGTTCCACGACGTGCTGGTGACGCTCGGTATTTTTTCGATCATGCAATGGGAAATCAGTCTGACGGTGATCGCCGCGCTGTTGACGCTCGTCGGTTTCTCTGTCAACGATACGATTGTTACCTTTGACCGCATACGCGAAAATCTGCGCCTTCATCGCCGCGAATCGCTTTACAAGATTACAAACGATTCAATTAATCAAACCTTATCGCGCACGATCATTACTTCTGGCCTTGTGCTGCTTTCTGTGATTGCGCTCGTTATCTTTGGCGGAGACGTGTTACGCGGTTTTTCCTTGGCGCTTCTGATCGGCATCATCTTCGGCACGTATTCTTCGATTGCGATTGCCAGCCCGATTATGGTCTGGTGGCAGCAACGCCTTGAAGCGAATAAGGCGCGCACGCTGCCTCCTTCGGCTGGCGCGAAAACGGCTGTGCGCGGTGCGTCCGGGCGCACGCGGCAGGCGAAAACGGGCGTTGCGAGTGAGCCGCAAAGCGTCGCCCGTTCCTGAATTTCATTCGATTTACATTTTTTTGCTTGACTTCATACCGCGTTGCGTCTTAGACTGCGCGCGTTGCTGGCCAACTTAATAGTCTTTAACGCACGCGCCTTTTCGCATTGTTCGTAAAAGGTTTCGGCTCGTGTTGTATTGCTTGCACGGTTGGTGTGGCCGGTTTCTGAATCATTCTGCACAGCGGCTTTATGTTTTTGAACTTGTAAGATTCAAAACACCCGATGCGCCGCTGCTGTCCTGCCTTTACCAACTTTTGCTCTCACGAATACGGAATGCGGGCGCGTGCCCGTACATGTAATTGGATAGTCATTATCGAATTAAAAATTTTCGCACCCTGATCCATTTGGCACCGGACGAGGGAGGATAAAAGAGATGTTCGAGAATCTAGTCGAATCCAGTTCACACAAGAACGATTTAGCGCGCAAGGGATCGTTCTTTGTCGGCACCATGGCGGTTTACGCCCTGCTGCTTTTTGCCGCCGCCGTCGGCAGCATCTATTGGTACGATGCGCAACTCTCAAATGAAAATCTGGAGTTGACAACGCTGGTTGCGCCCGTGCCAATCCCGCCGCAAGTGCAGCAGGAACAGCCGAAAGATCAGCCGAAGCCGCAGAAAACCGATGACCGTCAAGTGGCGACGCGCACAGAATTAATTGCACGCGTGGATCAGCCGACGGAAGTTCCTAAAAAGATTGAAACCCGCGCCAGCAACATACCGCCGATTCCGAAAGGCGTGCAGGTCGTCAGAGGCGCTTCCAATGCCGATGTCGCACCGGGAGGACCGTCAGGCCCGGTGGTCGGAGGTGGTGGCGGTGGACGCCCCGGCCCATCTAAAACGGAAGCTTTAGAGGACGCGCCCCCTCCTCCTCCTGCACCTAAACCGCCGCCCAAGAAGCCCTCTGTAGTTTCCGGCGGTGTGCTGAACGGTAAAGCGATCAGCAAGCCGACACCTACGTATCCGGCGATTGCCAAGGCTGCGCGTCAGCAAGGGACTGTCACCGTACAGATTCTCGTTGACGAGTCCGGCAAGGTTGTTTCAGCGACTGCCGTTAACGGGCCGCCGCTATTACGGCAGGCTGCAGTGCAGGGCGCTTTCCAGACGCGCTTCTCGCCAACGACGCTTTCAGGACAGGCGGTTAAGGTGTCGGGCACGATTACCTTTAACTTCACGTTGCAATAACAGTGGATGCTTGCGAAAGCAGGCGCGCGAAGCTGTTGAATGCTATCTCATGTAATAAAAACTTTTTGGAGGATTTCACCGTGACGATTCTAACTAGCTTTCTCGGAATGAAGGCCTTGAGCTTTCTCGTTTTCCTGTGGCAGGATGCTGCCGCGAGTCCTGCGGCTGCCGGTGCGGGCGACGCCGCTAACACTTTTTCCATCACCGAAATGCTCAAGCATTTGGGCGGCGTCGCGCTGACGGTGGTTGTCATTCTGCTTATCATGTCAATGTATTCCATCGCGATCATGGTCGAGCGCTTTTTGACATACAAAGCCGCCAAGCAGCAGTCGCGTGAATTTGCGCCGCGTGTTGCACAGGCGCTCAAGAATGACCGCATCGAAGAAGCCATCAACATCAGCGACAAACATAAAAAGTCGCATCTCGCGATGGTCGTTAACGCGGGCTTGCAGGAATTTCGCGCGCACGAGCAATCAAGCGATATTTCCGGCGAGGAAGTCGAAGCCTCGAAACGCGCACTGCAACGCGCCATCGCCATTAAGACAGCCGAATTCCGGCGCGGCCTGTCGGGGCTTGCGACCATCGGTTCAACCGCTCCGTTCGTCGGATTGTTTGGAACCGTGTTCGGCATCATCAACGCTTTCCAAGGCATGAGAAACGCCGAATCCGCCGGTATCGCAGCCGTCGCGGGCGGTATTTCGGAAGCGCTCTTTACGACGGCGCTCGGCCTCGTCGTCGCCGTGCCCGCCGTCTGGCTGTTCAACTATTTCACGGGCAAGGTTGATAGCTTCATCGTCGAGATGGATAACTCTGCTTCGGAACTCGTCGATTACTTTCTGAAGAATCGTACCAAGCAGTTGAAGTCATAAGCGACTTTTTTGTTTAGCGCACCTCCAAAATTCTTGTCGCCATGCGATGGCCTTTATGACATCGCATGGCACTGGAAATCGAGTGCGCGTCCCCGAAGAAGTTTAAGGAGAATTCGTCATGGGAATGTCAGGTGGCGGAGGCGGCGGTGGGCTGAACTCCGAAATCAATGTCACGCCGATGGTCGATATTATGCTGGTGCTGTTAATCATCTTTATGGTGGTGACGCCGCTCTTGCAGCAAGGCATCACCGTCGCCATTCCGCGCGATATGCGCAGTGCTGAAGTTGATCCGGCGATTATCAAGGAATCATCCGTGGTAATCTCTATTCCGAACGACAGCGAATACTACATAGACAAAGATCGCATCACCAAAGAAGAACTCGGCGCGCGCATTGAAAAGAGAATGCGAACCAAGACCGGTGAAGAGCGTATCGTTTACATCAAGAGCGGCGTCGGTGTTTCTTATGGCAGCGTCGTTGAAATTATCAACGTCATACGACAGGCCGGGATAGACCAGATCGGTCTCGTTGCAGACAAGAAGAAGGGCGGCGGCGCCGCGCCGAGTGCGACACCTGCTGCGTCGTAAGCGCGTGTGAAAGCGAATCGCCCATCCTACTTGGCGCGAAGACAAAGGCGAAAGCGTTTTCTCTCCAACTTGAATTGTGTGATGAAAACGCTTTCCGGTTTCTTGAAAGGGTTTTAATTATGGGAATGAGTTCAGGCAGCCACGGCGAAACAGCCGTGCCATACATCAACGTCACGCCGCTGATCGACGTGCTGTTGGTGCTGTTAATCATCTTCATGGTCGTGACGCCGCTTAAACCGAGCCGCTTCAAGGCGCTGGTGCCGGAAGAACCGGACAAAAATCAACAGGTGGACGTCAAACCGAATCCATTAACGCTCGTCGTGACGATCTCAAGCGATCTGAAAATTAAATTGAATCAGGACGATATGGGAACGGTCAACGACACAGGCCAGCTCGGTGCGCGTTTGTCGCAAGTCTTTGACGAGCGCAAGACGACCGGCGGCTTCAAAACAGGCACGCAGGAAGTCGAAAAGACTGTCTTTATCAAGGCTCCGCGTTCGCTCAAATATGGCGACGTGGTGCGTGTCATCGACGCTGCTAAAGCGGCGGGCGCAACGCCCGTCGGACTGCAGATTGATGATCTCGCAGCATAAGTTGCCTTAATCTTTAAGTCCAGACGATTCCGCGCGTCGCATACCTTTCGGGCGCGTTTGTTACGCGAGTTGTTGCCGCACGCTGTTTGATCCAAGCTCTAAAGCGGCGTGCGGCAATGCTAAAAACTTTTGTTCAAATATTTAATTCTGTTGGGAGTCGCTAACCGATGAAACTCTCTCATGTTGGGGGAATGCTACTGATTGTCGCGCTGCTTGTGTGCGCTTCGGGCTGCGGGGTAATTAACGGCATTCGCGCTAAGAGCGAATTGAATGATGGCGCACGCGCATATGGTTCAGGGCACTTCGCCGAGGCGCAAGGTCATTTTCAGCAGGCGCTTGAGTTTAACCCGGAGCAGAAGAACGCGCCGTTCTTTATCGCTCGCTCGATCCATGCACAGTTTAAGCCCGGCGTGGATACGCCGGACAACATGGCGAAGGCGACCGCTGCTATCGAGGCTTACCAAAAAGTGCTTCAGCAAGACCCGACTAATGAAGAAGCATACAAGGCCGTCGCTTCGCTTTACGGCGCTTTGAAAAATGAAGGCAAACAGCGCGAATGGATTATGCAGCGCGCTAATAATGAAAGTCTTCCCGCCGATAAAAGGTCTGACGCGCTTACTTATCTAGCCAGCTCCGACGCCACTTGCTCCAACACGATTACTGAACTGCCCGCCAACAAACCAGTCGTGCAGAAAGACGGCAAGACGCTTGTGCAGTACAGAAAGCCGCAAGACCCGAATGACTTTGATAAGGCAACGAAGTGCGTTACCGAAGGCATGGAGTACGTTAACAAAGCCATCAGCCTTGAGCCGGGCAACGAAACCGCTTGGTCTGCCAAGACTGCGCTTTTGCGTGAATTATCCAAGCTGGCAGAGATGCAGGGCGACGCGGCCAAGAAAACTGACTACTCTAAGCAGGCAGACGAAGCGCAGCTGGAAACCGCGCGGCTAAACAAAGAGAATTTGGATAAAGAAGAAGCCAAGAAAGCCGCTGCGCCCCCGGCGAGTTAAGAATCGGGCTGAAACGTTCGCCGCATAATTGAATCTGCAAAGAGCGGGATGGTTGTTTTAATTTATCCCGCCGCGAGGCAAGCCAAAGGTGATGCTGGACTACGCGTAGTCCAGCATCACCTATTGTTATAAGCGTAACCACCGCCAAGCAGCGCGCGCCCTTAAACGGCGCATCTTAGTTACAGGCTGCGCGCGCGTCGCGGTCTTTCAGCATTCCCGCGCAATAAAGCACGAAAAATTATCGCATGATCCGCATCGAAGACATCGTCGAAAAAGTTGGACGCAATCATCCACAGGCCGATCTGGATTTGCTGCGCCGCGCTTACTTTTTCTCTGCGCGCGAACACAAAGGACAACGCCGCGCCTCCGGCGAACCCTACCTTGTGCATCCGCTCGAAGTCGCCAACATCCTCGCAGACATGCGGCTCGATGCCGTCTCCGTTTCAACCGGATTGCTTCACGATGTAGTCGAAGACACGCTCGTTGACCTCGATACCATACAGAAATATTTCGGCGAAGAAGTAACGCGTCTGGTTGACGGCCTGACTAAAATCGCGCAGATCAGCAACGTCTCACACGAAGAACAACAGGCCGAAAACGTCCGCAAGATGCTGCTGGCGATGGTCAAAGATGTGCGCGTCGTGCTCGTTAAACTCGCAGATCGCCTGCACAACATGCGCACGCTGCAATACCTCAAGCCGGAAAAGCGCAAACGCATCGCGCAGGAAACGATGGATATCTATGCGCCGATTGCGCACCGGCTCGGCATGGGCAAACTCCGTAGCGAGCTGGAAGATTTGGCTTTCCGCCATCTGCACCCGGAAGACTACAGAGACCTTACTGCGCAATTAGAAAAGCGCCGCCCCGAAGACGACGCTTTCCTTGAAGCCTCAACGACGCGCATCGAAGAGCAGATGCAGGAAGCGGAAGTGCCCTTTGTTCGTATCGAAGGACGCGTCAAACGCCTTTACTCGATCTGGAAAAAACTACGCGCGCAAAAAATAGAACTCGATCAAGTCTACGATCTCGTCGCCGCGCGTATCATCACGCCAAACGAAGTGCGTTATTGTTATGCTGCGCTCGGTGTCATTCACAGCAAATGGCGGCCTGTGCCCGGACGTATCAAAGACTGGATTGCGACGCCGCGCGACAATCTATACCAGTCGCTTCATACATCCGTCATCGGCGACAAAGGTCAGCCTTTTGAAGTGCAAATCCGCACCGAAGAGATGCACCACATTGCCGAAGAAGGCGTCGCCGCGCATTGGAAATACAAGGAAGGCAAACGCGGCGCGCATGATGACGACAACGCTTTGCAGAGCTTGCGTTCCCTGATCGAATGGACGCAGGAAGTCAAAGACTCGAAAGATTTTCTCGATTCACTAAAGCTCGATCTTTACCCGAAGGACGTTTATGCGTTTACGCCGATGGGTAAAGTCATACAGCTTCCGCGCGGCGCAACGCCCGTCGATTTCGGCTATGCGATTCACTCTGAAGTCGGCAATACTTGCACCGGCGCGCGCATCAATGGCCGCATCGTCCCTTTGCGCACAGCAATTCAAAACGGCGATGTGGTGGAAATCATCACGACTCCGAATTCGCACCCCAGCCGCGATTGGCTAAATTTAATCGTCACGACGCGCGCGCGCAACCGCGTTCGCCACTGGGTCGCAGAACAGCAGCGCGCTGAATCCGTCGAGATCGGGCGCAAGCTTTTCGAGAAAGAAGCGACGCGCTTTCAGCTTTCGGCGAAGAAACTTTTAGACAGCGGCAACGGCGAATGGAAACGCATTGCGGGCGAGTACGGCTTCGGGCGTGTCGAAGATTTGCTGGCCGCCATCGGTTACGGCAAACTCGTGCCGCGCAACGTCATCGCGAAATACTTAGGGCCGGAAAAATTCGCCGAGCTTGACACGAAAAAGGAATCGCGTCTCAGAAGCGGTGTGCAGGCCGTCAAGCGCCTGATACGACTCGGCGATGATGCCATTGTCGTGCGCGGCATAGATGACCTGATGGTGACGCGTGCGCGTTGCTGCAATCCTCTGCGTGGTGAAGACATTATCGGTTACATCACGCTCGGCAAAGGCGTCGCGGTGCATACGCTTCGCTGCAAAAACGTGCAGCAGTTAATGATTAATCCCGAACGCGTCGTTGAAGTTGAATGGGCTGGACGCGCCGACAAATCCGCTTACGCTGTGAAGCTTCTTGCCGTGACGGAGAATCGCACGGGCATGATCGCGGGCATCACCGGCGCGATCTCTGACATGAAGACGGGCATCAGGGACGCGCGCGCCAACGTTTCGGCGGACGAGCGCGGGCGCATCGAAGTGACCGTTGAAGTTTTCGACGTAAAGCATCTGGACAAAGTGATTAATTCAATCAAAAGCGTGCCCGGCGTAATTGATGTAGAGCGTTTGCAGGGCGCTGTTTAATCTTGCGGGAATCGAACTTTTTCTATTTTGCAAATGCCACACCCTAAGCGTATCATTCCCGTATGAGCGAAAACATCACCAGACCCACACTCGACACCTTGCTTGAACGCATGAATGCTCTAGCCGAGCAAGTTAATGTGTTGGCGGAGCGAATGGATAAAGGTTTCGCGGCGATCAACGTCCGGCTTGACCGTATAGAAAGCCTTGCATCCACGACGCGCGGCGAGATGCTTTCGATGCGCGCTGATTTCACCGAAATGCAAAACGAGTTCAGGGAACTTCGCGCCGGATTGAAGCAATCTGCGTAAATTTCATTGTTAAATTACAGATGAGAGGCACGAACGAAAGTTTGTGCCTCTTTATTCTTTGTCCGCTAAGCTTGCCGCATGAAAAGCAATCTCTCATTCCTTCTCCCGTTGTTTGCTTCCCATGCCTATGTTAAGATGCGCAGTTTGTTTGAGGAAACGGGAATGAGCAGGTCATTGCTATGAGGCAGATCATCGAAACGAAGGATGCGCCGCAGGCCATCGGGCCGTATTCGCAGGCCATCAGTGCGAACGGTTTCGTTTTTGCTTCCGGGCAAATTCCGATTGATCCACAAACTGGAGAATTCGTCGCGGGCGGTATCGCGGAGCAAACCGAACAGGTCTTGCGCAACCTTGCGCGCGTGCTCGAAGCCGCCGGGTCAAGTCTCGATAGAGTTGTGAAGACCACAGTCCTTCTCGCAGATATGAATGACTTCGCGGCGATGAATGAAGTTTACGGACGCCATTTTAACAACGAGCCGCCTGCGCGCGCGACGTTTGCTGCTGCCGGTTTGCCGCGCGCCGCGCGCGTCGAAATAGAAGCTGTCGCGCTTGTCTCGAAAAAAGATTAAGCCGCCAGCTTCATTCAACCGTTAAGTTGAAAACAAAGCTGACGGCGCTGTCGAGTTTGATAAGTTTGAAAAACGCGAAATTGGTTTAAGCAGCCTTCGCTACTTTGCCAGCCTTAATGCAGCTTGTGCAAACCTTCATGCGTTCGGCTCCGCCCTGTGGACGCTGTACGCGAATTGATTGAAGATTCGGCTCGAAGCGGCGGCGAGTGCGATTGTTCGCGTGAGAGACATTATTACCGAATTGTGGTCCTTTGCCGCAGACATCGCAACGTTTAGCCATGATCTTTACCTCCGTTTGTGAAAAGCGCACGCGCCACGTGCCTTTTCAATGAATATATTCTAAAAAGTTGTGCAAACTCAAAACGAAAACTTATAGCAGACATCTTTTAGCAGCGTCAAGTGAAAGAGTGGCTAGCAAGCCCAATCGTTCAGCCTGAAGGAGCAGAAATCCAAAGTGCAGAGAGCCATTAAACAAACCATCCCATTTCTTTTCGTCGCGGCTATCACAGCGATGTTTTTCACCAGTTGCAACCGCGCGGGCGGCGGCGAAACAAGTGGCGCAGGAGCCGTCGCCGCCACCGTTAATAGTAAAAATATTCCGCTGAAGGAAGTTGACCGTTTAATCAACTTGCAGCTTCAACAAGGCCAGCAAAACCAGATGTCCGAACTTCAACGCGCGCAGGCACGCCTGCAAGCGCTTGACGGCTTGATTCAGGATGAAGTGCTATTTCAGCGCGCCGAAAAAGAGAAGCTGCTGCCAAGCGAAGAAGAAGTAACGCAATTCATTAACGATCAAAAGCAGCAGGGCGGCATGACCGATGAAGATTTTCAAAAGCGGCTTAAAGAGCAGGATCGAACAAATGAATCTCTGCGCGAAGAAGTGCGCCGCAATCTAGCGATACAGAAACTGCGCGATAAATTCGGCACTAAACTCGCCGTCAAAGATGATGAAGTCACCACCTTCTATAACGAAAACAAGCAGCAGTTCGTTAACGCGCGCGGCGTCGGACTCGCCAGCATCGTCGTTGATCCGGCAGACAACGGCGGCACAAACGACGCCAAAAGCGAGCCGGAAGCGACCGCCAAGATCAATAACATTTACCAACGCTTGAAGAGCGGCGGCGCGGATTTCGCCACCGTCGCGCGCGAGCAAAGCGAAGACCCTAACACAGGACTTCGCGGCGGCGATCTGGGCTTCGCTACCGAAGATGCTTTGAAGCAAAGCGGAATGCCGCAGGAATTAATCAGCCAGTTCTTTGGCTCGATGCAAGTCGGTGATATAACCGCGCCCGTCAAATTTCCCAGCGGACTTCATTACATTTTCAAGTTGCAGCAGAAACAGTTGCAAAATCAAAACCTGACGCTTGAAGACCCCGGCGTGCGCCAGCAAATCACGCAAGCGCTGCTTAATCAACGCAAGCAGGTTCTCAATCAAGCGCTAGTCGAAGTGGCGATGTACGACGCGAAGATCGTCAATAATCTTGCGACGGGAATGCTCAATAATCCAAACAGCATGAGCGGCCTGCGCCCCGCGCAACCCGGCGGATCGCCGTCCGCCGCGCAAAAACCGAACAGCCCTGCGCCGCAAACAAGCGCATCGCCCGCCGCTAACGCTTCACCGCGAAGCTCAGCCAAGCCGTGATGCTTTAATTGATGAGCGCCAAACAAGGTGTGCGCGGGCGTGAGTCGAAACACTCGCGCCCGTTTCGCACGTTTGTTGATTGCAAATGTTGACCGCAGAAAATTGATCTCGAAGTTATGTTGTTTCGTCTCTCAGATGTCTATAAATCTTACGGCTCGCGGGATATTTTGCGCGGCGCGTCGCTGCAAATTAATCCGGGCGAGCATGTCGGCCTCGTCGGACGCAATGGCGCGGGCAAGACGACAATATTTCGTTTAATCAAGGGCGAGGAAACGCCGGATCAGGGCGACGTGGTGCGCGCCAAAAATTTGCGGCTCGGCCTGCTTGCGCAGCATGTTCATTTCGAGCCGGGTTCTACCGTACACGAATCCGCGCTCGCAGCCTTCGGCCATCTTCAGCGAATCGAGCACGAAATGCATGAGCTTGAGCATCGCATGGCGGACGCAGCGGGCGACGATCTTGAATCTGTGCTTGAACGTTATAGCGAGCTGCAACATGAATTCGAGCGCGAAGGCGGTTTCGAGTATGCTGCGAAAGCCGAAAGCATTTTGCAGGGACTCGGCTTTGATCGGGAGACTTGGAATCTGGAAACAGAGAAACTTTCCGGTGGACAACAGAACCGACTCGGCCTTGTGCGTCTTTTGCTCGCCGAACCCGACGTGTTACTTCTCGACGAGCCGACGAACCATCTGGATGTCACGGCGGTTGAATGGCTCGAAGAATTTTTGCAAACATACGCCGCCTCTTATGTCATCATCAGCCATGATCGTTACTTTCTTGATCGCGTCTCCAAGCGCATTATCGAATTAGAGAATGGTCGCGCCGCCAGCTACACGGGAAACTATTCCGCCTTTCTCGTCGAACGCGAAGAGCGGCGCGAAGCACAGCAACGCGCATACGAAAATCAACAGCACTTGATCGCTAAGACGGAAGAATTCATACGCCGCAATCTCGCCGGGCAAAAAACGAAGCAAGCCAAATCGCGCCGCACAATGCTTCAAAAAATGGAGCGCGTCGAATCTGTCCGCGCCGATCAATCAAGCGGCGATTTTCGTTTGCAGTCAATTGAGCGCGCCGGAACACAAGTCTTGACCGTACAGGATGCTGCTATCGGCTATCCAGATACGACGCTCGCGCGTGACCTTACTTTTACTCTGCGGCGCGGCGAAGCTCTCGGCATCATCGGCCCAAACGGTTCCGGCAAAACTACTTTCGTCAAAACAGTGCTCGGTAAGTTACCGCTCATTGCGGGCGAACTTCGCTGGGGCACGAAAGTGCAAATTGGCTACTACGCGCAGCAACTAGATGACTTAGATGATCGCAACGAAATCATCATGGAGCTACGCCGCGTCGCCGCTTCGACAGCAACTGCCGGAGAACTTCGTGCCTTTCTCGCCAAGTTCCTTTTTACAGGCGACGACGTTTACAAACACGTGCGCGATTTATCGGGCGGCGAGAAGGGGCGTCTTGTGCTTGCCAAGTTAATTTACTCGCGCGTCAACGTACTCGTGCTCGACGAGCCGACGAATCACTTGGACATTCCTTCGCGCGAGAGCTTGGAAGACGCGCTCGACGCATACGAAGGCACAATCATCACGATCAGCCACGACCGTTATTTCCTTGACCGCATCGCCACGCAAATCCTCGCGCTTTACGGCGACGGCGCGGCGGGCGAGCATTACGACGGCGACTACACGCAATATCACGACTGGAAAGCTGCGATGCGCGCTGCCAAAAAAGATGGGGCAGCGAAACAGTTATCCAGCGCCGCACCGCCCACTATCGAAAAACCATCTCAGATTACCAAACAAGAAGAACGCCCGCCCGCTGCCACGAAAAATAAGGCAAGCAGTAAAAACGCGAAAGGCAAACGGGGGCGTGTGCGCGATTCCGGCACAATCGAAACGGAAATCAGCGAAGCCGAGGCGCAGCTTTCCGTGCTTGCCGAACAGATGGCAGAGCCTAAAGCAATACGCGATTCCGTGCGTCTCGCCGCGCTTCAGAAAGATTACCAGCAAGCCGACACGCGCCTGCGCAAGCTTTATGAAGAGTGGGATCAGGTCGCCACCGAAGCCGCGTCGCTGTGATGCGCGCTAACTCGTTAAGCCAGCCAGCTTGACACTATTAGTCGCGTTTGCTAGTTTACCGACTTGCTATTTAAGCAATCGAGGCGAGTTCTTTTGATTATGTAGGCGCGTAGCTCAGGGGTAGAGCACTACCTTGACACGGTAGGGGTCTGGGGTTCAAATCCCCACGCGCCTACCATTTTTATCTCTTAACGACTCAACCGCTTATCCCGCTTTCACCTTTTCCTCTGTGGTATCGCTTTCGCCCCGTTTTGCCTGACTTTTGCCTGACTGCGATCCGAAAACGACGATTTCTGTCGGACTATACTCCAGACTCTCCACAGCCCTCTGCATGGCTTCCCAAGTTGCGTGAGCATAGCCCGGAGTGATCCGTGATTCATGCCCGAAGCCGCTAACGGGCCGGGCGTGTCCCAGAAGCGCGGAGATGGTGTATTGATGGACGTACCGCTCTTCCAAGCGAGTGGCGAAGGTATGCCGAAAATCGTAAGGCCTAAGGTTTTCAATCTCCGCTCTCACACAGGCCGCGGCAAAACCCTTCTTGAATGACCCCATTGGCTTTCCCTCACGGTTGACGAACAGGTAATCACCCGTGGCTTTATCGGCGCATAAAACTTCGAGGATGCGTCGAGCCGGTTTATTCAACGGCACAAAGCGCGTCGTTTTGTCCTTGCCCTGTACTACCAGAATGGCGTGAGGCGGAATCAGGGCGTGCTTACTTTCCAAGTGCTTTCCATCTCGTTGCGTGAATCGGTAATGAGCGGCTTTCTCGGACAGGTTGATGTGCGACTTTTCCGCCATAAGAATCTCGTGCGGCGGCCTCAGCCCCGTGTTTAAGATCAAACGGCAGATGGTCGCAATTTGCCCGTCCAACTCCTTGAACAGTCTCTCCTCCTCATCTGAAGCATATTTATTAAGCCACCGTTCTCTGGGCTGCCAACTGGGAAAATCTTTCAGAACAGAGCGGTTGACTAACCTGCATGGGTTATCCGTGAAAACGCGCTCACGAACCGCTTGATTGAAAACCTGATTCAAGCGGTCGTAAATCATCCGCACGGTGACGGGTGAAAAGGTTTTCCCGTACTTGGTCTTCGTTTTACTCAATTTGAGCAGAAACTTTTCGATTATGCGTGGTGTAAGTTGGCCTAGATCGAACCGCCCGAACTCGGCAATCAATATCGTGCCGTAATATTCATCGAATTTGACGGCAAGTTCGCTCTTATTTTCCCTCGAATAATCCATGAAGATTTCCTTGTAAAACTTGGTGAAGTTCTTCAACGGGCTATCGTTGAGAAACGTCCCGGCCTTGATCTGGCGTTTAAGTTCCGACTCCCTTTCTCTGGCCTCCCTTTTGGAGGTGATCAGAGGCATCCCTTTTTTGCCATTGAAAGAGAAGCGATAAGGATTTTTGTCCACATAGAACTCTGCGGAGCAAATCTTATCCTTCTCTCTTTGCTTAATTGTCATTAGTCGCTCCTTTCAGAAGCGGCTAGAGAAGTGAGCGGGAGTTTAACTTTTAAGCGGAATCGTTTCAAGCTGCTTTTTGTTGAGCGTCATTAGCTATTCCAATATTCTCTTTGTCGCTTGCACTTTTTGGCGTCATCCAACTTAAAAATTCTTCACGCGGGAGAATATAGACCCCTTCAATATCAAAATAGGGAATCGGATTCGTCGTCTTGTTTTCACGTGCCAGCTTGATTTGTTTGTAAAGATGAGAGTCGGAGCAGCCTAAAAGTAACTGGGCTTCAGGGACGGTGATAAAAGGTTTAGAGTTAATTTCGGCAAGTTTGCGAGATGTATCATCCAAATTCGCTGTCATCTGCCTTTCGTCTATCAACTCTCGCAGTGCGGCTTTAACCAGCTTCTTGAGCGCAGTTAAGTTGATTAAGTGTTCTAACTCTTCGCACATGGATTTCTGACTCCTCCTAGCTCAGAAATAGTCGCAGGTAAAATATTGGTGATTTAGTGTTTATTGATCAATCCTTGAGCAAGCTTTATCGCTAAGGATTCCCAACAGTGTGGGGTGCAAATCTGAGTGCGCTAGTTTTCGCTAGCGACAAGGAGAGAATACGCTGTTGAAACACTTTAGTCAAGATTTTTATGCTTCACAAAAAACTGTATTCTTGCTAAATGGGTTTCATATTCAGGTATGATGAGAAACTATGGATAAAATTCTTAGTGTCATAGAAGCTGCCGAAGAGCTTGGTGTTTCCCGCGAGGCTGTTTATGCTGCCATTCGGGAGAATCGGCTACCAAGCGTCAACATTTTAGGAAAAATCGGCATTGAACGAAGCGCTCTTGAAAAATATCGCCCAAACGAACAGAAAATGCGGGCCGGGAAAGAGAGGTCAACCGCGCATCACTTGGTCGCTTGTGTGAATCCTGTTGACCTGCCTACGAGATCCGGAGAAATGTACATCAATCTGGATGAGATCAAGAGAGCTGAATACAGAGTTTACCCAACCGACGGGGGCGACGAACACATACTCGAATTAATCTTCGTCTCGGGTGAAAGAACCAACGTCATCGGTGAAACGTGCCATAATGTTTTAGATCATCTCAGGCAGCGAGTAAAACTTATCAACATTAATCTCGCCTCGAAGGGTCACGTTTTCAATCCCGCCTACATTGAGTACATCATCTACCAGAAGAAGCAGAAGGACGACAGAGCCTCCCTTGTTATTCGTATCAGAGGAGAAAGAGACAGTTTTAAGTTTTTCGGCAATGAGGCTGAAGCGATCTGGAAAGAAATAAAACCTAGTTTAAATGTATTAGACGCCATCCCTAAACCGGTTGACAAATAGTTTTAGGCTCATGACTAGATAACAGCTAATGGAATAGCGTTAAACTGAGTCATGGCAAGTGTTTCCAAAGCTTTTACGCGCGCACGAATTTCGCGCGCTAAATTTCGTCAACTTCTGCGTCTGTTTGCGCTTGATTTGACTGCCACACAGATTGCCGAAATCGCGTGCTTGAATCGCAACACGGTCAACCGCTATGTGCAGCTTGTGCGTCAAACAATAGCTCGCTATTGTGAACGAGAATCGCCCTTTACAGGCGAAGTCGAACTTGATGAATCTTACTTTGGAGCGCGTCGAGTCAGAGGCAAGAGAGGGCGCGGCGCACGCGGTAAAACCATTGTCTTCGGCATCTATAAACGTCATGGTTCGGTTTATACCGAGATCATCCCGAATTGCACGAAAGCCAGCATTCAAGCCATCGTGCGCGGGCGTGTCGAGCTTTTTTCGACGATTCACACCGACGGGTTTCGCTCCTATGATGGCATTGTGCATATGGGTTATAAGAAGCATTACCGAGTGCGCCACTCTCATTCGGAGTTTGTGCGTGGTAACAGTCATATCAATGGCATCGAGAGTTTCTGGTCGTATGCTAAAACCAGACTCTCGAAGTTTCGCGGCATCAGTCGCGCAACCTTTTATTTACACTTGAAGGAATGCGAGTTTAGGTTCAATTATCGCAAGCATGACCTCTACTCGCAGCTTCTCAAAATCACTAGATCAGCCTTCGTTATCTAGTCTTGAGCCAAATTTTATAATGCTCCCCGAAATCAGATTGTTATCTTCACCGTTTTCGTCGTGCATAGTTATTGCTCTTGCGAATAAGACCCTTACACGTTTCAGGGAATAAGCAGAGCAATGAGAAACGGGTTAATAACTCCGAATGAGATCGCCGAGCGGCTTGGCGTCGAGCGTCAGACAATTTATCTGTGGGTGCGGCAGAGGCGCATCCTGAATCTTACCCCGTTTAGTGGAGAGGCAGATAAGCCTCTCTTTGAACCTCACGCTGCTAATTTCAATTGCGCTTCATAGTAGCGCGCTTCGTACTCCGCCGGTGCGAAGTAGTCTATCGTCGAATGTATCCGACTCCGGTTGTAAAACACTTCGATGTAGTCGAAGATTTTATCTTTCGCTTCTTGCCGGGTGCAGAAGCGTTCGTGATCTACTAACTCGTTTTTCAGAGTACCGAAGAAGCTTTCCGTCACCGCGTTATCCCAACAGTTACCCTTTCGACTCATACTCTGCCGACACTCCCATGCCGCGAGTCGTTCACGAAACGCCGCGCTCGCAAACTGACACCCGCGATCACTGTGAACCAGTGGTGAGACCGCACATAGGCGTCTTTGTTGGGCGTTGGTAAGCGCCCGCTCGACCATCATCGTCGTCAGGCTTTCTGATACTGCCCACCCGACGACTAAGCGCGAGTACAAATCAAGCACCACCGTTAAATACAACCACCCTTCATCCGTCCAGACGTAGGTAATATCCGTTGTCCACACTTGGTCAGGACGCGCGGCGGTAAAGTTCCGCGCCAGCACCTTCTCCGCGATTGGCAACGAGTGCCGCGAGTCGGTTGTGACCCGAAACTTCTTCACTCGTTTAGCTTTAATACCGTGTTCTCTCATCAGTCGTGCGACTCGCTTGTGGTTGACCGCTTCTCCATCGCGCCGCAACTTCCGACAAACTTTCGGGCTGCCGTAAGTCGCGCGACGCGCAGCGTGAATGGTTTTGATTTCTTTGACGAGTCGCTCGTTTTCTTCGGCTCTCGGCGAAGCCTTGCGACCACGCCAAGCGTTATAGCCGGAAGGATTCACCTCAAGCACCCGACACATCACCGAGACGCGAAACTCCGGCTCGTTGGCGCGCATAAAAGCGTACTTTACCGAATGTCTCTGGCAAAGTACGCCGCCTTTTTTAGAATGGCACGCTCCTCTTCGAGTTCCTTGACCTTGCGCCGTAACTCAAAGACCTCTTGCTCGGCGGTGGTGCGGTGTCCGTTGCCACGAAACGCTTCCACTCCCTCGCCGCTGGCGGCTCGTACCCACCGCGACACACTCCACTCCGAGATGCCGAGACTTTTGGCAACGTCGGCGTGAGTGCGTCCTTGTTCAGTGACAAGTCGCACCGCCCCTTGCTTAAACTCTTTCGTATATTGTTTTCGTTCTTTCATTCTGTCTCCCTCTTACTCTGTTTTTACAGCTTATTCTAGGGAGGCTCAAGGAGTCTTATCTACTTGTCCACTTTTGAGGGTAAGGTTCATCTTGAGCCTTGCCCGCACTTCGGACATTGTGGGCGTGCTTGGATAGCTTCCACTATGAATAGTGATGGATGCCGCTTCGGAGACGAAGCACTTGAGATGGAGGGCTTGCGGGTCAGCAACTGAAGTCGTAACTTCCATGCCGCTCGTTAAAGCGATCAGCTCTTACCTTTGCACCAAATTCGCGGATGAACCAGACGCTTTACCTCTAGGTCAGTCTTACTTTACGAAGCGGACGCATACCATGCTGTGTTTATTATTCGCTCGACGTTCCTTGCAATTAGTGAATCGGTTTTCGATGAAGCAATCTTACTTTGGTAATGGCGAAAATTCTGCTGCTTTCAACATAAAAGTGTTTATTGATGGCTCCCTCCAGCAACTGACAATTGTAGTCAACGTCTAAATAACTGCATACATCGTCAGTGACGAGCCACAACTCATCGTGTTCACCGGGCGTGCGCGCAATGGCATCGAAGATTTCCTGTTCATCTCGTAGAACGTAATCGCGAATGTCAAAAGTCTCGAATCTGTTTTCTTTGGGAAGCGGCACGAGCGCGTTGGAGCCGGAATAATAGTATGCCAGAGGCAAAGCGGCAGCCGCGTGAAAGACTAAAATTGGTTGATCGGGTCGCTCATTTGCCTTGAGGTACTCTGCGACTTGATCCCATGTTCTTTCCTGCGTCAATTTCTTGTAAGCGATTGAAAAAGAAAATGTGTTAAAGATCAGCATCAACAGAACACCGATTAACACTCCTTCTCTTTGACGAATCAATTGCATTACCGAAAAAGCCAAAAGGATAGCGGGAAGAAAAAGAACCGCGGTGTGGCGTGGCAACATCATATCTTCGGTAGTGACCCGAAGCGCCGCCAGAAAAAGCAGACAGGTGATAGCAGCAGTCGTCCAAATGACGATATTTGCAGTTGTCAAAAACTGTCTGACTCTTCGCGCTGCAAACCATGCCACTGACGCATAAACGACGCGAAATATCCAACTCCTGTATGAAAGAAGAAAGGACTCTTCAGTCGGCAGAATATATTCTTTAACTCTCCATGAGATGATCTTCGCCGCCTCCCACAAAGGAGTTGGAGCATTAAGCGGCCGCGTATGCGTAGATACTTGTCGCAACGCGATCAACGTCATCGGCGCGAAGCACAATCCTGCCGCAAACATACTCGCCAGATAACTGAAAAGAACGCGCCACCGGCGTAGAAAGATGAGCACGAGAGCATTGGCAACCAGAATAAAACCCAGATAATAATAAGTGTAAAGGGCCAGGACAGATACCGGAAGATAAAGCCAGCGAGCGCGGCGACTATCAGCATCAACTACGTAGCCATCAAAGAATAAGAGAAGCAGCATCGCGGCGAGCAGCATTACCAGCGCGTAAACGCGAATTTCCATCGCCGCCCAAATCATGAAAGGGTGAAAGGCGAGAACACAGGCCACCCAACCGGGATGAAGTTCTCTCCAGAGTCTTTGAGAGATACTTGCCGCGACTTTTATCGTCAGCGCGACGCACAATACGGAAAACAGGCGCGCGAAAAAAATCGAGCTATTGAGGTCTCGCCAGACATTTAGGAAGACAAAGTAAACCGGCGGTTGCAACTCAAAATAGAGCGATTGATTGAAAGCATAGATAACATCTTGTCCGGTTGTATGCAGCGTGAAGGCTTCATCAGCCCAGATAGCCAATTTGTATGCGAGAGGAATGGTGATGCCAAGGTGTAACAGAATAAGCAGAGAGACGGTCGTTCTAGGCACGGCGCAGAAATTCACGAGCGATCTCACGCACGGCGGTAAAGAACGGTTTGACGTTTGCGCGCTGGCAGGCTTTGCGTCCACTTGCTCCTAACCTTTCAAGTTTAGCGGCGCGTTAAATTCTGCGATTGGATGCCGTGAGGCAAGCATGATTTCGTGTGCGTGTTCTTGAAGGGTCACAACGGTGAAAGTATCTGTCATCGCACGCAAGGCTTCGCTGATGGTTTCCAATTTCTTTTCGCTCGGGATATTCATACCGGGAAAGAAAGACAACTCCCGCGTATCGTCACAACCGAGAAAATCCAATGGATGAAGCAACAATGAAAATCCTATGCCGGTCAATTGGCAAAGCTTCACAGCGACCTGAAAGTAGTGGCGAGCCAGCGCGGGCGAGAAAGCGCTCAAATAAAGCAAGTAACTGACGTGGATCGGCATCCTGCAGAGCGGCATCGTCGTGACAGGAATTTCAACGAGCGTTTTATCCTCCAGTTGATAGCAATAAGGCTTGAGCGGGCGCAAGCCCTCGCGCACTGTGCCGAACAAAGCCTTGCGCTGCTCTGTTTCTTCTGCCGAAAGTTTCGCCGTCATAAAATAATAGGCGCGAGCGAGCGGCCCGATGAAAGTCGGAAACGTGGAAGCGTCGTACTGATAACCGCGTCTGGCGAGGATTTGCAGGATCGTCTGTGAAAAGCTGAATCCGGGGCCGCGAAAGCCGACGGGTCTTTGTCCTGTGACGCGCTCGATTTGTTCTTCGGCGCGCGCTAACTCTTCTTCGATCTCCTGTTCGGAGCGCGTATGCAGCCATGGTTCATGGTGAAAAGAGTGGTTGCCGATCTCGTGTCCGGCGGCGGCGATTTGTGTGAGAGCATCATGATTCACATCCAATGCCGCATCCTGTCCGACAATAAAAAAAGTGATTTTGAGATTGCGCTCTTCGAGAAACTTCAAAACGCGCGGCACGACCGTGTCGAGATAAGACGGAAAAGATTCCCAACCGTCATCGCCGTGCGTCTTCATATATGACCATTGATTATCGAGGTCAAGCGACAAACTTGCGATGGGTTTGGTGTGAACGCGGGGCTGTTTAATATTCTTCATAAGCTATACGAAAAGTCTGCAGCGCGTCTCAACTTAAAGACCGAGCTTCAGCGCAGTATAGAGATGTATCAACGAATTCCCGACAGTGGGACTCTTCAATTGTTGCTGTATAACGAAATGTCTTTGTAGCGTTGGAATCAGCGATTGGCGGCGATCACTGAAGTCTTCCTTCGCGCTTTTTCCGGTCAGGACTCGTAAGCCGAAATCAACGATTGGCGAATGTCCCGGCGTGAGAACGATAAATAAACCATCGGGCTTGAGCACGCGCTTGATCTCTTCGCAAGCCGCATCGAGGTCAGCGACAAATTCGAGCGCGCTGATCGCCACGATGCAATTGAAAAAATGCGCATCAAACGGCATCTGCGTCACGCTTCCCGAAGAAAGGCGCGCGTTAACACTGAAGCGCGCTAATTGATCTGCAACAGCTTGCTGCATATGATGAACGTCTATCCCATAAAGCTCATCGCAGAAGCGCGCCAACTCCGGCATAAAGACGCCGCTTCCGTAACCGACTTCGAGTAATCGCCCGAAGTGTTGGCCGGAAAGCAGCGACACTGCGAGCCGATAGCGCGCGCGCGAGATGGAGCCGAGCAGCGGACGAAAATTCCAGTCAGCGTGATCCACCTCACCGGTCTTGAGGAGTGCGTCCGGCGGCAACAATTGCAACGCACGGCGGCGTTGATTCATACGCGCACCTCAGGAGTAGTCGCGCGCGAAAGCGACAATAATTGCGTCGCCGCTCTTTCGGCGAGTTGGACGGTTTCATTGACGTTCAACGTCCCGTTGACGATGTGCGCAGAGTTGACGATGTGCATTCCGGCGACGGATGTTTGCATCGCGGGCAAGCGTTGCGAGTAATTCAAGGTCGGTATGGGAAACACTTGCCGCACTCTGGAGACACGAAACGAAAGCAGATCGCTGCGCTGAAAATGTGGATACATAGACGCGAGCGACGTGAGAAACTTCTCCTTTATCTCATCATCGGAAAGCGCAAAGGACGGATCGTTTGAACTCAAGTATTTCGGCAAATAAACCAGCGTATTTCCGCCGAAATGTTTGCGGTCAACGAGCGCGGACATCTCTATCACAGCGGTGAAAGGGATTCCCGGATCGGTGATGTTCGTCACATAAAAGTTTGCCAGCGGACGTTTCAGCAATAGTGAAGCGCAGATGATTCCCTGATATTCGACACCATTGAGCCTGTTCTTTTCTTCCTCATCAAGCCCTATGCACATACGTGCGGCGATGTTTGCGGGAATGGTCAACACGACTTGATCGAATTCTTCACGCGCGCCATCTTCAAATTCAACGTCGAGCGTTGCGCCGTCTTTTGTCTCGACTCTCTTAGCTCTGTGCCGCAACTTAATGCTGACCCCTTCATCGCGAAGCATTTGCGCAAAGCGTTCGAGGACGCGCGCGTATCCGCCGGAAACATAACCGAACATTTCTTTCTTTAAGCCGGTGCGTCGGGCGGCATACATCCGCGCGATAGTCGCCCAGATGAAAGCCGCTGAAGCCCGCGTATAATTCTCGCCCAGCTTGGCGCGCAGTAGCGGCAGCCATATTTTTTCGTAGGTAGAGCGTCCTGACCAACGCCGTAGCCAATCGCCAACGGCTATTTTTTCCAGTCGCTGCCAATCACGCACTTTCGAGGCATAAAAGATGGTCGCTCCCAAACGGAGCTTACCCGGCAAACCGAGCGGTGGAAAACGCAGGAACTCAAGTGAATTGGACATGGAATAAAGCTTCCCGTCCGTATAGAAACCTGTTTTGGTCTCAACCCATGCGATCTCTTTTTCCAAATCCATCTCGGCAAGCAACGAGCGAATCGCCGTATCAGACAACATCGTGACATGATAATGGCGATCCCACGTTACATCCCCCAACTTCCATGTGCTTGCCAGCCCGCCTAAGTACTCCGCGCTCTCGAACAACGTCACGCGCTCGCCCTGACCCGCGAGGCGATGAGCGAGCGTCATGCCGAGAATGCCGCCGCCGATGATTGCCCATCGCCGTTTTTGATTTAGCAGGCTCATTGAAGATTCAACGTGTTTCGTTCGAGAAGGCTTCCGCGAAGATAGCTTTACTGCGGCGGATTTAGTTCCGTGACAATCGCGTTGTCAATAACGTATCTCAATTCGCAGGCGGCACAGGCGACTTCCTTGAATCCAGTATCATGTGATTGAAACCGCAGCAACAATTGTCCGCAACGACAGACGCAACCGATGGAAGTTGCCGGATGACCGACGGCGAGATGAAAATCAGGAACAGACTTTGTAACGAGCGCGCCCATACCGATCATCGCAAAGCGTCCGATCACCAGATCGTTGCCGATAATGCAGCCCGCTCCGATGGTCACGCCTTCGCTCACCAGCGTCGGCTGTGTGTGTTCGTCCGGCTCCGAAGAGCGCAAGCATTTTAAGTCGGGAGTCGTCGCGCGCGGGAAACGATCATTGGTGAAGATTGTTCCCGCGCTAATCATCACGCCGTCTTCAATCGTGACGGCGTTGCAGATATAAACGAAAGCGTTGATCTTGACGCGATGGCCGATCTTCACTTCGTAAGCGATATACGTTTTCTCGCCGATAATGCACTCATCGCCGATGCGCGCGTGATGGCGTATGTGTACGTTGTCCCACACGGAAGTGCTGTCGCCGATAGAGACGCCCTCTTCGATGATGGCTGTCGGGTGAATACGTGTTGTCATCCGATAGCGTGCGCTCCATTATTTAGATTCACGCTCGATGATTGATGATCTGCGCCACTCATCTCGCCGCTTATTGCTGTCCACTGGCTATGATGCAACGCGGCGTAAGCGGCTTCAACGGCTTCGACGGAAGCAAGCGCATCGGTGGCGGTGATGCGAAGCGGCTCAAGCCCTTTGATCGCGCGCGAAAAGTTGTCGAGCTGGCTGCCGAACGCCTGCACTTTGTCGTAGCCCTGGCCGAACACAGTCCATTCGCGATTGGGCGATAGGCGATATTTCGATTCGCACCAGCCGACGCGAATCGTGCCGAGCGAGCCATAAATGTTGATGTAGCTGTCGAGTTCTTTATCAATGCTCCAAGACAAATCAATGCTGCCCATAACGCCGCTCACGCTTTTAACTGAAACTCGAATTGTCTCCTCGACAGTCAATCCCTGACTGCGTTTTCCTTCCACCACCTGCACGTCCGCCAGCGGCCCTAAGAAATAGCGCGTCAAGTCAACCGAATGCGTGCCGTTATCAATCAACACGCCGCCGCCACTGATGAGCGGATCGGAGTTCCAGCGCGAAGTCATATCCACGCGCGATGTAAAAGCGTTTTCAAAAAGCACGATCTCGCCGAGTATGCCCGATTCGACGATGCTCCTGGCGCGCACCACATCTTCGACGTAGCGAAACTTAGAAGCCATCGTTAATATCACGCCTTCCGCCTCTGCCGTCTCCAGCATTCTTCGCGCGCTGCTGACGCTCACGCTCAAAGGCTTTTCGCAGAGCACATGGATTTTGCGTTTCAAAAAGTGAAGGCAAACTTTTTCGTGAGTCGCGGGCGGCGTGCAAACGATAACTGCATCGAGCGATGTTTCGTCAGCCATCTTTTCGTAAGAAACGAAGGCGCGACAATTCGTAAACCTGTCGGCAAGAGCTTGCGCGGCGGCGAACCGAACATCGACGATTGCTGCAACGCAAGTCGTCCCTGATTTCTCAAAAGCCTGTGCGTAAGCTTGCGCGATGCTGCCAGCCCCAACAATTCCATATTTAAGTTTTTGCATTCTCATTTTACCCCTCACATGGATAATTCTTCGACAGCTTGATAAATGGCGTCCGCGATGTAATCAATGTGCTCATCCGTATAGCGTTCGTTCCATGGCAGCACGAGCACGCCGTCGAGCGCATCGTAGGTTCCGGGAAAGTGTGCGGGAGCGTAATCAACGGCGGCGGGACGCGCCAGCGTAAATGGAAAGCGGCTTTCGCCGAAAGTTCTTTGTTGTTGAAAAATCTCGCACGCGAAAGCAGGCTTCTGAATGTAGCGTGGAGCGGAAGCGATGCCACGCTCTTTCAATAACCTTGCCATGCCGGGCGCGCCGTCGCGCAGCTTGTGTGAATCAACGCGCAGGCAATACTTCCAATAAGTGTGAACGCTTCGCGGGTGAACAAAAGGCGTCTCCAGTCCAGGCAAGTTTCGCAAATGGCGTGTCAGTTTAGCGGCGGAGGTAACGCGGCTCTCCACAATTCCTTCCAGTTTCCCAAGCTGTGCCAGCGCAACTGCGCCCTGCAATTCGGTCATACGATAGTTCAGCGACAGAAAATAGTGATCCGGTCGCGCGTCGCCGTAGCCCCATGCCTTATTGATAAAGAGAAACATACGTCGCGCGAACGCCGCGTCGTTCGTCGTGACGAGTCCGCCTTCGCCGGTTGTAATGTGCTTGCCCTGTTGCAAACTGAAGCAACCAATTGCCCCGATTGCGCCGACATAGTGATTGTCATGTTGAGCGAGAAACGCTTGCGCGCAATCTTCTACGACGGGAATGCCTCGCGCGTTTGCAAGTTCCATTATCTCGCCCATCTCGCAAGGATTGCCGAATAAGTGCGTGACGATAATCGCCCGCGTGCGCTCGCTCAAAACTGCTTCGATGCTCTGCGCCGTGACGTTGCAAGTGCGCGGCTCGACATCTGCGAAAACCGGAATTGCTCCCTGATAAAGAATCGGTGTCAGCGCGCCCATATCCGTAATTGAGGTGGTGACGATCTCATCGCCCGGCTCCGGGTTAATCGCGGCAATCGCCGTATGCACCGCAGCAGAACCCGAAGCGCACGCATAGGCATTTTCGACGCCGAGCAGGGCGGCGAACTCTTGTTCGAGTGATTGGACAAATTCCCCTTTCGTGCTGGTCAGCGTTCCGCTCCGAATTACGTCGGTGAGCAGAGCGATTTCCTGCTCGCCGAGCGTGCGTCCTGAAGCGTCCTGATCGGATGGCAGCGTTAGTATTTTCTGTTGGTTAAGCACAGAATTATTCATAGTCTTTTTACCCTTATGAATTAGTGTAGAGATTAGTCTGTGAATTCAAGTGAAGTATCCGGCACGGGATGTTCCTTGAGCGAGTTGCGGCGCACCGTATCATTGTGTTCGGCACGCATCGCCCGCAGACGCACGAGCAATTTGAGATGGCCGGCAATTGTTCTGAGAACTTTCATTTTGGACTGACCGAACAATCGCACTTCGAGGGTCGCCGGATGTTCGACGATCTTCGATCCGCGTACATCCAGTCTTCCGAGTATTTCCGTGATGCCCATGAAGCCGCTCTCCTGTAATAGCAAATCAATGACCGCGCTGCGGCGGTAAACGCGAAAACAGCTTGTATAAGTATAGAGGTTTTGCTGTAACGTTTGCCGGTAAAGAAAGGATGCGCCCTTTGATAAAGAGAGCCGCCAGCCCGGCACGTTGCGCACTTTGCCCTGCGGGTGATAAGGCGAGGCTGTGACCATATCCACGCCTTCCGTAAGACGCGGCACCATCGCGCGTAGTTCATGCGGATCGTATGTGCAATCGCAATCAATGGAGCACACGATTTCGGTATCGGCATGACGAATCCCATTAAGGATCGCGGCAGCAACGCCGAGATTACGCGAGTGGCGAACGATGGCGCAGTTCGGCCATGAACCAAACAAGCGTTGCAGAATATTATTTGTTTTATCGCTGCTGCCATCGTCAACAAAGACGAAGCGCAAGTCGTAATCGTTTTGAAATGCGGTCTCTACGCTCTTCAAAGTGTTTGCGAGATAAGGCAAACTTTGTTCTTCATTAAAGCAAGGTATGACGACGCTGACCGGAGTTCGCTTTGCCGTATGCGAAGCGTCGGCGCGTTCCGGCTTTGGAAGATTTAGCGTGACGGATGGAATTAACCTTCGTCGCTCTACTCTTGAATTAAAGTTGAAACTGCTCTCATTTTCGGTAGAGTCGTTGGCTGTCAGGCTGAGTCCAAGATAATTTGCTATTGAGCTGAAATTGTATCTCTTAAAATAGTCTTCAAGCACCCACGCCATTTTGTCGAGATTGCGATAGTGACGAAGCCTGGTCAGCGGCGAAACTCCGCTGATGTGCGGTTGCTCCGGATCGAGTTCCCAAACGTGCGCGTACATCACGAACGGCGCATCGTAAGCTTGATGCCAGTGCTCAACTGCGTGCTTTAGCAAGGTGTGTGGTAACTGTCGGAAATAGTTGCCACCGGCAAACGGCAGTTGCCAACCAAAGATGCTGTAAGTTGAAATAGGAAGTTCCCACAGTTTCCTATCGCCGATTTGGCGCTGGTGCGTGAATCGTTGCCATGTTTCCGTTTTGAAAGAACGCGCGCGCGGAGCAACGCTGGAATCGTAGTCGTAGCCCTCCTTTGCGAGGACATCCAACTTCCATAACTCTGACGGATTAGACCACAGTCGCGCCGCGCGGAAACCTAAGACTTTTGTTTCACTCGCGATCTCTAAAGCATCGCGTGAACGCAATAGGTCTTCGCGAAATTCAAATGGCGTTATAGGGCGTGAAGTTCGGTGATACAATCCTCTACTAGCAAGTTCATGTCCGCGTTTTGCGACTTCACGAACGATCTCCGGTTGCTTGTCCGCGACCCATCCAGACACGAAAAATGTCGCCTTGATGTTAAAGCGATCAAGCAAATCCAACGCCTTCAATGTGTTTTGCTCAAAGCGAGTTTCAAAGCGGTACCATTGCCCGCGTTGAATTCGTTTATCAAAGGCGCGCGCATGAAAGTAATCCTCTAACATTACAGTCATGATGTGGCGTTTCGCCGCGTTGTGAATTAGATTGCTCATTTTCAACCCGCCGATACTAAAAGGCTCTCCGCCGCCTCGTTCGCTTCGTTCAATACTTCCGCGATGATGTGTGCGATACGCTGTCCGCTGTCTCCGCGTCCGAAAGGATTTTCAATTTTGCCGATTCGATCAGCCCAACTTTCGTTCTGATAAGCTTCCTTAAGCATCGCAACCAGATGTTGCGGGCAATTTCCGACAAGACGCGCAATGCCGGACTCTAAAACTTCCGGGCGTTCCGTATTCTCCCGCAGAATCAATAGCGGTTTCCCTAATGTTGGAGCTTCTTCCTGCACGCCACCGGAGTCTGAGAGAATCAACCAGGCGTGCGATAACATGATAATAAATTGATCGTAGTTGAGCGGTTCAATAAGATGAATTCTGGGATGCCCGGAGAGAATCGGCAACGCAGAATTTAATACCGCAGGATTCGGATGAACCGGAAAAATAAGCGCGACGTCATCTTTTTCCTCGACAAAACGGCGAATCGCATGAAGATTTGCGCCCATCACCTCGCCAAAATTTTCGCGGCGATGCGTCGTCAGCACGATGCGTTTCAATCCCTTCGTCTTTGTCAGCAACTCTTCTATGACGGGCGACGCTTCGGCACATTCAACGATGGTCTTAAGCGAATCCACAATCGGATTGCCAGTCACAAATACGCTCTGCGGCTCCATGCCTTCCGCCAGCAGCGTATTGCGGTTGCCCTGCGTTGCGGCAAAATGATAAGTGGCTAAACGTCCTATGAGCCGACGATTCATTTCTTCAGGATACGGACTGTGAGGATTATTCGACCGCAATCCTGCTTCAACGTGACAGACCGGGATTCCGTAATGAAATCCGGCGAGCGCACCCGCCAAAGCAGTGGTTGTGTCGCCCTGAACGACGATGATGTCAGGCCGTTCCCGCTTCATGATCACGTCCAGCGCTGCCATAACGCGAGAGCAAACCAGATTGGGCGTTTGGCCTGGTTTCATAATTCGCAAATCGTAGTCAATACGAATGTCGAACAAACGAATGAAAGGATAAAGAAGGTCTGTGTGTTGCGCTGAAGTAACGTTGACGGTTTCAAATACACGGTTGTAAGACTCGAGTTGATGAATCACCGGAGCTAGTTTGATAACTTCGGGACGAGTTCCGAATATCGTCAAGACCTTCTTACTCGGTCTCGTCGCAAATCTAAAATTTTTTTTCAACCCCTCGAATTTAAGAGGCGATGTAGTAGTTGTCGCAATGGTACTCATCTATTTTAGAATTCAAACGATGGATTTAGCTAAAATCTGACTTTGAGATTGGAAGATTATTTTCGCAATTGAGGGTCACGATTCTCTGTAAAAGGAGAAAATCAACGGACTATCGTGAATGTTTTACAAAATTAAAATCCTTGAAGAGCCTTTAAAATTAGGTGGATTCGAGGAACGAAAGAGGTGAAAGTCAAAGAGAGCACGTCTGTTGACAGAAGTCAGTATGCATCATGCTAAAGGCGGAGCAAGCTGCGAAATGCTTGCCTTCACTTAAACATATTATACGATATTATGTTATTTAACAATGTTTAAGTGAAGGTTAAACATTGGCTAATTACATAAGACGTAAGCAAAAAGCTTATACCAACTCGCATATCAGATTAAGATGAACTAATGCTTTGTCAGATTAGTTATTAGATTTCACCTTTTCGTAATGGCAGCCCAAACTTTTCTCGCGCGTGCGTGATGGAGAACTGCCACTCGACGCCTTGTCGCGGCGTGTACTGCAGCTCGAATGTTTGCGCCAACGCAAAGGCTTCGGCGGGCGGCAAGTTCTCGTAAAACGAACTCAAGGTGTGCGTCTTCAAGTTGTCTTGCACACGGGCGATTCTGTCCGCCTCCGAATACATCGGCCGCGACTCTGTGCATGACGCGGCAGTAATCAGCTTTGGTGCGCTGCTTGCTCACCTCGACCAAGCGCGTGCCCGTGAGAGGTTCAAAGGCCACGAGCAGCGCGCAACTCCCGTGTCGCTCGTACTCATAATCAACGCGCTTTGGCTGTCCGGCTGTGAGCACCAGCGGCGTGACCACTTCGCCTAAAAGTTGCACGGGCAGTTCATCGAAGCAGACGATGGGGCGCTGTGCATTGTTGGGCAGATGGTAGAGATGAAGGATGTCTTCCATCGGCGCCACATACTCACCCGTTAGCGCCCCGATGCACCACGACTGTTTCCGGTGTGGCTGGAGTTTATTTTTTTCAGCACCGCTTGGACTGTGCTGTGCGAGATGCTTTTAGGACTTTCTCAAATGTCTGAATCGAACTAAACTTTAGGTGTGAAAACAACACGCCAACTTTACTGTCGATACTTGCTTTCCAGCCAAATCAATTACACCTGCACGAATTTGGCAGAGCATTTTGAAAACTTAGGCCACAACAGCATTTATCGCTATTTGATAACCGAGAAACTCACTCCGCGATTGCTCTGGGAGAAAGTTAAAGACCAGATTGTTTATTCTCCGCAGGGCGCGATTATCTTCGATGTCACGGTGTTAGATAAATCTTACTCATTTGCCATCGAAGGTGTGCGCCGACAATATTCGGGTAACGGGCAGGCCATCATCAAAGGTATCGGCCTGGTCAACTGCGTTTACTACAACCCGGAGCTTGGCCGCTTTTGGGTACTTGACTACTGCATCTTTGATCCAGACAGAGACGGCAAAACCAAACTCGACCACGTTGCAGAGATGCTCGACCACCTTGCTTTGCGGCACGTCCCCTTTCACTTTGTGTTGATGGATGCGTGGTATGCGACCACTGCCTTGATGACCAGACTAATCAAAGAGGAAAAGGTTTTCTATTGTCCGTCGAAGAAGAATCGGCTGGTTGATGACTCCGGTGGGGAAGCCTCGTATCGCGCCATCGAAACTCTGGAGTGGACAGCGCACGAGGTGCAACACGGCAAGGTTGTGAAGGTCAAAAAGTTTGCCCAAGCGACCCGGCTGAAAATGTTCCGAGTAACGGTTTCTACCATCCGGACGGATTACATCGTGACCAATGATGTCACTCAATCAGACACGGATGAGGCAAGCACGATATCAAGCAGGATAATTTGCATATCATTCACCGGCACTTCTGAGCAAGCTAATGATGTTCGTAAGATTCACTGTCGCATCTAAAACTAATTCTTGCGACATAGCTCCAACTTCTTCGAACGCTGGG
>JAABUR0100001138.1_pt1 | contig 49815 bp, 40 predicted proteins | sample 5560091 | NCBI WGS metagenome assembly JAABUR01 (sample SAMN10711879, study PRJNA513375) | rock metagenome | isolation source: Antarctica rocks | place: Antarctica: Victoria Land, University Valley sud | reverse complement strand
AGGTGGGCGTGCGCGCTGGCGATGGGGAACTGCACCCCCTGGTTGGACCCAATAGGACGCCCGAAAACCACCCGATCGGTCGCATAGGCGGAGGCTCGCTCGACGAACCACCGGCCATCACCGATACACTCCGCAGCAATCAGGATGCGCTCGGCGTTCCAGCCGTCGATGATGTGGCGAAATCCCGCGCCTTCGACGCCGACCAGGTTCTCCGCTGGCACCTCAAGATCATCGATCTCGACCTCATTGGTCTCATTATTCATCATCATCCGCAGTGGACGGCATCGCACGCGGTCGCCTGCGGCCCGAAGATCGACGAGGAACACGCTCATACCGGCGGTCGGTTGCCGCTCATCACGCGGGGCAGTCCGGGCGAGGAGCAACATGAGGTCTGAGTGTTGTACCCGGGAGATATAGATCTTTCGGCCACGGATGATGAAGACATCACCATGGCGGGTGGCGGTCGTGGTGATACTCGTGGTGTCGGAGCCAGCGTCCGGTTCGGTGACGCCAAAGGCCTGGAGACGAAGCTCTCCTGAGGCGATTCGAGGGAGGTAACGTTGTTTCTGCTCATCGCTGCCGTATCGCAGCAGCGTCCCCATGATGTACATCTGCGCGTGCGCGGGTCCGGCGTTTCCCCCCTGGTGATTGATCTCCGCCAGAACGGCGGCAGCTTCATTGAGACCCAGACCGCCGCCGCCATACTCGGTCGGGATCAGGATATTCAGCCATCCCCCCTCAGTCAGCGCCGCGACGAATGCCTCCGGGTAGTCTCGCCGGGCGTCCAGATCGCGCCAGTAGGGGTCAGGAAACCGAGAGCAGACCGCAGCGACCTCCTGCCGCAGCTGTCCAATGTGAGGCGGTTCGGCGAACGGATCGATGCTTGCGGGCTGGAGTGTCACGGGAAGTTCCGGCATCTGAACCATCTGTCCTCCACGAACGTGGGAGGATGCTACCACGCCCAGGAGCTTTTCAAAGATATGGTTGAGGCGCCGAAACCGGCGCGATCGAGCGGAAGGAACCACCGCGGTGTGGTAACCGGACACGGCCCGGTACATCCGGTGCGATCGCGGTGAAAAGGAATCGTGCGTCGATATGGGAGCAGAAAGATGACGACAGATCTTGACACGGATACGGGCGAATCGGTTCTGGTGACCTACCTCGATGATGGACTGATCGGCTCGCTGACGCTCAACCGGCCCGGCCGTCGAAACGCCATCGATCGCGATATGGCACAGCGTCTCCTGGAGCGGCTGACCGCCCTTGGAGGTGACCCGAACCTGCGAGCACTCATCCTTCGCGGCGCTGGCGACCTGGCGTTCTGCGCCGGCGCCGATCTGACCGAGCGACGGCAGATGACGGCCGTCGAGCGATCGGCTCATACCGCCGCCATTCGCGAGGTCGCCGACGCCATCGCCGCTTTGCCGATCCCCGTCATTGGTGCGGTCCGAGGCTATGCCCTGGCCGGAGGAGCCGAGCTCGCGGTGGCGTGCGATCTGCGGGTCGGTGGGGAGTCGACCGTCTTCGGCTTTCCCGAGGTCGGGATCGGTATCTTTCCTGGGGCCGGCGGTGTGATCCGGTTACCGCGATTGATCCATCCGGGCCTTGCCCGCGAGCTGCTCTACACCGGCCGGCAAATCAGCTCAACGGAGGCCTTCCGCCGGGGACTCCTCGACCGGTTCGTGGGCGACGATGACGTTGACGCCACCTCACATGAACTCGCTCGCTCAATCGCCGCGAACGCGCCGCTGGCAGTCCGCGCCCTCAAAGAGGCGTTACGGCTCAGCGATGGCCGACCGCCGCTCGACGCTGGCACCATCGTTGAGAAGCTGCGGACTCCACTCGACGGCACCGCCGATTATCAGGAGGGTCTGCTCGCGTTCTCGGAAGGACGCCCTCCGCGCTTCACCGGCGGCTGACCAGGTTGTCCCACCGGCCGTTGGGGAGGGCTACTCGCGTCTGTCGGGGGCGCCAGAGGCAGCGTCAACGATGTGTCGTACCCTGTCCGGGTCGACCGGCGCGGTGACTATGCCGTCGGTCTTGGCGGCGGTACCAACGATCAACCCATCGGCATGCTTCAGAAGGGTCGGCGCGGACTCCGCTGTCGCACCGCTACCGACATACATGGCGGCCCCCGGTGCGCCCGCGCGGACGGCCCGCAAGTCATCGATCGACGCTGGCTGACCCGTCGCGCGACCAGAGACGATAGTCGCGGCGGCGAGGCCGCGTTCAATCGCGTCCTCCGCCAGATCGCGCAACGGGCGGGCGGCGAGGGGAGCGGCATGCTTCACGTCAATGTCAGCCCAGACGTCGACCGCGGCCCCGAGGCGGCGAATCAGCGCCTGGACAGCCTCAGCGTCGCCTTGAATCATGCCCTGGTCGGTAATAGATACGCCAGCGTAGACATTGGCGCGTACGAATGAGCCGCCGGCCATCGCGGCGATTGCCACCGCCGACAGCACGTCGTTGCGCAGAACGTTGACGCCGATCGGGAGGCCACTCGCCTCCGCCGCCACCACAGTGGCGCGGGTCATGGCCGCGACGACCTGCGGGCCGACCGAGCCCCGAGCGAACGGCACATCGCCGAAGTTCTCGATCATCAAGGCGTTGGCACCGCCGGCGGCATAGGCGTCAGCATCGCGCCTGACCCGTCCAAGGATTGTCGCGAGGTCCGCCGCCGGACCGCCCCGCGCTGACCCGGGAAGCGGCGGTAGATGGATCACGCCGACGACGCGGTAGCGCGGCGACAACTGGTTACTCACGACTCTTCACCGTCCCGAGCGAATCGCGGCCGCCCCGGCGACCGCCGCCCCGACGGCAAACAGCAACATGAGCAAGGCGAAGAGGGCAAACCCGCCGCCGGAGCGGACGGCGTGTGGTGTTCGCTTGATGTACCGGGCATGGAGCAAGGAGAGCGCGTACGCTGCTGCCCCGCCCGCTACGCCGAACCAGATCAGCGCCTGCACGGTCGATCCTCCCGCCCCGTTCTAGGTTGTCGCTCCGCCATCAGAGAGCCCACATGGACCAACGATCTTCAACTCCTCGCGCACTTCTTTGGCCCCGCCGATGCGGCTCCCGACGGCCTCGGCATTCTCCGCATCTTCCGGGCTCTCCACCTGGCCATGGAGGTGCACCACGCCATCAAGGGCGGACACCCGAACGTGGAGATCGGTCGTCAGCGCGTCCTTTCGCAACGCGCGGAGCACGTCGGGGGTAATATCCTGATCGTTGCGATCGTCGAAACTGGCTGCCCCCTCGGTCGAGTCCACGGATGTCTCGCCAAAGCCACCCACCACTTGAAGTTGCTGGTCGTCCTCGCTTGGCAGCACGACCGGATCTGTGGGCGCAAAGTAGGTCCTGCCATCCTCCACGACCGCTTCCGAGTTGGTCGTCCCGACGCTGCCGGCGAAGTCGGGCTCGGATTCGAACGCCGCGTCGAGGTCTCCATCGCGGTTCACGTCGGAAGCGATGAACGCATCGGCGCCGCCACCGGCGTCGTCCGCGCCGAGGAAGCCGGCATCTGGCGCCGTCTGGAGAACATCAAGGTCGTCCTCAATCCGATATCCGCGGTCACGGGACGCCGCGGAGGCGACATCAATGGCGGCGGTCCGGCTCTCGTCCGACTCCACGGCACCCGAGAGCGATACCACGCCGTCCCGAAGATCAACGCCGATATACATACCGGCCTCTTCCAGGGTCAGTCGAATCCGCGAGAGCATCGCCGAATCATCGTCCGTTGGCACGCCACCGCTCCTTCTCAACTTCAGCACAGCTGGTCGACCAGCGCCCGGTCTGGGACCGAAAGTGTACGCACAGCGAGGGCCGCGACGATGGTCGGCTGGGCAGGGTAAGGTCAGGAACACAGGACGGGGTTCGGTGTATCGTAGCGTCCAAACGTCCGCCACGTTCAGGTGGATCCGGTGGCCGGGTCTCAGCCTGGACGGCGCCAGCCCGATCCTGCACCAGCGTCGTCCGAACCGCCATCTGGGGCATCGATGACCCAAGACGACAATCGACGACCGCCCGAACGAGGGGCAGTTTTACATCGTGTCCCACCACCACGGGGCCGACCGGTGGCGATGCCGCGGTCGCTCGATCCCTATCGATACGCCATAGGCGACCTGGAGCGAGAAACAGGGATCAATCCACGCACGGTTCGTTATTACATTAGCGAGGGACTGCTTCCCCCGGCCCATGGTCGCGGACCGACCGCGACCTACGATCTCGGTCACCTGCTCCGTCTGCGAGCGATCCGGCAGCTTCAGGGGAACTACCTTCCGCTGGCCGAGATCAAGGAGCAGCTCGGACGGCTAGACGACGACCAGATCGCGGCGATGCTCAATATCCAGTCGTCACCGCTGGAGGATCGCTGGCGACGGGTTCTGCTCCATGCCGATATCGAGATTCACGTTCGGGAACGAGGTGATGTCCGCCGCGACAGCGATTTCGACGAGGCCGTCGATCGCATCATCGACGTGGCGCGAGCAGTCGTGGCCGATCTGGAGACACCGAGATGACGGGCCTGATGGCCGACCCACCGGACGCGACGACGATGCGGCTGCTGCGTCGCCGCTGGGCGTCCGGAATTGCGGTTGTCACGGTCAGAGACGATGGTGGGATGAGCGGAGCGACCGTCTCCGCCTTCACGGTACTGTCACTGGACCCTCCGCTGATTCTGGTCTGTCTCTATGACGGGGCGCGAATCATGGATGCCGTGCGCCGGCGTCGGCGCTTCGGCGTATCGATCCTTGAGAACGCCCAGGAGCAATTGGCAGACCGCTTCTCCGGGCGAGGCCCGACGCTCGACACTGACTTCACCGGGGTGAGCTACGACCTGAGCGCGCGCGGGACGCCAGCGCTCGCGGGAGCACTGGGGTTCATTGATTGCGACGTAAGGGATCTTCACGACGGTGGCGACCACGTGCTGATCGTCGCGACCGCCATAGACATGCTGCTTGCCCCGGACACCGACGATCCCCTGCTCGCGTACGAGGGAGGCTATCGCCGGCTCGCCAGCTCGTGAGGGAGAAGTACCTTTATGCGTGATCACGGAGTGTCCGCGCCTGCTGATGCGACCGATGGCGCCGGTGCCGTTGATGCTGCCGTTCGTTTGTGGGTTCCGGATTCCGCGGACGGAAGCGGCTGGGCGCCGGTCGATTGGACCAGTGTCGCGTCAGGGAGCCGCTACCATTACCGTCATGGTGCTCCCCTAGGGGAAGCGATGGCGTCCCGTGTGCCCTTTTACCGGGTCGTCACGCGGCTCGAGTCGGAAACGCTTCGCCCCCATGAAAATAGTTACTTTGTACCCGCGGATGTGCTCGCCGACTTCGTCGGTGAGCTTTCACTGGCCGCGGGTGCTGAGATCATCTGGCACATCGAACCCGTCAGCAACCTCCCCGCCGAATGCGGCCTAATGCCGCCAGAGACGGGCACCGACCAGGCCCAATCATCCTCTGTTGCCTTTGCACCCTCGCGTTTGCAGAGGTGACCAGGCCGTTTATCGCGCGTGGGGTTATCACGAGTTGGTGCAAGGAGCGATTGGCGCTAAATTGACAGGTCTCGTCATCGCCGGTATGATGGCAAAAAGGACGCATAATCGGTCAACTTCGACTGACGGCGTGACACGCGCAGTCACTTGAAACCTGAGCCGTGTCCAGCATTCACCGGTCGGCGATGGGAATGAACATCCTGCCACCGAGGCGGTGCCGCTAATGCCAACGCGATGACTTCCGCCGGTATGGCGGCGAATGAGGGGGCCAGGGGTGGACGACCACGGGTTCGATGATTTGACCCGCGCGCTGGCGAGCGGCGCATCGCGTCGCCGCGTGCTTCGTGGAATCGCGGGCACGACAATCGCGGCGATTTTCGGCACCAGGCACTTTGGCCTTGCCGCCGCCCAACAGGCATCCGTCGTACCGGGCGGCATCTGCATGGTCAACGCGGACTGTAGCCAGCCAGGCGATGGAACCGTCGTCTGCGGTGATAACGGCTATGGGACCGATGGCTCGTTCAACTGCTGCCGCAGCGAGGGCGGCGCCTGCAATTCCGCGCTCTCCTCGCACGACTGCTGCGGCGCTACACTCTGCGTCAACGGTTTGTGCACCAGCGGCGGCTCGACCGGCGGCAGCGTCGCCCTCGGTGGCGTCTGCACGCAGACAACTCAATGCGGCCAGCCCAGTGGCGGCGCAGTGGTCTGTGCGAGTAACGGGATCGCCGGTGACGGCGCGCTCAACTGCTGCCGGAACAACGGCGGCGCCTGCACCGATGGGATGCAGTGCTGTGGTTCCCTCCTGTGCACCGGCGGCGTCTGCGGTGGGTCGAGCTCTGGCGGAGATCTTCAACCAGGCGAGCCGTGCGCGGCGACAAGCCAGTGTCTCCAGTCGACGACCGGCGGCCAGGTTATCTGCGCCGACAACGGCTTTAGCTCCGATGGTGCGCTCAACTGCTGCCGGAACGCGGGTGGTGTTTGCATCGCCAGCGGCGACAGCTCCGACTGCTGCAGTGGCCTCTACTGCATCGCTGGCGTCTGCGGTGGATCGACCAGTGGCGGCATCGTACCGCCGGGCTCCGAGTGCACGTCGACAAGTCAATGCTTGCAGAGCAGCGGGACTGGCGATGTCGTCTGTGCCAGCAACGGCATCGCCGGCGACGGCGCGCTCAACTGCTGCCACAACAACGGGGGCACCTGCACGGATGGAACGCAGTGCTGCGGCTCGCTGCTCTGCACCGGCGGCGTCTGCGGGGGCAGCACGTCAGGCTCCGGGTTGGCGCCGGGCGAAATCTGTACCGCGACGAGCGAGTGCAGCCAGTCGGGCGGGACAACCTCGTGCTCCGAAAACGGCATCTCAGGCGACGGTACGTTGAACTGCTGTCGTCCCGCCGGTGGAGGTTGCACTGATGGCAGCGGTTGCTGTGGCGGTCTGGTCTGTGACTCGAACGGGTTGTCGGGAGATGGCGCGCTGAATTGCTGCAATAACGGCGGCGGCATCTGCGCAGTCGATGCCCACTGCTGTGCCGCGCTCCTCTGCGTTTCGGGCCGGTGTCAGTAAACGATCACCTTGTTCAATACCGCGGTCACTCCGTCGTGGGGACGCCGAATGGCGTCCCCACGTTTATTCGCTGACGGAACGCCGCCCGCGCTGAGCCCAGACCGCTGGTGCTGGCCGTCGCGGCGTGGGGCCCGTCATGTCGGCGACCATTGTCGAATGAGGGCCGGCGATCGACGCAACGCTCGGCGCCTGGGTCTGGCCGGGCCACTATTTCGGAATCATCACTCCGACGTGGCCCGAGCATTCTGCCGGTGATGCGGTCATCCCGAGAAGAGGGACGACGGCGCCAGGAGCGCCGTCCGGAGCCGGAGAAAGGTTCCGTCCCGGAAACGGGGATGCAGGGGGTCGTCATCCGAGCGTATGGCAAATTCTTCGAGGTCCGCCTTCGAGACGAACCCCGGGTGCTTCTTTCGACGCTCAAAGGCACCCTCAAGCGAGAGCGAAGACGGACTGACCTGGTGGCCGTCGGTGACCATGTCTCTGTCATCGACGTCGGTGAAGGCGAAGGACAGATCGAATCAGTTCAACCACGAGTCAGATCGCTGAAGCGGCGCGCTCGCCAGACCGATGACGTTGAGCAGATCATCCTGGCGAATCCCGACCAGGCCCTCTTCCTTTTTTCGATCGCTCGTCCCGCGCCTCACCGGCGGATGCTCGACCGCTTTCTTGTCCTGGCCGAATCGCAGGGGCTGCCATCGCTCATTGGTGTCAATAAGATCGATCTTGATCAAGACGCTGGCGAAGATGCGGTCGAGGCCGTTGCCCGGCACCTTTTTGACGATTATGTTGGTCTCTATGATGTTCACTTTCTCAGCGTGCGAACGGGAACTGGCCTGGACCGGTTGCAGCGGACGCTTGCGGGAAAAGTCACGGTCGTGGCGGGGCCGTCCGGCGCCGGGAAGTCGAGCCTCCTGAACGCTCTTGATGGAAGCGAACAGCGGCTCGTCGGCTCCATCTCCGACGCCACCGGCAAGGGACGCCACACGACGACGTCGTCTCGTCTCTACGACCTCGGAGGAGACCCGCCCACCTTCGTTGCCGACACACCGGGTGTCAGGGCACTGGCGCTGCATGGGGTCGATCCCGGGGAACTAGATGGTTTCTTTCCGGAGTTCCGCCCCTATCTCGGTCATTGTCGTTACCCTGATTGTTCCCACCTTCACGAACCGGACTGCCGGATTCGAGAGGCGGTCGCTCGCGACGACATCCACGCCGCCCGTTACGAGAGCTACGCCAGCATGCGACGCGGAGATCAGGAGTAGCGCCTCATCCCACCCTCGGACCCGATAGGTTTATCCTTAGGGGCACATGGGTCGGGACTGTCGTGGAAGGATGCGTCCCGGGTCGTGGGTCGCTGACTGGCGCGGATGGGAGTCGGTCTTGTGGAATCCACAGATACTGTCGATCTCCTCGTCGGGTTCATGACTCCGGTGATCAGTGACGTTCTCCGGCGGATCGCGGGGGATGAATTCACCACGGGCGAGTTCGTCGACCTGCTGCAGCACGACGCCGCTGGCGCGGTCGCCTATCGAACGGCCCTGGACCGCTGGGGCGAGGGCGATCATCGGTCGAAGATGGTGGTGCACGGGCAAGTCATCCCGGTGGCTCTGAGACGATCGGGACTTGTCGAGTGGCTTGGATTCGCCTATGGCGACGACGATACGTACGGCGTGCCGGCGCGGTGGCGTCTCCGGAGCGACAACGAGTGAGAGGACACCGCCCGGACTGCCCCAGCGAGGTCTCGACATAAGTGTTCTCGACCCCTACCATGACGCGTACCGGCTGGGCGATGTCAGTTAGCGTAACTGGTCCACCCCGCGGCCGGTCAAAGAGGAAATGGACGAGCTCGATGGTGAAACACGACGGACCAATGCATTTTCAGCGGCCTCCCCAGAAGGAGAAGGACGCCCCGCGGCCGCCAACCCGGGATGGAAAGCCGCAACCCGGTCGCGGACCGGATGCCGGGGCCGGAAAAACGCGCCGTCCTCGGATTCCTCCCTGGGCGATCGCGGCGTTGTTTCTCGCCTTAGTTGGATATCAGGTGTACGTCGCTTTCTTGAAGCCAGACGAGAGTGCCGACCGGATCACGGTCCCGTACTCGGTTTTCACCGCGCAGGTCGAAGCCGGGAACGTCGAAGCGGCGATCATTACGGATTCCCGGGTTGAAGGTGATCTGAAAAAGGCAGTGGTCTACGACCGGAGTGACGAGCGCGTGGTCTCGACCGGCGTCGGCTCGCCGACCGGTGATCAGGTGCGTAACGACCAGATCAAAGCCACCCTCCCACCAATCGAGAACCCGAAGCTGCTGGACCTCCTCGCGGCAAACAATGTCGTCGTCCGGGGAAAGACCGAGACTCAGTCCTTCCTTACTGGCCTCTTGTTCACCTTTCTGCCGTTCCTCCTGATTTTCGGGTTGATCGTTTTAATGGGTCGTCAGATGAGCCGGGGACAGCAAAATGTCTTTGGCTTTGGGCGTAGCCGGGCGCGTCAGCACGACCCGGAGCGACCGCAGGTCACCTTCGCCGATGTCGCGGGCGAGGATGAAGCGAAGCAAGAGCTGACCGAGGTCGTCGACTTCCTGCGGAATCCGGCCAAATACCACTCGCTTGGCGCGCGCCTGCCGCGTGGTGTGCTGCTTGTTGGCCCTCCGGGCACCGGAAAGACGCTGACGGCGAGAGCGGTCGCCGGTGAGGCGGGTGTGCCCTTCTTCAGCGTTTCGGCCTCCGAGTTCGTCGAGATGTTCGTCGGCGTCGGCGCGAGCCGCGTTCGCGATCTCTTCGATAAGGCGAAGACGGCGTCCCCCGCCATCATCTTCGTCGACGAGCTCGACGCGGTCGGCCGGCAGCGATTTGCCGGGTTGGGTGGTTCGAACGATGAGCGCGAACAGACGTTGAACCAGCTCCTGGTGGAAATGGACGGCTTCGAGACTAATCAGGAAGTGATCGTGATGGCGGCGACCAACCGCCCCGATGTCCTTGACCCGGCTCTCCTCCGCCCCGGCCGGTTTGACCGGCAGGTCACAGTTGGGCTGCCTGATCGTGTCGGCCGGGAAGCGATCATCAACATTCACACCCGTGGGTTGCCGATCGGGAAGGATGTCGACAAGCAGTCGGTGGCCAAGGGAACGACCGGTTTTTCCGGCGCGGATCTCTCGAACCTGGTGAACGAGGCAGCGCTGACCGCCGCTCGCCGGAACCGCAAGGAGATCACCTCCTCCGATTTCGAGGAAGCACTCGACAAAATCTTGTTGGGCACCACCCGCTCTGGCCTGATGAATCCGAAAGAACGGGAAGTCGTGGCCTACCACGAGGCCGGGCATGCCCTGGTGGCCCACTTCACGCCGGGCGCGGACCCGCTCCGAAAAGTGAGTATCGTCCCTCGCGGCCGCGCCCTTGGCGTCACGGTGCAAATGCCTGAAGAGGACCGGCACAATTACAGCCGGACCTACCTGATCGGGCGGATTGCGATGCTTCTCGGTGGCCGGGCCTCGGAGATCGTCGTTTACGACGAGGTGACGACCGGCGCCGAGAATGACTTGAAGGAGGCGACATCGCTGTCGCGCCGGATGGTGGGTCTGTGGGGCATGAGCCCCGCGGTCGGTCCGGTCTATCTCGGTACCGGCGAAGAGCATGTTTTTCTCGGTCGGGAGATTACGCAGGACAAGTCGTTCTCTGACGCGACCTCCGAGCGGGTGGACACCGCGGTCCGGGAGATGATTGAGCAGGGTCTGGAGCGCTCCATTGCCCTTGTGATCCAGTTCAGGAACCAACTCGATGCCCTCGTGGCCGCGTTGCTCGAGCATGAGACGCTCGACGCTAAAGATGTCATCAGGGTCTTTGGCCCATCATCGCCGCAGGACATCGAGGCCGGCATCGTCCCCAAGCAACCGGCAACAATTGATTCGGTCGGGCCGGAGGCCGTCGTCCAGTCCGATTAGCCGCCGGTCGGTTCACGTGCAGCAGCGGCCAGGGATGTATCATCCCTGGCCGTTTCCATGATCCAATCGATGTCCGGTGGGCTCTGTGCCCGCGGCTGGACCAACTTCAGTGGTTGCGCCTCGCGAGGAGTGTCGGCTCCTTCGGCCGCTAAGCAGGCATACGGTCCGCTATGGAGCTGCCACGGGTTCTGGCATACGTCGGCGGTGCTCTTGGTCGAGGCGGCGTCCATATGGTCCCGCGGCAGCGTCTCGGTGATCAACTAATCGTCGTGAGAGCAGCCGAGATCCGTTCCTTGTTGGACGGCCGAACCAACGCCCATCACGGATGCCTCCATGTCGACGCTAGCGATGATCTGCCCGTAGGCACGCGTCCTGATCGCAAGAGCAGTCCATTGTGGCGGGAGATACGTCGCGCAGATGGGGCGGCCGGTTTAACCGGAATTTAACCGCGGTACGTTGGTACGAACCGTCCCTGGCATTCATAGTGCATGCTGGTGCCCCAAACTGATCGGTGCGGGCTGCACGGGCACCACACGGTCGGCGACACGTCAGTTGACACTCACGTCGACGCGCTCGAAAGGGATGGATCGTGAATCAATACGTCGGCCGGACTGATGCTCCCGAGAGTGCTACGGCCCTCATCGATCGCGTCGCGGGCGATGCCAAGCGCCAGTATGGAGAGCGTATCGACCCGGCACTGCTTGAGCGGTATGCCAGGCTCGCTGTTGAAACATTGTGCACCGAGTCGACGCGCGTTCGCTCATTCGTGCCGGTGCTCGCGATGCGCGAGATTCGCGATATGCTGTCATCATCCGGAGACTCCCATCCAGGCGCTGGCCGACGCGAGGAGTAAGCCGCTCACTGGCCGGCGCCCGTCAAGACCGCTGGCTGACCGTTGCCTGGGGCAGTTGCTCAAGGGCCGGGGATGAAGAAGCAAAAAACCGATCGAACCCCGCACCACTCGCGAGGGCGGAGTTCCGCGAATCGACCGGACGCCCGCGGCGGGAGAATGACGTCCCCGTGGTGGCCTGAAAATGTCGAGCTTCCCACGCTGCCGCCCGAGCTCTATTTCAACCGGGAGCTAAGCTGGCTGGCATTCAATCGCCGGGTTCTAGAAGAGGCGACGGAGCAGGCAAATCCGCTCCTTGAGCGAGTAAAATTTGCCGCCATCTTCGCGGCAAACCTTGACGAATTCTTCATGATCCGCGTCGCCGGCGTCAAGCGGAAGCTGAGCCTTGGACTGAACGATCCGGGACCAGACGGCCGCACCCCCGCGGCTCAGCTGGCAGCGATCCGGGAGGCGACTCAGAGGGCGCTGGATGTCCATGCGGACCTTCTGCGTGATGACCTCTTCGAAGCCCTTGCCGACAATGGTATTAAGATCGTGCCGTATGACGATCTGGCGGACCACGAGCGGTCGACGATGCGGGAACGTTTTGAGGAAGACATCTTTCCCGTCCTGACGCCGCAGGCGATTGACCGCGGCCGACCATTTCCACATGTCTCTAACGGCAGTCTGAACCTGATCGCGGTGCTTCGCCTGTCGACTGGCGAACGCTTTGCGCGAGTGAAGGTCCCGGCAACATTACCGAGACTCGTGCCGGTACCGCCACGCAAGAGAGCGGCGACCGGCAAGGAGAGCGCGGAGCTACGGTTCACCTGGTTAGAACAGGTTATCGCGTCCCAGCTGCCCCGGCTCTTCCCCGGTGCCGACGTCGTCGGGGCCTACCCGTTTCACGTCACCCGAGATTCGGACATCGATCTTGATGACGACGATGGCGATGACGACTCCGATCTGATGATGTCAATGCGGGAGTCGATCTCGCAACGAGCCTTTGGCCCGGTGGTCCGGCTGATGGTCGACCGGACGATGCCCGACCACGTCCGCGACTGGCTGACCGAGCACCTCCACGCGATCGACCGCGATCGCTATATCGTCGATGGGCCGCTGGCCGTCGAGGACCTGTTCGAGGTCGCCACTATTGACCGGCCCGACCTGAAGGACCGGCCCTTCGTGCCGGCGCCCATCGTTCATGAGCCCGATCCTGCGCTCCCGGAGGACCTGGAGCCACCAGATATCTTCGAGACGCTCCGCCACCACGACATCCTGGTTCACCATCCGTACCAATCGTTTGCCGCGGTTTCAGACTTTGTCCGCGCAGCCTCCAACGACCGCGATGTCGTCGCCATTAAACAGACGCTCTATCGCATCGGCAAAGACTCGCCGCTCGTCCCTGCCCTGATTGAGGCTCGGGACGATGACACTCAGGTAGCGGTGCTCGTCGAGCTCAAAGCGCGATTTGATGAGGAAAACAACATTAGCTGGGCCGAGGAGCTGGAACGACACGGGGTGCACGTGGCGTACGGCCTCGTGGGCCTCAAGACCCACTGTAAAGCGACGCTCGTCGTTCGGCGGGAGCCCTCCGGTCTGCGTCGATACGTCCACCTGGCAACCGGCAACTACAACGCCTCGACCGCCCGGCTCTATGAGGATCTCGGGCTGCTGACAAGCCAGCCGGACCTCGGTGCCGATATCTCCGATCTCTTTAACGTGCTCACCGGGTTCGGGGAGCAGCAACGGTACCGGAAAATCTGGACAGCGCCATCGGGCCTGCGCGAGCACTTCCTGGGGGCGATAGCCCGGGAGATTGAGGCCCACAGGCGCTCCGGCAACGGGCGACTCATTTTCAAGATGAATGCCCTGGTTGACCGGGTCCTGATCCGTGCCCTGTACGCCGCATCGCGAGCTGGTGTGCGGATTGACCTGATCGTGCGAGGGGTCTGTTGCTTGCGACCCGGTGTCGAGGGGTGGAGTGACACTATCCGGGTCATCAGCGTGGTGGGTCGATTCCTTGAACACAGCCGGCTCTATTACTTTCGCAACGCCGGAGATCACGAGATTTATCTCGGGAGCGCCGATCTGATGGAGCGTAATCTGGACCGGCGGATCGAAGTGGTGTTTCCGGTTGAGGATCCGGCACTGGCCGCCCACTTAAGGGACGTCATTCTTCCGGCCTACCTGCGTGACACGGTCAATGCGAGAGAGCTTCATGCGGATGGTACCTACCGGCCGGTGACCGCGAAAGACGGCAAAGCCTTCAACGTGCAGGCATGGCTCCTGTCACAGTACGGCGAGTTGGCCGACGCGCATTGGCGACGAGGGGCCACCCGACCTGTCACGGCATCCGAGACAGTGGTGGCGGCTGACGGAGCCTGATCGCCGGGTAGGCGGAGCGTTATCGACGAAGCCACGCGCGCCCACTCACGAGCGGCAGCGTGACCTCATCCGACCGGTAGGCTGTTCGTCAGCGATGAGCCGTGCCCGTTCGCCCGATACCGGCTGAGTCGATGACCTACGGGACGGCGTCACCGGTCGCCGCTGTTTCCTCATCACCATCCACGGCGCTTGCCTCGGCCTCAAGAGCCGTCAATGCGTAGTTGTCGATCTCTTGTTGAAGCGCGTCACGTAAGTTGATGAGGTCGACAAGATCGAGGCCCGCGAGGACCGCGTTGTTCTCCGGATCGCCGTCATCTGAACTGGCTGCGACGACACGAAACTCAACCTCGTAGCCCTCGTCGCCGTCCATATCCCCGGACGGCGTTTCATCCATGTAGACGTTGTAGGTGTCCACGAGCCGCCCCTCCTCCGACCGCCGTCGAGACCCCGCTCGACCGTCCCGACAGGGTAGCGTCCGTTGGCCCATCTCGCAAGAGGACAATGTCGCCCAGCATGGGGGAGTTCACCCGTCTTGAGATTGACCTTCCCAGCGACGGTTGATAGGCTGGCCCCGTGGAATGATGTGATACTCGCTCTTCATCCTTGCCGCGGCCGGCGGGACAGATCTCAACGCTCACCGTCGGCAGGACGACGCACCAGGGACACGGTCGTGACGCGAGCCGCCCAACGACCCGCGGGGCATCCGGTGGGGTCGTACAGTCGCCGGTCGCTGCTCCACCTCGGTATCGGTGCCGGCGCGTCAGCGATCCTTTCGGGTTGCGGGTCCGGCGGCCAAGATGGCGGCCCTGTCATGTCTTCCATCGATGCCACTCCGGTGACCGGTCCCGTGCCGGGGTTCGACGACCCAAGTCGGTGGGCCGGCCGGTCGCTTCGCGTTGGCGGATGGGGTGGAGAGATTCAAACGGCTCTCCGGGACGTCGTCTGGCAGCCCTTTTCGCTAGCCACCGGTTGCGCCGTTGAGGACATCATCGTTGAGTACAGCCAGTTGCTGGCCGCCATCCGCGCCGGACGATCGTATGCTGACCTCCTGCTGGTCGACGAGATTTGGGCCGAGACATCGCTTGATCGCGGGTTCGTCCGGCCATTCGACGACGCCAACCTCTCCCCTGATCTCCTTCCCGGCTTCGAGCGGACCGCCCACTCAGTACCAGCCCTGGTATATGCCCTGGTGAGCAGCTTCCGCCGTGATGCCGTGTTTGCGAATCAGCCACGGACATGGGGCGATTGGTGGGACGTGTCGCGATTCCCGGGTAGCCGAGCGCTTCAGCGAGATCCGTTTGGCACATTCGAGTTCGCGCTGATGGCGGATGGGGTGGTGCCGGAGGCGCTCTACCCCCTTGACGGAGATCGAGCGATCGAGAGCTTGAAGCGCATCAGCGGAAAGATCGTTGATCGCTGGTGGGATAGTGGCGCCCAACCAGTCGGATGGCTCGGAACCCACCGGGCTGATTTTGCCAGCGCCTGGCATTACCGGGTCGTTGCTGGCCAACGGAACGGGCTCGCGATCGAGCGATCGTGGGATCAGGGGCTGGCGGTCGCCGACCAGTGGGTGATTCCGACGGGAGCGCAGGCGGGAGATATCGCTGTCGACTGTATGCGTTTCGCGACCACTCCCGAGGTGCAGGCCCGACTGGCGCGGAGGGTGCCGGTCGGTCCGATTACCCCGTCGGCGTTCGACCTGCTGGACGCGCGCGTTCTCGCCGATCTCCCAACTGCCCCGGCTAACCTGCCCCGGCTCGTTCGGTCGAACGCCACCTGGTGGGCCGAGAATCAGGGCGATGCGGTTCAGCGTTTCAACAGCTGGCTCCTCGGCGGCGTCAATGGTTGAACCGGGACACCGCCGCCCGCATGGCGCCGGAGGCGCGCGCTTTGGTCGGCGGCGGTTGCTCGGGTCCGCGGCTGGCATGGGTCTGGTAGCGCTGACCTCGTCCTGCGGCGAGGACCGAGCATCGCCGGGGCCAACCGCGACACCGATTCAAACAGTGCCGGCCCCGACGCCGACTCAGCCGCCGATCGCCTCGCCGGTGAGTGGATATCTGGATCCCGAGCGGTGGGTCGGGCGTACGCTCACCGTCGGCTGCCTTGGTGGCTATTATCAGGACGCGCAAAACGAGGCGTTCTTCGAACCGTTCATGGAGGCGACTGGGGCGCTGCTTCAGCAGAAACTGCTTGGCGGGGACTTGAGCGAGTTCCGGAGCCAGGTTGAGCGGGAGAGTGTCGTTTGGGATATCGTTGATCTCCCGACCGACGAGGTCCTGCCGCTTGCCCGCGAGGATTATCTGACACCGATCGACTACCAGGTCGTGGCGAAAACGACCTTCCTGGAGCCGTTCGTGATGCAGCATGGAGTAGCCTCATCGATCTTTTCGACGGTGCTCTCCTACTCCGCGCATAGTGAGCGAAAACCAGATGGGTGGCGCGATTTCTGGGATATCAAATATTTTCCAGGCGGCAGGGCGCTCAAGCAAAGCCCGGTCGGGACCCTCGAGTTCTCTCTGTTGGCCGACGGCGTCGAGATCGATCGACTGTACCCGCTGGACGTCGAGCGGGCGTTCCGGAGCCTTGAGCGAATTCGCTCGGATGTCGTGCAGTGGTACGACAATACGAAACAGCCGGTTGCGCTCCTCCTGAGTGGCGATGCAACGATGGCCAGTACCTTTAGCGTTCGGGCCCTGCCTCCCGAAACGGTTGAGGAGGTGGGGTTGCAGTGGCGCGGCGGCATGCTGTCGTCGAACTCCTGGGTGGTGCCGCGCGGCTCGCCAAACAGCGATGTTGCGATGGACTTCATCAACTTCGCGACCCGAGCGGTGCCCTCAGCGAACTTATCGCGCCTGGTCCCGTTCGGCCCGGTCAACCGGGATGCATTCGATCTGCTTCGAGACGATCGGATTGACGTGATGCCGAACACCGCCGCCCGCTACGCCGTGCAATTCGTCGAGAACTGGGCGTGGTGGGCTGATAACCGGGTCGCCCTTGTGGAGCGATTCGACCGCTGGCGGTCGTTAGATGTCGACCCCGCCGCGCCCGGTGTGGCGACGCCCTGACTCAGATTGCGACGCTGGACCGTTCGCCGAGGATGCTACGGACGCGGGAGGGGCGTCGAGGTGGGTCGTGGCCCGGAGGTGACCGTTCCCACTGCATTGAGATCCGTGATCATTACATGCACGTTAGCCGGCGTGGTTCGAATCCACTGGACGCCACGGGGCACGGCGACCGATGGTGCCAAATCGTAGGTTCCGGGCCCGAGATTCGAGAGGTCGACGCGAGGTACGACATCTCCCGCCCGGAGACTTGCGAGGGCGTCCTCCGACGCAATCACGACCACGGCGATCGTCTGCGGATCGAGGATGGCCGTTACTCCCGGCGCCAGACCGACAACGGCGACCTCCTGGGGCGGCAGTTCCTGTTGGACGCCCCGCTGCCGAATATCGATGACGACATCGACCATGCCAGAAGGCGGATCGATGACCTTAACCGCTGGCGGCAGCCCCGTAATGGCAACGCGCTTGGTCACCACGCCCGTTGCGCCTTCAATATCGACCTGCTCAGTGGTGACCGCAAGGACATCGGCGAGCGCGTCATCAGGTCCGTCGACGACCACTGCCGATGGATTCACCGCCCGATCGAGAATCTCATAGCCGTCGGATGGATCACCCGCCGTCTGCGGGAGTACCGCGACACTCTTCCCGGGAACGGTGAGCTCCACGGCGAGGGTGGTCGTAGCGGGGCGAATGTCAATATCGGTCATCACTTCGCCCTGTTGATTCATCGCCTGCAGGTCCACCTCGGCACTAAAGGTCGACGTTCGATCGCCGAGGTCGATCGGAGCAACCACCCGCATAATCCGGTCGACGACCGATGCGGGTCCGCTGATGGTGGCGTCCGATGGAGTGAGCGTCACGTTGCCAATCCGCCGGTTCTCGCCGGGTTCTTGCGGGCGCAATGCCGCGATCGCGAAGGTCGCGGTTTCGCGGCGGTCAACCAGGATGTCCAGACGCGGCGGGGTGATGCGAACAACATCGACGGCACCGGTCCCGTTGACATCGATCGGAAGGGAGTAGGTGCCCGGACCGTCGATCTGGCGTGTATCAAGCTCCGGCGATAGGTCGGCCGAGCTGACGCGTGTGATCTGCGACCGTGGTCCTTCAACGTCGACGCTGACCTGGCCAAGATCCCCGACAATGATCAAAGGAGATGGTAAGTCCGGGGGCGCGATGGCGACGTTCGCCACAGTTTTCTGCTCCGTGGGATCGCGTTGCGTCGTGACCCAGCCCCAGAGCAGCAGGGCCAGACTCAGCGAGGTCAGCAGGCGGATCACGGTCGCTGTCGGTGCCGGGCTGAGTCGGATGCGTTGGATCATCGCGTCATGCTGACTTCGACGAATCGGCGTCGCGACGTGACGCGATGGACCGGGCGCGACCTAACACGGATACTCGGTTCGGCAGCAGCGACCGACCGTTGACTGTCGGGATCCGACCGCTGCGTTCCCGGGTGGGGCGATCGAGATGCAAGAGCGATCGAAGCACCCGCCGCAGGCGGTCCTGGTCCAGGTTGCGGATCAGCCGGCCGTTGTGCGCCACGGCGATCTGTCCGGTCTCCTCCGACACCACGACGGCCAGCGCGTCCGATTCCTCCGACACGCCGATGGCCGCTCGATGACGGGTCCCCAGTTGGCCGGTCGCTGAGATGTTATCGGTCAGAGGAAGGACCACGCTCGCCGCGATAATGCGATCGTTCCGAACGATCGCAGCGGCATCGTGCAGCGGCGAATTTGGGTAGAAGATGTTGATCAGCAGCTGCCGGGTGAGGAGTGCGTCAAGCTGGACTCCGCGCTCAGAGTACTCCTGGAGGCCGGTTTCGCGCTCGATCACCACTAAAGCGCCATACCGGTTGCGCGCAAGTTGTGCCGCGGCTCGGGAAATCTCATCGACCATCTGCTCGGGACCGGCCTCGACGTTAATGGCGAAGTGAGGTCGCAGCCACGCCCCGGTATGCCCGACTTGCTCAAGGGCGCGACGCAACTCAGGCTGGAAGATGACCGGGATTCCGACCACCAGCGCCGGCCAAGTTCGCGAAAGGAGCCAGTTCAGGGTCGTGAGCTGGAGCGATGTGCCAAGGAGATAAATGAGGGTGAGTACGATCACGATCCCGCGGATGAGCTGCGTTGCGCGAGTACCTTGGGCGACCCACAGCAGCCAGTAGAACACCAGCGTGACAACGAGCACGTCAACAAGGGAGCGGCCCGTGCCGAGCCGCGACAAGAGCCAACTGAGATCGGGCATCAAACCACCGGGAACGACGCTGAACGCGGCTGGTCCTCACCCAAGTCTAGCACCGTTGGTTGGGCGTGATTCGCATGTGCTCCAGTGGCGGTGAGGGACCGAGAGTCAACGCCGACCAGATCGTAGCCCCTGACGGAGGGATGGGGTGGCCTAGCGGCTCTCCGACGCCCGTCGCGCCAGATCACGTCGCCGGTAGTCAGCGGCGTCAATCTGGATGTACTTCGTCAGCCGGGTGTCGAGGAGGCGGGAAAGCACCCGATCTTCGATGCGCCGGAAATCCTGGTTCGACGTCACGACCGTTGGCAACTGTTCGTTGTAGCGGTGATTGAAAATCTGGTAGAGCTTTTCCCGCGCCCATGGCGTCGTATTCTCGGTGCCGAGGTCGTCGAGGATCAGGAGCCACGCGCCCCGAATATCCTCGAAACGGGCATCGTAGGTGGTCCCGGTTCCCGGATCGAACGTCGATCGCAGGTGATCGAGCAGATCGGGTACCACGGCAAAGAGCACGCGGGCCCGGCGATGCTCCATGGCGTGACGAGCGATGGCGACCGCCAGGTGGGTCTTGCCGACGCCGCAGCCACCATGGAGAAACAGCCAACCCTCCGGGTTTTCGGCGTAGTCGCGGGCCGCGGTGTACGCGTCGTCCACTCCATCGACATAGGGGTCGAACGCGGGGAACTCGTGATGGAGAAAGCCAAAGGCTCCCAGGTTGGAAAGCTGCCGCATCGCCGCCGTGCGTTTTCCTTCTTGCTCCTGCACTCGACATTCGCAGAGCACGAGTTGTCCGAACTTTGGATGCCCGAGGGGGACGTTATACCGGATATATCCGGCGTCACGGCACGCGGGGCAACTAACCGCTGCCTCGGCGCTGGAGGTGACGTCCGTGTTTGTACTGATCGGGATCGAAATGTTCCGCATCACGTCGCCGATTCGTTTCATGTCCCCATTCCTTGCCGCCGCTGGACCCACGACCGTCGGTGGCCCACTTCTCAAGAATGCGTTGCACATAGCGCCAGCTGCGACGGTTATAGGTGACCGCCTCGGCAATCGCCTCTTCGATCCACTGGCCGGGATAGGTCTCAAGCGCATCGACGATGTGATCGGCGATCAGCGGTGTGAGGAGACCGATGTTCTGCTCGTAGAGGCGAAAGACGTTCGGCCGTTCCAGGGAGATGACCGGTGGATGCTCGTCCTTCCAGACTGCCGGTGGAGCGGCCACGGCGCCGCGACTCATCGCGGCGACTAAGGCCTGGTTGACCGGTGTGTTGACATAGTACCAAACCTGCTGGTCCGCGCCATGGCTGGCCGTAAAGCTCAGGAGGGTGGCGCGGCCCGTCGCCAGGTCGAGCCCATCGGTGATACGGCGGTCTGGCTCGCGTGGGCTGCCGACCATCCGAAGCGACGATCGCAGCACGGCGTCGTGCAGCAGCGTATGCTGGCTCACCGGCGCTTCGACGCCTCCGTTGGCGGCGGCGAGCCGGAACATCGCCAGGGTGACCTGGAGCTCGGCCAGGTCAGTGAGCTGAGGCAGGACATCGGTAAAGAAGGAGAGCGGCACCTCGACCGACGGCGACGATGCGACCAGGAAACCGCCAAACCGTTTCGTCATCGGTCTTGTTGAATCGATCGTTTCATGGGTCAGGATTCCTGATCTCGGTACAGCTCAAGGTCGGCGAATCGGGCTGTGCGATCGAAAAAGCGAAGGTTGATGCTGCCCACGGGCCCATTCCGATGCTTGGCGACGATGATCTCCGCAATGCCCTTCTTCTCACTGTCCTCCTCGTATTTCTCCTCGCGATAGATGAACATCACGATGTCGGCATCCTGCTCGATGCTTCCGGACTCGCGGAGATCGGAGAGCATGGGCCGGTGGTCGGCACGCGTTTCGACGGCGCGGGAAAGCTGCGACAGCGCGACGACAGGCACGTTGAGCTCGCGGGCCAGGCCCTTCAGCCCCCGAGAGATTTCCGATATTTCCTGGACGCGATTATCGGTACGGCGACCGGACATCAGCTGCAGATAGTCGACGACCACGAGGTCAAGACCGTGCTCGGCCTGCAAGCGGCGGGACTTGCTTCTGACGTCCATCACGCCCGCCCCGGCGCTGTCATCAATAAAGATCTTCGCTTCGGCGAGCCGCCCGAACGCTCGTGAGATCCGATCCCACTCTCCGTCGTCGATCTGCCCCAACCGCAGCCGGTGGGAATCGACACCCGTCTCCATCGACAGGAGCCGTTGCACCAACTGCTCAGCCGACATCTCAAGGCTGAATACGCCGACGGTCTTGCCATGCTTGATTGCGGCGCCGTAGGCCATCCCGAGCGCAAACGCGGTCTTGCCCATCGACGGTCGGGCGGCGAGGATTACCAGGTCGGATTTTTGCAGACCGCCGGTGAGTTGGTCGAGATCGCTAAAATCGGTGGCGACCCCGACAACATCACCGCGATGCTGCTGCATGTAGTCGATTTGATCGAAGAAGCGGTCCAGCACCTCTGAGATCGACTGAAAGTCTTTCGTTTGCCGTTTCTCGGAGACCGTGAAGATCGTCCGTTCGGCGGCGTCGAGTGCATCCTCGGTATCGATGCCGTCCCGGTATCCGATGGAGACGATCTCTGTGCCAGCATCGATGAGGCGACGCAGCGTCGCTGTCCGCTCGACGATACGGCCGTAGTATTCGACGTGGACGGCTGTCGGCACTGCATTGAGGAGGGAGGAGAGGTAAGCGATGCCGCCGACCCGGTCGGTCTGTTCGCGGCGTTCTAATTCGTCGGAGAGGGTGATGAAATCTGTCGGCTCGCGCCGGTTGTAGAGATCAAGGACGGCCTGGTAGATCACCCCATTGGCGGATTGGTAGAAGTCCTCGGGCTTGACGAACGCGGCAATCTTGATGATCGCGTCGCGGTCGATCAGTAGGCTACCGAGCACCGACTGCTCGGCCTCAAGGTTATGGGGAGGGAGACGCTCAACACTCATGACCATCCGGAGCACTCCTTGGCTCTCGGATCGGCCGGCGGGGGCGGCGTTCCTCGGCGAGACAACGTTGATGGAGGCAGCGCGGGCTGCCGGGCCGTTGGCTTAGATGCGCCCGCCGGCCACCAACCCGATTAGACCTCGGTGGCCCGGCCGTCGGTCGTGGTCTCTGAGACGGCGCCCCCGCGAACCTCGACCTCACCGCTGGCGCCGGGCTCGCCGTCCGTCTCAGGGACATCCGGTCCCTGCTCGACCGTCTCGGTCTTGGAGTCGTCGTGGGCGCTTCCGGGTTCGGGGTGCCCCGAATCGCCACGGCCCTCTTCGGCGACCAGCGTCTGGGCGTCGTCATCGGCGGGCTCGTTCGTGGCCACGTCCGTCGGCTCTTCCTCGCCATGCACCACAACCGTGACCCGGGGACGAAGTTTCCCGACGAGATGGATGGCCACGGTGTGGGTCCCGATGCTGCGGATAGCCTCGTCGAGAACCACCTTGCGGCGGTCGACCTCTTCCCCAATCAGGGCGCTCAGCCTGTCAGCAATGTCGCCGCCGGTAACTGATCCATAGAGGCGACCATGCTCGCCCGTGCGGGCGGTGAACTCCAGCCGCTGCCCATCAATACGATCCGCGAGGTGTTGAAGAAGATTCTCTTGCTTCTCGATCTTCCGGTCCTGGACGGCCTGATTGTGCGAGGCAACTTTGAGCTCGCCCGCGGTTGCGACGACGGCCAATCCCCGAGGAATCAGGTAATTCCGGGCGAAGCCATTCTTGACGACTTGAACGCTGCCCGCATCACCGAGCTTCGGAACGTCCTGCCGGAGCACAATCTTCACGATAAATCCCTTCCCTGGTGTACCGCGGATGGATCAGATTAAGCGGGCGGATCGCACTCCGCGCACAGCAAACTGGCACCGTCTACAGCGCATGCTAACTATACGCGGCGCCAATCGACCTTGCCAGGAGACGACACCAGGGCCAGGCGACCCTACACAGGTTGCAGGAACGCTGCCGCTGCCCATCCGCTGCCATACGACGAGCCCGAAACCTGCCACCAGGTGTATCCGGATGCGTCCGTTGGTCCACCAACCACCGAGAGTTGCGCGCCGTCAGGAAGGATCGTCACAATCGCTGCAGCCGTGCCCGGGGATGACCGGAGGTTCAGGGTGCCATCGATCACCCGCACGGTGCCGCCGACGCTGATACCGCCGCCGCTCGATGATCCACTCAGAAAATCCTGGACGACCCAGCCGGCACCGAACTGACTGCTGGTGACGCCATACCAGATGTAGCCGTCCGCCTGGACGGCCGCCTGGCTAACCTGCAACGCGCTGCCATTAGGGAGCCGTGCGACGATCCCCTGAGAAAGTCCGGCCTGAGCGCGCATGTTCAGCACATCAGTGTCCACCACGACGGCATCACCGATAGCGAACGTGCCCGTCGCTGGCGGCGGAGGGGGAGGCGGCTCGCCGCTGGCGAGGACCAGAAACTCGCCAGCGCTCCAGCCGGAGCCATAGGCCGTCGTGAGCTGGTACCAGGTGTAGGAGCCGGATGGTTGTGGGCCCGCCTGCACCGTCCCCTGAGTGTTCGTGGCAAGGGTGGCGACCACGCCGGCGCTGACACTCGCCGCAGACCGAAGGTTCAGGCTGTCGGTGTCGACCCGAACCGTGTCCCCGACGGCGAATGCCGCCGTGGGCGGAGGGGGAGGCATGCCGTCGCGTTTCTCAAGGAACGTCGAGGCCGCCCAGCCGATCCGGTTACTGCCCTTGACCTCATACCAGGTATAGCCGTTGGTGGTGGTCGGCCCATCGAGAATGGTGAGCACCTCACCAAGCGCCATCTGCATGAGCACGCGGCCATCAAGGCCGGGGCTTTCACGCAGATTAACTCCCTGTGAATTCGGGACGACCGTGTCGCCCTCGACGAATGCGGTAGCGTCGGGCGCGGGGTTGGCTCCGGCGGTCAGTACCTCATTGACGTAGTCGCGAATCGTTGGCAAATCGGCATAAAGCTGGTCGCCAGGACAGGTTGAATCGTTGACGTCACGATGTCCGCAGATCGTGGGCAGGTCGACTTTCTCATGGAACGACGCGAAGCCAAGCGCATCGAGAGACCGCCCAGTCCAGGCAGTGATCCAGACGAGACCGGCGAGGGTCTCCGGCGTCTCGGACTCGACCGCAAACCGTCCCATCGTCCCGATACCGGAGCTGCCATGAGCATACTGATAGGCATGGCCACCGACGACATTGTCGCCGCCAACTCGCCCCTCGTAGACATTGCCCATGAAATCGACCAGGTAGTTGTAGCCGATATCGCCCCAACCGCGGGTAACTGCATGGTAGTAGTAGATTGATCTGATCGCGACGAGGGGGTCCTGGAAGTTCGTCGTGTCAGTATGGTGGATGATGACATGCTCCACCTCCTGATATTCGGGCGGCCAGATCTCCAGACCCTTCTTGTTGTAGCGGTACGACTCATTGGCGCCCCAGTCGGTCCGGGAGATGATCGGGGGTGGCGCGACGGTTGGTTGAAGCGCCGCGTTGTAGACATCATCGACGGTAGGACCCGCGGTGGCATCGATGTAGGTGAAGGCCAGCCCGGGAAGGGTGGCGGCGTTGCCATTCGGGTCGATCCCTTGGTAGCGAATATAACTTGCCCCGTCAGCTGCCAGGAGCTGCCCGAAGCGGCGACCTTCCAGTTCCGGCTGTCCAGCGTCTTCGGCGGCTTCGTATACGGCCACCGGGTCGGTCCAGTCCGTGCCATCGGCACTGAAGCTCATCGCCACCGACGAGCCAGGGGCTGCCTCGGCGCTCCAATGCGGTGCGGCGGCGTAGAACGGGAGATCGGCTTGAAAGCTGAACCCCTCGCCAGTCGATGCGGCGCTGAACGTTCCGAGTTGATCCGCTTCCACCCAGGTCCCGGCGAGTGTGCCGGGGCTCTCCTGGGCAACCGCGGGTCGGGCGCGCGTCCCGTTCACACCGACCACGGCCATCGCGCCAAACGCGGCAGAGGCCTTCAGGACCACTCGCCGATCCAGCCGGCGAAGGATGCCCCAGTTCGAACGGGACATAGAATCGATGCTCATGGTGTCACTCCATCCTGCGGCACACGGGCAACGCGGTAGTTGTTGGACTGGCGGGTGCCGACAACGTTCATCGGACGAAAGGCAACTTCGCCGACCCTCCCGAGAACCGGCGGCGGTCGTCACCGTAGCATCCTGGGCCCAGCCCGTCAACTTTGAGACATCGCGAACGTACGCGCTTACTTGATGGCTATGGCGCGGTAGATGATGGTGATGCGGTCTGCATCTGGCGGCGCACAAGATCGAAGAGCGCGATGGCGCCAGCGGTCGCGGCGTTCAACGACGCGACTCGCCCTTGCATCGGCAACGAGACGAGCAGATCACTATGCTGACGGAGGAGTTGACTGATGCCTGCGCCCTCGGCCCCGACAATCAGGGCGACCGGAGTCGGAATGTCGGTCTCATACAGGCTGGGAACGTCCGGACCGCTGTGCAACCCGACGATCCACCAGCCGCGTTCTTTGAGGGACGCGGCCGCTCGGGCGAGATTGGGTACGCGGGCCATCAAGAGGTGTTCGACCGCCCCCGCCGACGCGTTCACCACCGCCGGCGTAACCTCGACCGCCCGGTTGTTCGGCATGACGACCCCGGCAACCCCCGCCGCTTCCGCCGCACGGAGCAGCGTCCCAACGTTTTGCGGGTCTTGAAGGTGATCGAGCACCAACACCGTGCCTGAAGCCGCTTCGATCTCATCAAGTGCCGCGTAGGGGTAGGCGCTGGCTTCCAGGGCCACGCCCTGGTGATTCGCCCCCCTGGTGAGGTCGTCGAGCATCGCTTTCGGTGGACGGTCGATAGGCAATGCCTGCTCGGCGGCAATCTCACGCAGGGCGAGGATTCGTTCGTCGTCCCTGACGCCCTCGGCGATGAGGATCCGAACCGGGCGACGGCGGCCGCGCAATGCCTCGATCACCGCATTTCGACCGTACAGGAGGTCGCCAACGACCCGGTCAGGTCGCTGATGGCGACCGCGCCGCTCGGAAGGCCGGTCAGCTCTTTCGCCGCGACCAGATCGAACTCGACGCTCCGTCCTCAATGCTGATCCCCCGTTCGGCGAGCTCATCCCGGATATGATCCGAGAGACTCCACTGTTTCTCACCACGCAACCGATCGCGAAGAGTGACCAGAAGATCGATGAAGGGATCAGCGGATCCCCCTTCCCCGTCCGGCTGACCCACGAGCTCCAATCCGAGAATACCGGACAGCTCAAGGAGTTTCTGACGGGCTGGATCACCTGTTGCCGACGTCCCGCCGTCCGAGCGTGCGCGATTGATCGCCCGGCCGAGGTCGAAGAGGGCGGCGATCGCCGCCGGGGTATCGAAATCGTCGCTCATGGCGGCGTGGAAACGACGGTCTACCTCCTCGGCCAGACCGCCAAGGCCGAGCGCGCCGCCTGGTGGTGGGCCGCCGGCGTCGCCAGTGCCCGCATCGGCCGCGGTACGGAGTCGATCGAGACCCCGCTCGGCCGAAAGGAGTCCCTCGTCGGTATAGGTCAGGGGAGCGCGGTAGTTGGATTGGAGGACCATCAGCCGAAAGGCCGGTGCCAGACCCCGTGCCAGGAGTTCCTGCAGCGGCACCAGATTACCAAGCGATTTCGACATCTTCTCGGTGCCGAGGCGAAGCAAGCCGTTATGGACCCAGTACCGCGCAAATGGCTCTTCGTCGAGATAGGCCTCGCTCTGGGCGATCTCGTTCTCGTGATGTGGAAAGATCAGGTCGGCGCCACCGCCATGGATGTCGATCTGCCTCCCCAGGTGGGTCAGGCACATCGCGGAGCATTCAATGTGCCAGCCGGGTCGGCCGTCGCCCCACGGACTCGGCCAGCTTGGCTCGCCCGGCTTCGCCGCTTTCCAGAGGGCGAAGTCGAGCGGATCCTCCTTTCGCTCGTCGATCTCGATCCGAGCACCGGAGCGAAGGTCATCCGGATTCCGGTGCGAGAGCTTGCCGTAGCCCGAAAACTCGCGGACCCGAAAGTAGACATCGCCGTCGGCGGCATAGGCCACGCCGCGCTCGATCAAACCGTCGATCATCGTGATGATCGGTCCGACCTCCTGCGTCGCGCGTGGGTAGACGCTGGCCGGAAGCACGTTCAACGCGCGCGTCTGGCGCTCCCACTCCACAATCAAATGCTCGGTTAATGCGTTTGGATCGATCCCCTCGGTGCGAGCGCGGGCGATGATCTTGTCGTCGATATCGGTGAAATTCTGCGCGTGCGTGACGCGGTAGCCTCGATGTTCAAGGTATCGACGAATCACGTCGAAGACGATCAGGGACATCGCGTGGCCGATGTGGGCGCTGTCGTAGACGGTGACGCCGCAGACGTACATGCTGACCGCGTCTGGCTCCCGCGTCTCAAAAGCCTCGGTGCGGCGACTCAGACTGTTATAGATCTGGATGGCGTTCCTGCCGTCAGGGTGTATCGCGCTGACCATGCTCTTCTCCCGGAACCGTCGCGAACAGGTGTCGCGTTGCCGCGGTTAAGCGCCATAACGTGGTGTCAAACGGGCCAGGCGTCGCGGCCAGGGGTTCGCTGGCGATGCGTCCCGCATTCAGTTAAACGAGTGCCTCAGGATGCTCCGCCGGACGGGTGCTCGTGTCAAGATCGTGGAGCCGTTGCTCCAGATCTTCAATCCGCCGCAGCAGCGCCACCATCCGATCCTGCTCCGGGTCCGGCAGGTGTTCCACCCGGCTCCGTTCGCCGCTGTGAGGATCGACCCAGGCGACCGCTCTTGCCGGCACCCCGACCGCCGTCGTGTGCGGTGGGACGTCCCGAAGAGTAACGGCACCGGCGCCGATTTTGGCCCCGGTCCCAATCGTGACCGCACCCAGGATCTTGGCACCCACGCCGACGACGACTCCATTCTCTAGCGTCGGATGGCGTTTGCCACGCTCCTTACCGGTTCCGCCGAGAGTGACCCCCTGGTAGAGCGTGACGTCGTCACCAATGATCGAGGTCTCACCGATCACGACGCCCATGCCATGGTCAATAAAGAGGCGTCGGCCGATCGTCGCCCCTGGGTGAATCTCAATGCCTGTGAAGAAACGACCCAGATGAGAGACGGTGCGAGCAAGCAGGCGTCGGTGGCGGTGATGAAGCCAAGCGGCGGCGCGATAGGCGACCACTGCATGAAATCCAGGGTACGTCAGAACGACCTCGAGGGATGTCCGAGCCGCCGGGTCGCGGGTGCGTATCGATCGAACATCATCACGAAACGACATCATCATGCTCGCTGCGGCTGATTGCGGTTCTGCCGACGTTGAGGCGAGAGTAACGAGGTGGCGACAGGCGGCAGCTTCTGGATCGCGCCATGTGATCGGTAGGTCGATCGCCAGGGTGATCGCGCCGCGATGACGGCCCAGCATTCCAACTCATCCGAGGGGGCATCCCGGAACATCAGTACCCCGGTTGCGCTCCGGTGCCACCGGAGCGTCAGTTGGCCGCCTTCGCGGGGGTCGATTTCTCCGGAGCCGGCTCCGTTTTTGCCGCTGGGACGGCGCTGTCCGTGGTGGTCGCGCCATCCTTCGCCGCGTCTTTGGTTTCTTTCGCCGGCTTTGCGGTTGCCGTGGTCGATTCGCCTGATGACTTCCGGCTGTCGTTGATATACCAACCGGAGCCCTTGAAGACGACCCCGACGGGTTGGATGACTCGTCGCACGGGGGCGGCACAGACGGGACAGTCTTTAATTGGATCGTCCGAAAAACGTTGCACCGTGTCGAACTCATGGCCGCAGGCGGTGCATCGGTAAGCATAGGTGGGCATTGGCGTGACGGCTCCTCGGAGGGTAGGTTAACGAGCGATGTCCTGGTGAAGTGTACCGAACCGGCCTTCTATTCCGCACTCTTCCTTTTCGATAATGTTAAACAGGCACATCATCTCGCTCATCATTGCCAGCAGCAGGCCCAATCGCGTGCATATCGTCCCAGTTTGGACCGGCCCGCATCTCGGTCAGGAGTGGCACCGTCATATCGGCGGCGCCTTCCATCGCATCCTTCACCAACGCCGCCGTGGCGTCGAGATCACGCTGGTCGACCTCCAGGATCAACTCATCGTGCACCTGGAGAAGGAGTCGGGCGCGTAGCGAGCTTTGCCCCAGTGACGCGTCCAGGCGGATCATCGCCACCTTGATGATGTCTGCCGCCGCCCCCTGCACCGGCATGTTCATCGCCATCCGCTCGGCCGCGATGCGGCGTCCACCGTTGGTCGACAGGAGATCCGGCATCAACCGCCGTCGCCCACTCTGTGCCTGGACGTAGCCATGGGTGGCGCCGAACCGCAAGGTCTCGTCAAGGAACCGGCGCACCGCTGGCAGGCGGGCCCAGTAGTCGTCGATAAACGCCTGCGCCTCCGCACGCGGCAACCCGGTGTCACGGGAGAGCCCATACGACTGCATGCCGTAGAGCACGCCGAAGTTGACGGTCTTGGCGACCCGTCGCATGTTCGCCGTCACGTCGTCGGGCGCGATGCCATAAACCACCGCCGCGGTCGCCTGATGTACGTCCTCGTCATTCCGATACGCGTCGACGAGAAACTGCTCGCCGCTGAAGTGGGCGATGAGCCGCAGCTCGATTTGGGAGTAATCGGCCGAGAGCAGGACGGCGTTCTCAATCAGCTGAAAGGCGGGTCGGTGGTCGGCGACAAAGGCCCTGCGCACCCGGCGGCCCATCTCGGTCCTGACTGGGATGTTCTGGAGATTCGGGTTCGTCGATGACAACCGACCGGTGGCGGCGACGGTCTGGTTGTACGACGTGTGGACCCGACCCGTTCTGGGATTGACTTGCAAGGGGAGGGCGTCGACATAGGTCGACTTTAGCTTGATCAGGCCGCGATATTCGATGATCGCCTCGACGATCGGATGCTCGCTGCGAATCGCTTCCAGAACGTCGGAATCAACCGAGAACCCGGTCTTCGTTCTCCGCCCGGTCGCTAGCTTCAGCTCGTCAAAAAGTAAGGTGGCCAGCTGTCTCGTCGAGCTGATGTTGACCGGACGACCCGCCTGGCGATGAATATCGGCTTCGAGTTCGGCCATCCGAGCGGTGATCTCGGTCGAAACCTGATCCAGGTAGTCGACATCGATGGCAATGCCGGCCCGCTCCATCTCGACCAGCACCGGCACCAGCGGAAGCTCGATCTCTCGTAAGAGCGCGTCAAGCCCCTGATCGCGAATCTCAGGGCGCAAATGCTCGGCCAGCTCGAAGGTCGCTTCGACGTCGCCGCATGCATATTCGCCTGCCAGCTCGGAATCGACCTCATCCATCGTTAACTGGTTCCGGCCGCTGCCAATCAGCGCCGTGATCTCGGTCATCTCGATGCCGAGACGGGTGAATGCCAGGTTCTTGAGACGGGTTGATGTCTCCCCGAGCAAGTAAGCATCGATCATGGTGTCGTCGGCGAGCGGGAACAGATTGAAGCCGTGCTGGCGCAGAACCGTCAGGTCATATTTGCCGTGATGTGTAAAGACGCGGATGCCGGGCTCAGCGAAGAGCGGATCAATCACCTCCCGGACCGACTCGATCGTGAGGGGCGCGGCCTCGCTGGCCGAGGCATGGGGCGGGTGCTTGAGCGGGATGTAAAAACTTTCCGATGATGAGACCGCGACAGCGATGCCCACCAGCTCGGCGAGCATCGGATCGGTTGAGGTCGTCTCGACGTCGACAGCGAGCGCGCCCTCCGCGCTGGCGCGCTGAGCGAGATGCGCGAGGTCGGAAGCAGTTCGGACGATCGTGCGAGTTGGCGCGATGCGGTCGATCTGATCCGCGGGGGGCGCTGTCACCACCGTCGGTTCCGGCAGACGTCCCAGGAGCGTTCTGAATTCAAGCTCCCGGAAGAGATCGACGATGGCATCCCGATCGTAGTTGCCGACCATGCTCTGGTCGAGGTCGATCCCGATATCGAGATCGCGGACGATCAGGGCCAAACGTTTGCTTTCGAGGGCCTGATCGCTATTGGCGGCGAGCGCCTGCTGTGCACGAGCGGGTGTCACATCGTCGAGATGGGCGAGGATCTCTTCAACGGTCCCGAACTGCCCGATCAGCGCCTTCGCCGTCTTGTCGCCGATGCCCGGCACCCCGGGGATGTTGTCCGAGGTGTCGCCCACCAGCGCCTTGTAATCGGGGACGTGCTCGGGTCCGAATCCATAGCGATCGATCACGGCCGATCGATCAAACAGGCGAAGCTCGCCGAATCGCCGCGCGCCGGGCAGCACCACATGGACGGAGTCGTCGACCAGTTGAAGCATATCGCTATCGCCGGTGACGATCAGCGTTCGTAGATCGCCTTCTCGGGAGCAACGCGTCGCCAGGCTGCCGATCACATCGTCCGCCTCGTAGCCGTCCCGTTGCTCGACGGGGACGTTGAGTGCCGCGACAAACTCGCGGACTCGTTCGACCTGCCGCCGAAGATCCTCCGGCATGCTGCCCCGATTGGCCTTGTAGCCCTCGTAGGCGTCGTGCCGGAACGTCCGACCGCCCTCCAGGGCAATGATGGCGTAGTCCGGTTCCTGGGTCCGTAGCACATCGAGCAACATCGACGCGAAGCCGAAGACCGCGTTGACCTGCTCGCCTTTCGAGGTGGTCAGCGAGGGAGGGATCGCATGGTAGGCACGAAAAATAAGTCCGTAGCCGTCGACGAGCATGAGGGTGCGCTTATGCGGCATGGTCCCGTTCGTGACGATTGGATTGGTCTGAATCACCGTCCGCCTCCTGGTGCCAGGAGTATGACCTATCTCCGGCCAACGCACCGGCCATCGCCCGGTGGTCGGCGGTCGATCGGCGGGGCCGGTTTTCAGGCAGGTTGCTATACTCCTTTGACCGGCAACATCCGTGGATGGCCTTGAGCGCCCGCTCAATCGGGCCGGCTACCCTGCTCAACCCGGCTACGTCGCCGCGCGCCGCGAGTCGCGGAGACCACGAGAGGAGTCTCCGGCACGCATGGATCTCAGATCAGTTGAGTCGCTTGCCCGGGTCGTCGGCGAAAACGTCGAGCGTGTGGTCGTCGGGAAGTCGCACGAAGTGCAGCTTGTGCTCGTGGCGCTTCTATGCCGCGGTCACGTCTTGATCGAAGATGTGCCTGGCGTTGGCAAGACGGTGCTCGCCAAGGCGATCGCGCGGTCGATCGGTTCGTCCTTCAAGCGCATCCAGTTTACCCCTGATCTGCTGCCAAGCGACGTTACCGGGGTCAACATCTTCAACCAGCAGACGGGACGCTTTGAGTTTCGACCCGGGCCGGTCGTTGCTCAGATGGTGCTTGCTGACGAGATCAACCGGGCGACCCCGAAGACGCAGGCGGCGCTGCTCGAAGCGATGGAAGAGGCTCAGGTCACCGTGGATGGCGTCACCTACCCGCTTCCGGTTCCTTTCGTGGTGCTCGCCACGGAGAATCCGATTGAGTATGAGGGCACCTTTCCTTTGCCGGAAGCCCAGCTCGATCGCTTCTTGATCCGTCTCTCGATGGGTTACCCAGGCCGGGCGGGCGAGCTCGAAATGCTTGATCGGCAACATGGTGGCCATCCACTTGAGCAGCTCCAACAGGCGGTTCACGTCGACGACCTCGTCCTGGCGCAGGGCGCGGTGCGAGGGGTGCATGTCGCCCAGCCAATCCGGGAGTACATCGTCTCACTGGTTGAGGCCTCGCGTCTGCACGACGATGTCTATCTGGGCGCAAGCCCCCGCGGCTCACTGGCGCTCTACAACGCCGCGCGGTCCTGGGCAGCGTTGCACGGTCGCGAGTACGTGTCGCCGGATGACGTCAAGATCCTGGCGGAGCCAACACTTGCCCACCGCATTATCGTGACGCCGGCGGCCCGGATGAAGAATATCGACAGCCGGGCGGTTGTTGCAGATCTGCTCGGCGCCGTGCCCGTTCCTGGCGCTCAACCCGGGGGAGCCACCGCCGCAACGGCCGTTTCGCGAGTGCCCAGCGGCTGGTCGGTGCGACCAGCCAGCGGATGAGGCCACACCGGACATGTCGGCTCGCGGCGTAGGTTTCCTGCTGGTTGCTGCCTTGGTTGCGGGGGAGGTGACCGGCTGGCCAGTGGTGGACCGCCTCGCACTGGGTCTGCTGGGTCTGCTCGTCTCAGCCTGGCTCTGGAGCCGTATTACCCTTCGCGGGGTTGGAATCACCCGTGCCGTGCCTAGCGACCGGGCCCAGGTGGGGCAGGTCTTTTCCGAGCGGGTCGAGGTGCATAACCACGGGCGGCTCGCCAAACTGTGGATTGAAGTGATCGACTATTCCACGTTGCCGGATCACGCCGTGAGCCGCGTGGTGCACCTTCGAGGGCGACGAACTGTGTCCTGGCAGGTCGACACGTTGTGCACGCGACGCGGGCAGTTTCGACTTGGTCCCGCGGTCGCGCGGTCGGGTGATCCGCTGGGTCTGTTTACCGAACGACGAACGATCCCTGAAACGCGAGAGCTCGTCGTCTACCCGGCCGAAGTCCCGCTGACTGGCTTCGTGCCACCGGCGGGACTTCTCAGCGGCGGACAGGCAATCGACCGCCGTAACCCCTTCGTGACTCCGTCGGTGTCGGGCATCCGCGACTATATCCCTGGCGACCCATTCGGGCGTATCAGTTGGGCCGCGACTGCACGACTGGGACGGATGATGGTGAAGGAATTCGATCTGGACCCGACAGCCGATGTCTGGCTGCTCCTGGATCTTCACCGGGAGGTCCAGGCGCACGCGGCGCGCCCATCGCGGGTGACGGCGGACGCCGAGGGCGTATGGCCGATCGAAGCATGGCTCCACGCTACAGACGACTACGCCGTGACGGTCGTCGCTTCCCTGGCCCGATGGTTCATCGATCGCGGACGCAACGTTGGGCTGATTTCTAGTGGCGCTCATTACCAGATCACCACACCGGAACGGTCGGCTCGTCAACGTCTCCGACTGATCGAGACCCTGGCGGTCGTTCGCGCCGACGGCGACCGACCGCTCGCCGAGGTGCTGCTCTCAGAAAGCCGCCGCTTCTCACGACAGACATCGGTCGTTGTCGTCACCCCATCGACGGATGAAACGTGGGTGTCGGCCCTGGCCGAGATTGCGGGGCGGCACGTTCACAGCGCCGCCGTGGTCGTCGAGCCGGACACGTTCAGCGACGCGCCTTCGTCGTTGATGGTCGTCACTGGCCTGCTAGCGAGCGGCATTCCGACCTATCTTGTGAAACGCGACAGCGACATCTCGGCTTCGCTGGCAACGATCCATGGGTCAGTCGCGGCTCCATCAGGAACCGACCATGGTTAGCGTAGGTCCGGGCATCCCGCGGAAGACATCCAGCGACCGTCTGGTCGCTTGGGTCGGATCAGGCAGCTGGCGACGCGTGTTGCGCCCCGCCGAAGGGTGGTCCACGGTCCTGTTCCATGCAGTTGTCGTTCTTATCTCAGCCTGGACGCTTCGCGAATCCGACTGGTCGCCCTCCACAATCACGGTTTCGGGCCTCGCACTCGGGGGATTCCTCTTTGGACTGTTGTCAGCAAAGCTCGCCCTGATCGATCTGGTTGGCCACCTGTTAGCCGTGTGGTTCGGAATCGCCTTGAGCGCCTGGCTCACGCTTGATACCGCCGGTGAATCCGATGGGCGCTTCGACCGTGGACGCCAGCTCGTGGCACAGAGTCGCGAGTGGTACCGGCACGTTTTGGAAGGGCGTCGGATCGACGATCCGCACTTTTTCCGGCTCGTCCTAGGTCTCACCGTGTGGCTGATCGCTTACACGTCGGCTTGGGTGCTCTATCGGCGCCAATGGCTTGCGCCAGCGCTTGTCTTGCCGGGCGCCATCGCGGTGGTGAATATTGGCTATTCCGGCGACTCCGGGAGCACGCCGCTTCTGGTATTCCTGGCTGCTAGTTGTCTTCTGACCGCGCGGTACCAGGCGTACAGCCGGGATCGCGCCTGGGCCCGCACGCGGATGCTCCGTCCGACGACTCTTCCGTGGCGCTTCGTCGGAGCCGGTGCAAACATTGCGGTCGTTGTCGCCCTGATTGCCTGGTCGTTGCCCCTGTCGTCCCGCGCGACCCTCTCCGACGCCGTCTGGAGCCATGCCGAGGATCCGTGGTCGGCAGTGCAGCAGCGTGTCAATCACATCATCGATCGCTTCGCGGCGAACCGCGACGGGTCGACCGGTTCGTATGCCGCCTTCGGTGAATCGTTCGACCTAGGCGGGCCGCTCAAACTCAGCGATCAGGAGGTCGCGCTGTTGCAACCGGCCACCGGAGGCGGCGCGATCCCGGAGACGTATCTGGCAGCGCACCGCTACGACCGGTACGACGGGCACGGCTGGAAGTCAGATGTCGAGACGACGTTTCAGGCAGTGGGGCCGAGTGGCAAGCGCTATTCACCGCAAATGACATTCGCGGCCGGGCAGGGTGTGAGCCTGTCGACGCTCGTCACGCTGGCCCGGGAGGAAATTCCGGGACGGGTGACCCGGTTGCGGACGAGCGATGACCTGATGCTCACGACCTATACGCACCTCTCGACGGAGGACCGGCGCACCAGCATTCAGGTCTCGTGGCAATCGCTGGATGATGTCGCGTTTGCCGTGTCGACGGTGAAACTGGTCAAGGTGCCGCCCGATCTGCGGCGACTCGTCAGCCTGCTCCGATCCGCATCGTTCAGCGGTGCGACTGGTGCCGATGGTCAACCGATCGCCAGCGAACCGTCAGCCGCCCGCGCGGTGGCCGCGGAACACGATCAGCTCGCCGCCCGTTTCCTTTCGACAGGGTGGGAGGTCGGACCGGACGGTCGAGCGAGCACGCTGAGGGTCTCCGGTCAGATCCCGATCTACGATGATGTCGAAGCCGTCTTCTCACTGGACGAGCTGGCGACCGGAAGCACATATGAACTTAAGGGGCTCGCGAGCTTTGCGACCCAGGATCAACTGGCCGCGGCGCCGACCGAGTATCCGCCCTTCGTCCAGGGGCGTTACCTTCAGTTGCCGGTCACCGTAACGGTTGAGACAACGAATCTGGCCTCCGAAGTGACGGCCGGCCTGACAAATCCGTTCGACCAGGCCATCGCGATTCAGACCTACCTGCGATCGGCGATTGTGTACGACGAGGACATCTCAGTTCCGCCGAAAGATCGCGACGTCGTCGACTATGTGCTGTTCGAGAGCCGCCGCGGCTATTGCGAGTATTACGCATCAGCGATGACCGTGATGCTCCGTTCTCTGGGGGTGCCAGCGCGTATCGCGGTTGGATTCTTTTCCACTCCATGGGATGAGACTCGCGAGGGGTATCTCTACCGGGAGCGCAACGCTCACGCATGGGTGGAGGTCTTTTTCCCGACCTTCGGGTGGATTCCGTTCGAGCCGACCTCGTCGCAACGTCCCCTTGACTATGGGGGCACTCCACCCGCGCCGACCGGTGCGGCGAGCCCGATACCGGAGCCGACTCCGGTATCCACCGCGGCACCCGAGCCCGAGACGGCCACATCCCCGACCGCGGTCCCCCCACCACTCGGGACGACGGACGATGAACCAGAATCTCACGGGAGATCGGCACTCGTGGCCCGTGCGGCGACGTTCGGACTTGTCGGCCTCGCCGTCCTGTCGGCGTTCGTCGCGTTGATCTGGAATCGCCGGTTCAGTGGTCTGACCCCCGCTGGCGCTCTCTATGCCCGCGCACTACGAGGCGGCCGATGGTTCGGGCTGCGCTCGACGCCCGCGACGACGCCAGCAGAATACGCCGAACGGCTGGGGCGCGCTGTACCGACGGCGGCGGAGCCGGCGCGGACCCTGGCAGGTCTGTACGAAACCGAACACTACGGTCCACCAACGCGGGCCGGAGGGGGTGTCCCGGCAGGGAAAGTGGCGTGGCGACAGCTGCGAGGGACCCTGCTTCGGTCCCTGGTTCGCCGGCGGGGAGGCAAACGTGGCTGAGCAGCATCGACCCGGCCGGGTCCTTGTCGCGGGATCGATCAATACCGACCTCGTGGCGCGGGTGCGAGTGGCACCCGCCGCCGGTGAGACTGTCACCGGACAGTCATTCGCGATCTTTGGTGGCGGGAAGGGTGCCAATCAGGCGGTGGCGGCGTCCCGGTCGGGAGCCGCAACGAGCATGCTCGGCGCCCTCGGCGAGGATGACTTTGGCCGGCAACGGCTGAGTGATCTGCGGGCCGATGACATCGATGTCCTCCACGTCGCTCGCCTCACCGGCGTCGCGTCGGGGGTAGCGTTGATCCTGGTCGAGGAATCCGGCCAGAACCGGATCTCCTACATCCCGGGCGCGACGCTCCGTGTCACACCGGAGATGGCGGTCGATGCGGCCGCGGCCGCGGAACCGTCGTTGGTCCTGGCAACGCTTGAGCTGCCGCCCGAATCGTTGCGAACGCTCTTCGAGGCGGCCCGCCGCCGGGCGGCGACGGTGATGGTCAATGCCTCCCCTGAGCCGGCGTCTGGACGTGATCTCGCGGCTCTGGCGGACATCCTGGTGGTCAATGAGACGGAAGCGGCGGAGCTGCTCGGCGCACCGGTCGTGGCCGTCATGGACGACTGGGCCGGTGCCGCACGGCGACTTCTGGAGATGGGGCCTTCGAGCATCGTCGTCACGCTCGGCGGGAAGGGCGCCCTGGTCGCCGATGAGCATGACATCCACCGGCTGCCCGCGCCAGAGGTGACGGTCGTCGATACGACCGGCGCTGGCGATGCCTTTACCGGTGCGATGGCGGCGGCGCTCGCTCGAGGCGAGGGTGTGGTTGAGGCCGCCAGGAACGGTGTGATCGCGGGCGCTCTGGCGGTCACGCGGTCGGGCGCCCAACCCTCGATGCCGACGCGAGCGGCGATCGAGCGATTTCGCGAAGAGCACGACAATGGAGCTTTGAGCGACCGGGACGCCTGATTGGCGAGATCGCCAGATGGAGGGCGGAAGGGGAGGGATTCGAACCCTCGAGGCGGTATAACCGCCTACGCGATTTCCAGTCGCGCGCACTAGGCCAGACTATGCGACCCTTCCCAAACTGGCACTCCCCAGGCTGAAGCGCGCTCACGGCGGAGAGGGTGGGATTCGAACCCACGGTGGCTCAACACCACACCGCTTTTCGAGAGCGGCACCTTCAACCACTCGGACACCTCTCCGGGGCCTGAGTGTAGCAAACCGGCCACCCTCTGGCCAACTATGGACACTGAGGGCCACCCAGCGACCGTTGGCTCTCGAGTTCGCCCGACTTGGCGTCCTGCTCCTGGCACGCTGATTCCGCGCCGGTGATCAGCGCAGTCTGATACCGGCGTATCAAGCTAGCGAACCGGAATCAGCGACCGAGGTGCGCGACATCCTATACTCCGGTCGCCTGCGACGGGACGAGCGAGGGGTCCCGGTCATGCCGGCTCGGCGGGTGGAGATGGCGGGGGACATGGCGATGCAGACCGTGTTACTGGTCTCGAAGTTGGATATTGGACACGAGGTGGCGGTTCGAGCGATTCACGATCGCTTCCCCAAGGACGTCCTGGAGCACGGGATCGGCATCGAGCGGTTGGTGGCCTTCATCGGCAGCGGCTATTACGCCCTGGAGCTCACGGTCGGCGATGGCGGATTCCAGGAGTGCTTCCATCGCTTCCTGGCAACACCGGAGGTGACCGACCTCTTCACCAGCCTTCGACCCTACGTCCCCGACCTCCCGGTTCCGGGTACCGAGACGGGCCACATGCCGCTGGCGTCGGCGATGCTGCTCTGGAACAAGGACGGCAAGCGGGACATAACGACGGTTTGACGGCCCACGGACGAACCGGTGAAGGGCAATAGGCGCGCTCGGTGGTGACCGCTGCATGTGCCGGGTGACGTGAGATTCAGTGGCTGGACGAAGCGGACTTCGAGGGACAGGAGCCGGGCAGTTCGGTCCATGTCGGAGGGCGGCAGGCTGACCGGCTTTCCCGTTGGGACGATCGGAGAGAGGGGTATGCCCGGAGGGATTTGAACCCCCGACCTCTTGGTCCGCAACCAAGCGCTCTATCCCCTGAGCTACGGGCACATACCACCGCGTCCGGTGGCTGATCGAGTATAGCGGACAAGCGAAGACAGGGACAATGACCCTGCTCCGGCGATACCAGACGACCGTCGCGGCACCGACCCAGGCAACCCTTCAGCCCTGGCGGGTATCCTGTCACAGTGACCCCGTGGCCAGCCAGCCAGTGATTCACGGCGGAGAGGGAGGGATTCGAACCCTCGAAGGGGGGTTTTCCCCCTTACTCACTTAGCAGGCGAGCGCCTTCAACCACTCGGCCACCTCCCCGTTCGGTGCTCTTCAGTTGTGAGACCCACGAGCGCATTCTCGGCGGAGAGGGAGGGATTCGAACCCCCGGGACTTTCGTCCGACTGTTTTCAAGACAGTTGCCTTAAGCCGCTCGGCCACCTCTCCGCGTCGACCACCTTCAGGATCGTTGTCGTCGAGCCGGGTGATTATAGCGTCCGTTCAACGACCAGGCAATTCGAGCCGGATCAGCCGGGGCGCGGTCGCGCCGGTCCGATCGGTGGTTGCAGTCCGATGACCTGGTCTCCTCCGAGATAAGGCTGAAGAACGGCAGGGATGTCGATGCTGCCGTCCTCGCGCTGGTACTGCTCCATGACGGTAATCATCGTTCTTGGCAACGCGAGCCCGGACCCGTTCATCGTATGGACGAACCGCGGTCGACCGCCCCCCTCTGGTCGAAAGCGAATGTCGGCCCGCCGCGCCTGGAAGTCGCCGAAGGTGGAGCAGGATGACACCTCCAGCCACTCCTCCGACCCCGCGGCCCAAGTTTCGAGGTCGATCTTGTTCGACGCTGTAAAGGAGAGGTCCGCCGTGCAGATCTGGAGCACCCGGTAGGGGAGCTCGAGCCCGATGAGCACGTCCTCGGCGTCAGCGAGCAATGCGGCGTGCTCCTCCATCGAGCGGTCGGGGTGGACGAATTTGACCATCTCGACCTTATCGAATTGATAGCCGCGTTTGATCCCGCGGACATCTCGTCCCGCGGATATTTGCTCTCGGCGAAAACAGGGCGTGTAAGCGACATGGAAGATGGGAAGCTGGCGCTCGTCCAGAATCTCCTCCCGATACAGGTTGGTGATCGGCACCTCAGCGGTCGGGATCAGCCATCTCTCAGCGTCCTCGTCGCGAAACAGCGTCTCGGCGAACTTCGGAAGATTTCCGGTCCCGACCAGCATGTCGCGGAGCACCAGATACGGCGGATAAACCTCCTGATAGCCGTGCTCGCGCGTATGCAGGTCAAGCATCCAGGAGATCAGCGCACGCTGCAGGCGCGCGCCATCGCCGCGAAGCACGTAGAAACGCGCCCCGGAAACCTTCACTCCCCGTTCGAAGTCGATAATGCCGAGCGCCTCGGCGAGTTCCCAGTGCGGTTTCGGCGTAAAGTCGAATGTCCGCCGTGGCCCCTTCTCGGCGACGACGACATTGTCTGACTCGTCAATTCCGACCGGGACGGCCGGGTCGGGAAGATTCGGCACAGTCAGGAGCAAGTCATTAAGTGTCGTTTCGAGGTCGGTGATCTCGCGATCCAGCGAGGAAATTTGATCGCCCACCGCGCGCATGGTCTCGATCAGGTGCTGCCGCTCGGCCGGGTCTTTCGCGCCCTTGACCGTCCTTGATCCTTCATTGCGTTGTGCCTTCAGGTTTTCGGCCCGCGTCACCATCTCCCGCCGCTGGTGGTCAAGGTCGAGGATTTTATCGATGGGCGCATCACTTTGCAGCAACACCATTGCGGCTTTGATCGACTCGGGCTGCTCGCGTAGTAGTCGGATGTCGAGCACCGCTCACCTTCCCGTGTCCGCGCCTGATACGACGTGATAGGAGCATCGCATGGACAGCGTTCGCTGCCCCCGCGGCGCTCCGTTGAGCGACCGATGGCAATGGGCCGCAGCGGCCCAGCCTCGATCTCAGTTTGGACTGCGACTCATTCCGTGCGCCAGAGATGGCGCCAGCCCCACCGGCTGAAACCCGGGGAGGAACTTATGCCACGCATCCTCGACCGAGGCATCGAGGCGTCGCTCGATGGTGTAGTAGGCGCCGGCTCGGGGCTCGGCGGGCGGTCGCTTGAGCTTCATCCGTGCTTCACCGACCGACTTGCCGCCCTTGCGGTGATTGCATGACTTACACGCCGAGACGAGGTTGTCCCACGCATGCGATCCGCCCCTGGACTTCGGCACGACATGATCGATCGTCAGATCGTGCGCCTGACGTCCACAGTACTGGCAGGTGTAATGATCACGAATGAAGACCTCGCGTCGCGTCAGCTTAACCCGCGGCCGAGGCCGGTGGATCAGGTAGACCATGCGGATGACCGACGGCGATGGAAAGATCCGCGACGGGCTGCACAGCACTTTTGTGTGCACCTCAAGCACCTCGGCTTTGCCATCAAAGACGAGGACAATCGCGCGACGGATATTGCAAACATTGAGGGGCTCATAATTTTGATTGAGCACCAGGACGGCGTTGTTCACCCTGCCGTATCCCCAACTTGACATGGGGTTGCCGTGGGGGACCCTCGCACCAGGCTCCAACGCAACCTGACCGCGTTTCCTGGCACCGGCGATGCTACCGAGCCTGCCGACCAAGCCGTCAGGTCATGCTGCCACCGGAGCTTGATTCCGATGGTAGCACGCACGCTGATGAGGATACAACCAGGTCGTCTTGCGCTTGCGACGGCGTCCAAGAAGTCAGTCGGCGGCCATGCGTTGCGGCTCAAGCACTGGCCGGAGGTACTCCCCGGTGAAGGACCCGGGCGTCTCCGCGATTGCTTCCGGGGTGCCCTCCGCGATGATCAGGCCGCCCCCGTTCCCGCCCTCCGGTCCCAGATCGATCACCCAATCGGCCGACTTGATCACGTCGAGGTTGTGCTCGATGACGAGGACCGTATTGCCTCCATCCGCGAGCCGGTGGAGGATAGCCAGCAGCCGCTCGATGTCGGCAAAGTGCAAGCCGGTGGTTGGCTCGTCGAGAATGTAGAGCGTGCGACCCGTCGGGCGGCGTGACAGCTCGCTGGCGAGCTTCACCCGTTGCGCTTCACCGCCCGAGAGCTGGGTCGCGGGCTGACCGAGATGGATATATCCCAGCCCGACATCGAACAGGGTCTGAAGCTTGTTTTTGATCGACGGGACGTTCTGGAAGAACTGGACGGCTTCCTCAACGGTCATGTCGAGCACATCGGCGATCGACTTACCCTTGTAGGTGATCTCAAGCGCTTCGCGATTATACCGCTTGCCGTGGCAAACCTCGCAGGGAACGAAGACATCGGGCAGAAAGTTCATCTCGATCTGGATGATGCCTTCCCCGCGGCAGGCCTCGCAGCGACCACCTTTGACGTTGAAGGAGAAGCGTCCAGGTAGATAGCCACGCGCTTTCGCGTCCGGCATCGACGCGAAGAGCTCCCGCATAGGGGTGAAAACGCCGGTGTAGGTCGCCGGATTTGAGCGAGGCGTACGGCCAATCGGACCCTGGTCGATATCGATCACCTTGTCCAGATGACTGATGCCTTCCAGGGCGAGGTGCTTCCCGGGCTTGGCCTTGGCGCCGTGCAGTTCCTGGGCGAGACGGCGGTAGAGGGTATCGGTGATCAAGGAGCTTTTCCCTGATCCTGAAACCCCGGTGACCACCGTAAACGCCCCAAGGGGAAGGCGTGCGGTGATGTTGCGAAGATTGTTCTCCTCCGCGCCCCGGAGGACAAGCGACTTCCCGTTCCCAGGGCGCCGCTGAGCGGGGATTGCGATGGACCGTTGTCCACTGAGGAACTGCCCGGTAATGGAGGATGGCGTGGCGATGATGTCGTCCATCGTTCCCTGGGCGACGACCCAGCCGCCGTGCTCCCCGGCACCCGGACCAATGTCGATGATCCAATCGGCGGCGCGCATTGTGTCCTCGTCGTGCTCGACGACGATCAGCGTATTCCCGATGTCGCGAAGCCGGAGAAGGGTCTTGATCAGGCGCGCGTTATCGCGTTGGTGCAATCCGATGCTTGGCTCATCAAGAATATAGAGCACCCCCATCAGGCTCGATCCAATCTGCGTCGCCAGCCTGATCCGCTGGGCTTCTCCGCCCGAGAGGGTGTTGGCGGATCGTTCGAGCGTCAGATAGTCGAGACCGACATCGACGAGAAAGCCCAGGCGCTCCCGAATCTCTTTGAAGATCTGGCGACCGATCAGAAACTCACGCGATGTGAGCTTCGCGGACGCCTGTTCGCCTGGATCGACTGCAAGGTCGGCGCACCAGTCGAGTGCCTGACGAATCGGTCGCCTGGTGATATCGACAACCGACAGACCGTCGATCAACATGGCAAGACTCTCGGGCTTCAAGCGGGCGCCATGACAGGACGGGCAGGGCCGCGCGGCCATGTACCGCTCGATTTCCTCTTTAACGTAGTCGGACGATGTCGTTTCATATCGCCGCTTGAGGTTCGGGATGACGCCTTCATAGGCCACGTCATAGGATCGCATCCGGCCCGTCTTGGCCTTGTACCGGACGGTCACCATCTCACCATTGCTGCCGTAGAGGAGTGTCGCAATCGATTCCGCGGGTAAATTTTTGATCGGGACGTCTAGTGGCACGTGATACCGTTCGCTGACCGCTTCCAACAGCGCCAGATACCAGGCCGACCCATCCTTCCCTGACCGGAGCCAAGGGACAATCGCTCCCTGACCCACGGTGAACTCACGGTTGGGAACGATCAGGTCCGGGTCAAACTCCATGGTCGTCCCCAGCCCGGTGCAGGTCGGGCACGCGCCGTGGGGGGAATTGAAGGAGAAGTTTCGCGGCTCGATCTCGCCGAATGACAGGCCGCACCTCGGGCAGGCGAACTTCTCGGAGAAGGTCAGCTCGTCACCGTCGATGATCTGGGCTGATGCGATGCCGCCGGCAATGCGAAGCGCCGTCTCAAGGGAATCGATGATTCGGACCCGATCGGGATGATCACCCGCAGGCCCGACCTCGTCGTGCCGCACGACCAGGCGGTCAACAACCACCTCGATCGCGTGTTTCTTGTACTTTGCCAGCGAGAGACCGACCGCCTCGTCAATGTCCCGCACCTCGCCATCGACACGGACCCGGACAAAGCCTTGACGTCGAATCTCGTCGAGCGCTCCCTGGTGCTCACCCTTTCGGTCCCGGATTACCGGACCGAGGATCATCAACCGGGTTCCGTCAGGAAGGCCAAGAATCTGGTCGGCCATATCTTGAACCGACTGCTGAGTGATCGGGCGCCCGCAACTGGGGCAGTGCGGGTGGCCAATGCGCGCGTAGAGCAACCGCAAGTAGTCATAGATCTCAGTGACGGTACCAACGGTCGATCGCGGGTTCCGGCTGGTTCCCTTCTGATCGATGGAGATCGCCGGCGAAAGACCGTCGATATGGTCGATGTCCGGCTTTTCCATCTGACCGAGGAACTGACGCGCGTAGGCAGAGAGGGATTCAACATAGCGTCGCTGGCCTTCAGCGAAGATGGTGTCAAAGGCGAGGGAACTTTTGCCGGAGCCAGAAAGCCCGGTCAGGACGACGAAGCGATCCCGGGGAATGTCGATATCGATGTTCTTCAGATTGTGCTCGCGGGCGCCGCGAACGCTGATCCGGTCGTGCTGGGGCATGGGCGAGATCCTCTGCTCATCGGTCGCCAGTGGCGCTTCGGCGGGGGACGAAGGAGAAAAAACGTGACGACCAGACACACCCGAACATTCGAGCGTAATCGCGAAAGTCTACCACGCGACGATGGTGGACGTACACCCTAAATCACCCGGCAACTGGACGCATGCCGGCACCGGGAATCGATGACAGAGCGATCCGGAAAGGAGATCGCCTGGCCATCTCTGCGTTGAATCGGAAACCATCGGTCACTGGGATGGGAAAGGTGGACTGACCGCGGGGGGAAAGGGTGGGCGACACTGGACTCGAACCAGTGACCTCCACGATGTCAACGTGGCGCTCTAACCAGCTGAGCTAGCCGCCCGCATGTTGCGGGATACCCCCTATCGTGGCGGCGAGTATAGTCAGGACTCTTGGCGGTCGTCAAGCCGGCAGGCAAGGCTGACGTTGGGGGGAGTGTGCCGCGTCAGGCCGGCGTCGATGGCCCGGATATGCGGACACGACCCCGTGGGAACCGCCGGTTTAGGCGGGCCGGCCATTGGCGATCCCCACGTCGTGCAAGTGACGCGACGGTGGGTTTCATCGAGGGACGGCCCAACCAGTGAGCAGCGTCGATCGCCATGCAAAGGTGGAAGGCTGATCGCGAGAAGCGATCCCGGCCAACGCCCACCCGCGACAGCCGCAACCTCACGCTATCAGCTGGAGCCTCCGATCGGTCATCGCGCGGGTAGCTCGACCGGCCCAGAACACTCATCGCTCGTTCCGGTTCATTGCCGCTCGACCGGCTCCGGAGGCCGCCAGACGTTGAAGTCGATGGTTCCCGGCTCACCGGGAAATGGGTTCCGCGCTGGCCATACCGGTCACGACTCCACGGCAGACCATTGCGTCGGCAGCGGCGCGGTGGCCGCCTGCAGCAAGGCCAAACGCGGCCGCCGCGACGCCGAGTTGTCGCCAGCGTGTCCCGCCCAGAAATTCGGCATAGGCGACCATGGCGCAATCCCAGCGGTCCACGCATGGCTCGTCGAGTTCATGCCGCTGGCAACACTGGTTGATGATCCGGCGATCGAAGGCGGCGTTGTAGATGACGACGCGGCGGCCACGAACCAGCTGGCAGAGCTCGCGGTGCACCTCCACCCAGGTCGGCGCGGTTGCGACATGACGATCGAAGATGCCGTGAATGCCACTTGCGATTGGGGGGATAGGGTCAACCGGCCGGACGAGCGTTTCAAGCAAGATACGCCCGTCGGCGCCGATTACGGCGATGTCGACGACCTCGGCACCACCATGAAGACCCGTGGTCTCAGTGTCGAGATAGACCGTCCGCTCGTCGGCAACGACTGCGGCGGCCCAGGCCATCGCCTGGGGGCGTGGGGATACCGCCGCCGCGAGAACCCGACTCCTGACCACGCTGAAGGCTCCTCTCACATCCGGACCACCGTTGCCCTATGCGGCTCGCGGAGCACGTCGAGCTTATCATGGCCCTTCATGACGGCGTCGATCCGGGTTCGTCCCATGACCTCGTCGTGGTTGCTTCGTCGACGCCGGTACGGGCCGCCTGGACGAGCGTCAGGTAGGCCGCGGGGCTGTCGTCGGTCGCGATCGCGCGGACGACAATCTCGTCAATGCTCCGATACGTTGCCAGACCCGTCTGGATGGCCCCAGGTGACGACCCCGTGATCGCCGTGTCGATGGCGTCGACACCCATGCGATTGAAGTGTGCCGCGTAGCTCGGAAATCGTTCGTAGCGGGTTGCTTCCTCGGCAAGCCGCTCCTTGGCGGCCGGACCGAGTGCCGTCCGCACATAGGCGGCGATCAGGGGAGGCGGCTGTCCCGCCGCGGCGCCAGCGGCGCGGACGGCGGCCGCCGATTGATGGGTCCATTCTGGCGTTAACCAGTTCAGGAGGACCCCGTCCGCGAAGGTGCCTGCCAGTGCCAGCATCTTTGGGCCCAGTGCGCCGACGACGACGCGTGACGAGGTCTGTTGCCTGATCTGCTCCACTCCCCGCTGGACTCGGTCGAGAGACCCCGGACTTGATCCAGCGCCGACCCCGATGATGAGCCGGTCGGCCGGGAGATCAAGCTGGCGGAGATCGGAGATGACGGTATCGGGCGGGCGGCGGTCGAGGGCAATGACGCCGACGGCGAGACCGATGTGATCGGTCACCGAGGCGGCGGCGGCCAGCGCCGCCAGACCATCACCTCCGGGGACGTCGTTCACCCAAAAAGTGGCGTAACTTGCCGATTCGACCTCGCGTGCGATGACCTTGATGAGGTCGGGGGAGAGGGACCCCGCGACTCCGAAACCTCTGTCTGGTGCCATTGTCGGTCTCCTTGCGACTCCCGGCTCGTCGGTGACGCGATTCAGCTGAAGCCGAGATTCAGTCGTCGTAGCGACGCATGGCGACCCTGACCGATGATGAGATGATCGAGCACCTCCACATCGAGGAGCGCTCCGGCGCGGCTGAGCTCGGCGGTGAGCGCGATATCGGCCGCGGACGGCGTCGGATCACCAGAGGGGTGGTTGTGAACAACGACGACCGCGACCGCGTTCTGGCGAATCGCATCCCGGAAGACCTCCGCGATCCGCACCTGCGCTTGATTGACGCTTCCCTGGTAGATCGTGCGGCTGCCCAGAATGCGATGTTTGGTATCAAGCGTCACGACGCGCAGCTGCTCCTGGTCGAGCGCGGCCATCTCGATGCCAAGCAGGTTGACGATGTCATCGGGCGACGCGATCTGAGGGCGGGTCTCGCCCGACAGCGCGACGAGTCGGCTCGCCAGTTCCAGGGCCGCTTTGAGGGTCGACGCCTTCGCCGAGCCCAGACCGCGGATGCTGGCCAGTTCGCCGGCCTCTAACTTCATCAGGCCAAGCAGCCCGCCGTGCTCGGCCAGGAGGCGCTGGGCGACATCCGTTACCGGCTCGCCCTTGATGCCGGTTCGAAGGAGGATCGCCAGAAGGTCGCCGTTGCTCAACGACGCCGCGCCGCGAAGCAGGAGCCGCTCTCGTGGGCGCTCGTCGGGCGCCAGTTCCTTAATCGTCAGCCGGTAGGTCACGCGGCGCTGGGCGCATACGAGGCGACGATCATCCCGTAGTAGCTTGGCGCCTCGTACGAGAGAAGATCATGGGTGAGCGGCGTCACCTCAAGCGCCCCGGCAAGCATCAGGGCCTGCCACAGGCCATCGATCGCCGCGTCTTCGGCCGCCGCGTCGTCCAGGTCCATCAGACGACCAAGATCGCCGTCGTTGACGGCCGCGACCACCTGACGATCGACGATCTCGGCGGCAGAATGAAACCCGTATGGCCCATCCTCCCGATGACGATGGGCCCAATCGCAGGACGCCACCAGCGCGACGTTGCGGTCCGAGTTGGCAGCCGCACGGCCAACAGCCCGGCCAAAGTCGACGAGCTGTTGGCGCGTCACTGACCGGGATGGGGAGACGATCACCACCGGCGGACCCGTATCGATCTCCGGCGGATCGAACAGGACATCGCCAGACCCAGGCAGGTTGCGATCGTGACCGAGGAACCAGAGTGGAGTGATCAGGCCCCAGTCGAGTGGTAGCACGCTCTGCGAGCGGCGGTTTCCGGCATACCCGGCCAGGGCGATCGGGATGCCATCCGCCCGCGCCTCTGCCACGATGATGTCGGTCATTTCCCCATCGACGGGAACGTTCATGTCCACGGTTCGGCCGGCCCAGTGGAGCGTCCCGGCCCCGCGAGCCACATCGGCGACACAGATGGCGTCGTTGACTCGCACGCCGTGCGGGCCGGCGATCACGATCACATCGGGGTGGGCGGCAGCGCAACGGCGCCCGAGTTCCTCCATAGCCGAACGTGTGGCCAACGCACCCTCCGCATCGTCACTCAGGTTGGGAATGATTGGAAAGCCGTGCGGCGCGATCGCGCCGAAGACCAGTGGCATGGCAACCTCCGTCAGTCGGGACGCGCCCCAATCGGCGCATCGAATCGTGGAGCCCTCGTTTCCTGAACCAGGAACGCCAGCGTGCACGTCGCAAGGATTCCAATAGCGGCAAGGGTCAGCGCGCTCGCCCGCAGGCCGAGGGCTGTCGCCATCGCGCCGACGATGAGCGGGCCGCCGACCGCGCCAACGTCACCTACCAGCCGCCAGATGCCGAGAAACTCACCGGCCGCCCCCGGAGGGGCGAGGTCAGCGCCCAGTGTCATCATGGTACCGGAGCCGAGACCATTTCCGAAACCGATGATGATCGACGCGACGATCAGACCGAATTGATGATGCGCGAGAGGAATCGCCGCGACCCCGATCGCCATGACGGCGAAACTCGGCACGGCGGCTACTTTCCGCCCGAAGCGATCCATGAGCAGACCCGCCGGGAAGAACATGGAGACATCGACGATCGCGCCGAGCGTCATCGTCAGGCCGATCGATGCCGCGTCCATCCCAAGGACGTCGGCCCCGTAGATCGGGATGATGAAGTAGCGTCCCGCTCGAATCATCTGCGCGAAGGCCTGCGCGATCGACGCGGCGGCGAGGTCGCGGCCATTCCGGAGGACCAATGCCCGAACCAGCTGCCAGCGAACCGCCATCGCGGGCGCCCGAGGCGCGGTTGTCCCTGGACTGAGAAAGAGGATAGAGGCGAGCAGCGCGATGGCCCCAGCGACGCCAGCGACGACGAACGACGCATGGAGTCCGAAGCGATCCCCGATGATGCCGCCGATGGCCGGGCCGCCAAAGACGCC
>JAABUR0100001136.1_pt1 | contig 49851 bp, 49 predicted proteins | sample 5560091 | NCBI WGS metagenome assembly JAABUR01 (sample SAMN10711879, study PRJNA513375) | rock metagenome | isolation source: Antarctica rocks | place: Antarctica: Victoria Land, University Valley sud | reverse complement strand
TGGCGAAGCGCTGGTCGGCTGGCTGGGTGAGGTCGCGGCCAATTTCGGTCTGGATACGCGCCCGGTTGGTGAAATCCCACACGTTCTGCGCTAGCAGCACGCCCGCTTCCAACTGCGCCAGCAGCGCTAAGGTGGCAGCGTCCAGCCGCTCCCGCTCGTTGATCGCAAGACGTGCCGAAAGCCGATCCAGGCTTTGGCGCAAGCCCTCGTCTGCAGTCTGCTCCTGAACCGCCTTGAGCATGACCTGCGGGTCGTCCACCGCCTGCTGGCGCGCGCCGCTCACCTCGGCAAAGGCGGCGCGGGCGCGCTCGACCTCCGGCAGGTCGCCCACCGCCGGCGCGGACAGCGCCAATCGAAAGCCCATGGTGGGCAGCCGGGTTGCCTCGCCGGTGACACCGTCAAACGGCAGGATCTCGTCGCGCATCGCGACATGAAGGCCTGTCGGGCTGGACATCGTGTAGTTGCCGCCGCGCACTGCGATGCCGCCGGCCTGCCCATGCGGGCGGCCGACGCGGTTCATGCGATACGGCTCCAGCATCATCTGCCCGGCATTGCCGAGCATGTCATAAAGGCCCAGCGGGTTCGGCAGGCGCTGCCCAACCTGGCCCACCCGGCCGCCCGCTGCCCGGCCGCCAGCCAGGATGTAGCGGTCCGGCCCTTCCGGCATGGGCCAGGCAGGCGTCAGGAACTGCTCTTCCGTCACCTTACCGCCACCCCGGGCCGCATACTCCCATTCGTCCTCGGTCGGCAGCCGCGCATAGCCGATCGCGTCGCCACGGCGCGGCAGCCGGGCGCGTGCGTTCTTCAGCAGCCAGGATGACCATTGCGCCGAGTATGCAACCGCATCCGCCCATGACACCGACGTTTGCGCGACTCGCCCCGCTGTCGACGGGTCCGGACACTTGGCCGAGAGTGCCGCGAACTGGTCCCGTGTGACAGCATACTTGCCGAGGTAGAACCGTCGACCGGCGCCTCCTGGGATGGGAAACGGAGCGGCTAAGAAAGCACCGCGCAGATACTCGCTATAGCCAAGCTCCGTATCGGCCTGGCCCACGGTCAGCGCGCGGTCGTCGAGCGGCCCAGGGCCGGACGGCACGTCCACCGGCCTGAATGCCATTGCGCCACCGCAGGGCAGCGGCAGGACAAGGTCGCCCTCCGCCGCCTGCGGGTTGAACCAGCGCGAGTCCCACTCGGCCGCATTGGCGCCGCTGGAAAATAGCGGGATCGCCAATGCCAAATGTCTCAATTTCATGGCGCGCTCAGTCCTTCCCACGGTTCGACCCGCCCGGCCCGGGTTCCCGCAGCAGCGGCGACCAGCACGGCGCCGCTGATGGTGATCGCCGCGGTCACGGCGGCCAGTCCTGGCGTGATCAGGCAAAGCGGACGATCCAGCGCGAGCGTGCCGGCAAACACCCGGTTGACCACGATCGAAGCCGCCAAAGCGGCCGCCAGCGCCGCACCCACGCCCAGCCCGGCCAGCACGGCCGCCTGCGCTATGGGAAACAGCCGCAAGGACCCGGCCCGCAGGCCAAGAAACCGCAATTGCGCCAGCGGAACCCGCTTGCGCTCGACGTTCGCCCACAATCCAGCGCCGAGCGACACCAGAAAACCCAAGCCGCCAAGCCCTGCGACCAGCCCGAACAGCAGGCCCAGGTTGCGGTCGACGCGCAGCAGGCCGGACACGTCGGCGACGCGCGACACGACCTCAATCCCCTGCGCCTGCAACGCCGCGTCCAATGCCGGCACCGCCTCCAACCGCTTTGCATATAAACGAAAACCCGCATAGTCCGTGCGATCCGGCGCAGGTAACCCGGCCACCGTGTCCGGCGGGCCGATCCGGCCATCCTGAAAATCCTCGACCAGCACCGCCAGGGCCAGCGGCACGAAAGCGGCGTCGCGGCCGAACGCCGACGGCGGCGCCACGGCCTGCACGACAAGCGCCAAAACGACGCTCTCCCGCCGCTCATCCAGCACGCGGGCCAAACGCCCAACCAGCGCATCCCCAGCGCCCACCCGCAGCCGCGCCGCGGCGGACGCGGTCAGCACGATGGTGTCGGTCCCCGTGGGAGCCTCGGGCAGCAGCGGATCGCCCGGCGCGGTCGGGATCAGCTCGACCCGCGTGCCAGCGCCTGCTGCATCCGGATGCTCGATGAGCAAGCTCGCCGCCAGCGTGCGGGTGCGCGGCGCCAGGAACGCCACGTCCGGCCGGGCGGCCAGCCGGGCCAGCAGGGCAGCGTCGAAGCTGCGGTTGGACGCCGTCGTCACCTCACGCACCCGTGGGTCCTCCAGTAGCGCCTCGCGCAGACCCTGGATCAAGCCGGCTCGCAGCCCGGCCAGGATGACCAGCGGCGCCAGCACCGCCGCCAGTGCCAGCATAGTGCACACCGCCAGCAGCCGCTCGGCGATTAAATCCGCCATCGCGAGCCGGATCGCAGTGGCCCATTGCGTCATAAGGGCCAGCAGAACCGTGTCTGCGCCGCGTCGGCGTCGGGCCGGCAGGGTGCGATAGCATAGCCGGCCGCCGCCGCCCGCGTTGCATCGTGGGTGGCGATGACCAGCGCGGCGCCGTCCTCGGCCGCGGTGCAGGTCAGCAGCTCCAGGATCTCGTCGGCCTGCGCAGGGTGGACCGAGGCCGTGGGCTCGTCTGCCAGCACGATAACGGGCCGGTGCGACAAGGCGCGGGCGACCGCGGCGCGCTGCCGCTGCCCGACCGATACCGCCGCCGGCATCCGATCCAGAATAGCCGCGATGCCCAAGCGTTCCGCCAGGGCGGCGATGCGTCCAGTGTCCGGCCGGGCCAGGATACGCTGCGGCAGCGTGATGTTGTCGCGGAGGCTGAGAAACGGCAGCAGCGCGCCGGTCTGCGGCACGAAACCTATGCTATGCGCCCGCAGCGCCGCGAGCGCGTCGCCCTGGCCCGTGCGCCACAATGCCAGCGCGTCGGCGCCCGCGAGCGTCAGCGCGTCTCCAGCATCGGGGCGCAGCGCCAGCGCCAGCAACGCGAGCAAGGTGCTCTTGCCGCAGCCGGACGGTCCCACGATCGCAACCCGCGACCCCATAGCGACCTCGAACCGCTCGATCAGCAGGGTGAACCGGCTTCCGGCGGCGGCGATGCTGCGGCTGATCCCCTCGGCCCGGAGCGGCCCCGCTTTCAAGTGAGAACTGCGTTCAAGGCAAGGCTTCGATCGGCACCGGAAACAGCGCCTCCCCGGCCGTACGCGAGCCCGATAGGTCCACCCACAGGTCGGCATTCGACTGGAATTCCTGATACAGCCGCAGCTTCGCCTCGACGCTGTTCAGCACGGTGCGCTGGGCGATGGCGCCCATGGCGACCCAGTCGGCCTCCTGGATGTCCATGATTTCCGATTGATAGGGCAGGTCGTCCAGGTACTCGCCCAGCAGCGCGCCGATGCGCTGGGCGCCGGCGATGCGCTGCGGGTCGCGGGCGGCGGCGGCGAAGGTCGCGCGCAGTTGGGTAAAGAAGGTGCGCGGCTCGGTGCGGCCCGCCAACCCGGCCTGCAGGATCGCCTGCAGGCTGCGCGCAAGGTCCGAAAGCTGGTTGCGGGTCAGCAGCACGCGGACGTCGAGGCTGGATATCGCCGGGTCCTTCAGGTCGCGGTCGGTGGTCCAGCTCCGCACCACGTCGGGCGCTTGGGTGTTCTGCGCCCGGCCCAGATAGGTCAGGCGCATCGCCTCGCCCACCACGCGGACGGCGTCCTGCAAGGCCGGATTGGCGGCTGTCGCCGCCGTCACCGGCCGGCCGGCAGCCTCGCCGACCTGGCTCAGCAGGGCGCGGGTAAGCTCCTGCACCGTGCGGGCGAAGGCGTCCGGCGCGCCGTTCGGCACCGGGAAATACAGCGGCCCGGCAGCGCCGAACTGGGTGAGCTCGCGGTATTGCGCCGCGGCGGGCTCGTGGTCGTGCCGGGCGCGGCCCTCGGGCGTCAATAGATGGATCGCGAATACGGCGACGCCCTTGGCCTTCGCAAGCTCGCGGATTTCCGCAATGTTGAGGTGCGTCAGGCTATGCGGATGCTGCGCTGTCCTGGCGCCCGCGTCGGTCACCAGCACGATGTAGCGGCCAGCCATCGGCGACCAGTCGATCTCGTCCAGCGCCGCCTTGATGCCGCCGATCGGGTCCTCGTCGAACCCGTTGGAGCTCGCGGTTGCCTCCCGCGCGGTGGCGACGCCGGTGTTGATGCTGTCCGGCGGCTGGGTGAAATCCGGCTTGCCATAGATCCGCGTACTATATTCCAGGCCGGGACTGTCATCCAGGCTGTCCCGGTAGGCGACCAGGCCAAAGCGGAAATTGTCGCGCACCGGAGTGCTTCCGACGCTGGCGACGATGCCGCGGATCGCTTCCCGCGTGCGGTCGATGTAGGGCTGCATGCTGATCGTCGTGTCGAGCACGAAGACGACGCCGGCCTTGAACTGCGAAGCCGCCGCGGGCGGGGCAGGTGGGCGCTGGCCCTCAGCAGGGGCGGAGATCACTTCCAACAGGCGGAGCGGCGGACCGAACTCGCGCTCGATCCGTTCGGCCGAGAGGATCGGCATCAGGTAGAAGTTTCTCGCGAAATCGACCGCGGCAGCGGGCTCGATCGCCAGCACCGGGCCAGGGTCGGTGCCGGGCACGGTGGCGGCGGTGCGGAGCGCCTGCGCGCGCTCGCCGGCCTGGCCGTCCATCATCAGCAGGCGTTCGTCGCGCTCGGACCGCAGGAACAGCACGGGCTGGCGGCCGGCGGGGTTGGTGAACGCGGCGACCATGGTGTGCTTCCACTCGATCGCCTTGCTGACCTGCAGCCAGCCCTCCGGATGGCCGTCGGCGGTGCGCCCGACCTCGATCCGCGCCGTGTCCCCGCTGCCCGGCGGCTTCGTATAAACATAATAGACGGTGAAGCCCGGCACCGGATGCGCGTTCTGGCCGTCGGATTGCGCGGACAAAGTGGCGCCTGGCCGGGCAACGACACGCTGATACAGCGACTGTTTGCCCTCGATCAGCAAGGGCGTCCGCGGGGCCATGCCGCTCGCCGCCAACTGGATCGCATTAATGCGCCCGTCGGTCAGGACCACCTGCGGCACGGCCGACGCGTCCCCGCCGAGCAGCCGGGCGAATGCCTCGTCCGACTGCATCAGCAGGCCGGGGAAGCCGGCCGCGATGACCTGGTCCAACGGCGCGGCGGCCGTGCTGAAGGCCAGCGGCTGGATGCCCGAAACGCCTTCGACGCGCAGCAAGGCGATGTCGGGGCTGCCGATCTCGGAGTCGGGCGTCTGCGCCACAATCCGCGCCCGGGTGGTGCGGCCCAGCTTCTTGCTGGTCACCACGATCTCGGCGGGGTCGGCGCTCTCGACGACGTGCCGGTTGGTGGCGATCAGATCCGGGGCGACGAAAATACCGCTGCCGCTCGATGCGCCGCCGTCCGGCCCGCTGCTAGGCGCGATGATGAGCACGACGGCCTGGGTCAGCAACTCGGCCAGCGAGCCCTGGAACGCCTGGCTGCCCGGCGGCGGCGGCACCGCGCCGGGCGGGACGGCAGCGGCGCGGTCCGGGCCCAGCCGGGGCAACTGCGCCGGGTCGGCTGTGCAAACGTCGACGCCGAGCAGGCGCCGGCGCGACTCGATTTCCCGCTCGAGGCCGGCATTCTGCTCCCGCTGGCGATCCGTGGCCTCGCGCGTCGCCTGTTCGTTCAGCAGCGCGACGGAACTGGGCCGCTCGGCGACGCGGGCCGCCACCATGCGGGCCCCGGCATACAGGCCGATACCCAGGAACAGCGCCGCGATCACGACGGCCGCCGGGATCAGCGCCCAATCCCAGGCCGGCTGCATCGCTCCCGCGGGCGGCACAGCAAGAACGCGAACGGGCACGGCGGGCGTTGGGTCCGGCAGCGGCGCGACATGCGCCGCCGGCGCCAATGCGCCTGCATACGCCTCAATCCACGCCGAGGCGCGGATCGCGACCTCCTCTTCCGATCCCGTGCCGTCCGCAGCGAGGCCCCACTCGACCAACACCGGTGTGCCGCCAACCGCCAGCAGGCCGTTTCCGCTGCCGAGCGCCAAGGCGCGGCGCAGCAAGGGTCCAAGTTCCGGATCGGCCAGCAGCGGGCCGAATTGGCGCAGTATGTCCCAAAGCCGCCGTTCTGCCGGGGCGCGGCGCTCGGCGGAAAGGGCGGCGAACGGCTCGCCGTCGCCCGACGCGCCGGCATACCAGGAAACGCTGCCGGGATTGCCTAGGTCCGGCCAGGTCACCACCGGTTCTGCGAACAGTGCGGCGGCATTTGGCCCAAGGCGGGCGTGCGATCCCAGCACGGGCTGCCCGCCCAACTGCACCAGGTGCAACTGGGCGAGCGACGTCTTGCCGATGAAGCGTGGAGCCATCGCCGTCTGCAACCCTACATTATCACCGATCCCATCATTATGGCGGTTAACAAACGATTTTTGCAAGGCCAGTGTCGGCGAAGTTTAGCTTGCCGTCACAGGCTTATGCTTGCACGATACCGCAAAATTCCGAAGAGGGGCGTCGATATGGCGCGTTTAAACGTTTCAAGCCTCGCGGCGATTGCCTTGATCGGCGGGATGGGCATGCCTGCCCGGGCGCAGAAGAACTCAGGGCCCTTGCTGCCAATAACCCCCCAGTATGCATCGCCGCCGCAATACACGGCGCCGCCCTCCAGGCCCTCGCCGTATGCCGCGCCGCCCTACACGTCACCGCCACCCCGGCCGTCGCTCGCACGGACCGGCAATCCCGACGCGGAGCGGCTCGCCCAATCGCTGCCGCTCGACCCGCTGACCCGGGAGCTGCGCGACCAGATGCCAGCCGACCCGCGCGGCACCGAGCGCCGGCTCGGCCTGCGTGAGCCGCGCGGGCCCGCCACCGACCTGCGCGGCCGTGCGCCGAGCTCAAGGGAGATCGTCGATGCGCTCGCACCCCGTTAGGCTGCTCCGCCTGGTTCCAATGCTGGCGCTGCTCGGTGGCCTCGCCGGCTGCGTCGCGGCGCCGGGTCCGATGGCCTACGAGGCCGGCCCGACGTTCGAGCGGCGGATCGTGAGCGCCGTCAGCTTCGACTTCGACAGCTACCGGATACGCGGCGACGGCTATGCGCTGCTCGACAATGCCGCCATTGCGCTGAACGATCCGCAGCTTGCCGGTTTGCGGTTCGAGATCAACGGCCACACCGACATCACGGGCCGCCTCGGCTACAACATCGCCTTGTCTATGCTGCGCGCCACCGCCGTCGTGGACTATCTTGCGGCCCGCGGTGTGCCCCGGGAACGGATGCGGGCCCAGGGCTTTGGCCCGCTACAGCCGTTCGACGCTTATAACCCGCGCAGCCCGGCCAATCGGCGCGTCAAGATCGTTGCGCTGCGCTGAGGCTGAAACAGCGTTGCCATCGCCGGCCCAGACATACGGCCTACGCAGCCGAGGCGCTTCTAGCACAGGAAAAAGCAGGTTAGGCTTGCAGGTATGACATCCATCATGGTCACCGGCGGCGCCGGGCAGCTAGCAACGGCGATGGTGCAGGAGGGCGGCGCCGTCGTCCGTTGCGTTGGCCGCCCGGTGTTCGACTTCGACCGGCCGGCGTCGATCGCCGAGGCCGTCCAGGCCATACGTCCGGCGTTCCTGGTCAACGCCGCCGCCTGGACCGCGGTCGATGCGGCCGAGGCCGATCCCGACGCGGCGGGCCGCGCCAACCGGGACGGACCGGCGGCGCTCGCTGCGTTATGCGCCGACGCGGATATCCCGCTTATCCACATATCGACCGACTACGTGTTCGACGGCAGCAAGGGCGCGCCCTATACCGAGACCGACCCGACCAGCCCAGCCGGCGTCTATGGCGCGACCAAGCTAGAGGGGGAGCATGCGGTGCTGGCGGCGTATCCGCGCGCGATCGTGCTGCGGACGTCGTGGGTCTATTCGGCGACGGGCAAGAACTTCGTCCGCACCATGCTGGGCGCTGCGCAAAAGACCGACCGGCTGCGCGTGGTGGCGGACCAGCAGGGCTGCCCGACGGCGGCGCGCGATCTCGCGGTGGCGATCCTCGCCATCGTCGCACGGCTGCGCGAGGGCTGGCAGGACCGCTATGCCGGCATATTCCACGCGGCGGGCGCGGGATCGACCACGTGGCACGGCTTCGCCGAGGCTTTGTTCCAGGATGCAGCCCAATATGGCCATCCGATCCCCACGGTGGAGCCGATCGCCACCGCCGATTGGCCCACGCCGGCAAAGCGTCCGGCGGACAGCCGGCTCGACTGCGCCAAGCTGTCCCAGGTGTTCGACATACGTTTGCCGGAATGGCGGTCCGGCTTGTCGCGCACGGTCGCCGAGCTGCTGGCCGCGACGCCGCCGGGTCGATGATTGGCCGCCGTGCGGGCACTCGTTCATTCCAGCCTGGCCCAGCCGCCGAAGCGGGTCGCGATCCTGCTTTCCACCTATAACGGGGCGCAATTCCTCAGCGATCAGCTGGACAGCCTGTTGCAGCAGACCTTCGCGGATTGGGTGCTGTACTGGCGGGACGATGGGTCGACCGACGAGACCGCCGCCATGATGCAGCGCTTTATGGCCGGACCCGGCGCGGGCCGCTGCCATGCGGTCACCAGTCCGCCAGGCCGGCTAGGGCCGACCGGCAGCTTCATGGCGCTGCTGCGGGTTGCGGTGCTGGCGGAGGCGGATGTCGGGGCGGTGGCCTTCGCCGACCAGGACGATGTCTGGCTGCCGGCGAAGCTGGAGCTGGCGGTCGCGGCGCTGCGTCCCGACCCGCGGCCGACGCTGTATTGCAGCCGGCAGATCCTGGTGGACCAGGCCCTGCACCGGATCGGCCTGTCGGCGACGCCGCGCCGTCCGCTGCAGTTCCCCGCGGCGCTGACGCAGAACGTCGCGACCGGCTGTACGGTCGTGCTGAACCCGGCGGCCGCGCGGCTGGTGGCCGGCAGCCATCCGCCCGCCGCCACGCTGCACGACTGGTGGAGCTATCTGGTCGTGTCGGCCAACGGGGGGCGGCTGGTGGCGGACGATACCCCCACGGTGCTGTATCGCCAGCATGGCGGCAATGTGGTGGGCGCGCCGGCCTCCATGCGCCGGCGTGCGGTCGCGGCGCTGCGCCGGGGACCCAGCGTGTTTATGAACGTGCTGCGCTGCCATGTGGCGGCGCTGCGCGACCATCCGGACCTGCTGTCACCGGACGCGGCTGCGGCGTTGGACGTGGTCGAGGCCGGGCTGCAAGGCGGGCTGGCGCAGCGTTTGGCCGCCCTAAAGCGTTGCACGCTGTCGCGCCAAACGTGGCAAGAGACGCTGCTGTTCCGCTGCTGGTTCCTGGTCGGCTAGAGCGTCGCCCAATCGAACTGCTTCGATCGGACAAAGCTCTAAGTCTCGGCTTTCCAGCCGCAGGCGAGCAGCGCTTCATGCATGTGGGAAGGGGGCGGGGCTATGGCGCTCACTGGCGGCTCGAGCGGCAGCGCAATGGCGCGTGCCAGCAGCTGCATCGGACCGTCGCCGCGTCCGTAGATGGGGTCGCCAAGGATCGGATGGCCCAGCACGGCGCAATGCACTCGGATTTGGTGGGTTCGCCCGGTGAACGGGTGCAACTCCAGCCAGGCGAAATCGCCGGTTTGACCCATCCGACGCCAGGCGGTGCGGGCGGGCAAGCCTTCTGGCGCCGGCTCCATGCGCCATCCGGTGCGTAGGTTGTGCTTCTGCAGGTTGCTGGCGACCTCGCCGGCTTCCGTAGCCGGGACGCCGTGCACCACGGCCCAATAGGTTTTTCGTACCGTGCCCGCGTGGAACGCGGCCTGCGCCGCCAGCAGCGCCTGTTTCCTTAACGCCACGACCAGACAGCCGGCGGTGTCGGCATCCAGGCGATGCGCGAGCCAAGGGCCGTCCTTGCGGCGGGACAGCATTGGAAACGCGTCCTCGACGCTCGGGCCGCCGCCGGGTCCTGCATGTACGGGCAGCCCGGCCGGCTTGTTCAACACCACGAAGTGTGGACTCTGGAACAGGATCGGGATCATGCAGCGATGCCTCTCAGCAGTGCGCGCTTCGTTGCCGTAATTCTCCGTATTTGCAATGCAGGTTAGACCTGGCTTTCGTTATGCAGCGTTCGATCCAGCGTCATCCACTTGCGGTCCGCCACGCTTGGGCGGAAGCCGAACTGGGCATAGAGCCCATGCGCATCTGCCGTCTTCAGCGTCCAATTGCAGACAGTCGCGAGTTCGGGATGCGCCAGAATGGTCGTGATCAATGCCCTGCCAAGGCCGAGTCCGCGCGAAGCCGGATGGATAAAGACGTCGCCGAGATGGGCGCGAAAGGCGTAGTCGGTAAGCAGCCGGCCGAAACCGACCTGCACGCCATCCGGAGCGTAAACACCGAGGCACAGGCAGTTGGCCCAGCTACGCTCCGTCAGCGCACGCGGCCGGCCGACGGCCCAGTATGCGCCAGCCAGCGAGTCATGGACAAACCCCATGTCGAGGCGCGCGCGGTCGTCGCTGATCGCGTATCCATTCGGGAGGCTGGCTGCGTAAACCATCAAAGCGGCATTACCGTGACTGAACACTCAACATGCGTTCTACCAACCATACCGGCAGGTTGACAGCGGCGCAGGCACAGCGGAAGCACCCTCATGCCCGATGACCGGATCTGCGGCCTGAACGCCGTCACCGCCCTGTTCGCCCGCCGCCCCGACGATGTGATCCGCCTGTTCTACAACGAGGAGAACAAGTCGAGAGTCGGCCCGCTCTGCGCCGAGCTGGCCCGGGTGCGCCGGCCCTATCGCCTGCTGCCGTCAGACGAGCTGGAGCGTGCCGCAGGGACTCCGCACCATGGCGGCGTGGTGGCGATCGCGACGCCGCGGCCGCTGGGCATGATGGACTTCGTGCGCCCGCCGCGCTTTCCGCTGCTGCTGATCCTGGACAGCGTGGGCAACCCGCATAACCTGGGGGCGATCGCCCGTAGCGCCGCGTTCTTCGGGGTGCGCGCCATGGTGCTGCATGAGACGCCGCTGCAGGCGATGCCGTCGGACGCCGCCTACCGTGTCGCGGAGGGCGGGCTGGAGTACCTTGAGGTGTCCAAGACCCGCAACCTGCGCAAGGCGCTGCTGGCGCTCGATCCGTACTACCGCACGGTGGCCGCGACGCTCACGGATGACGCGGTGCCGGTGTCGTCGCTGCCGCGGGACCGCCCGGTGGCGCTGGTGCTGGGCAACGAGGAGCGCGGCGTCGGGTTCGACGCGCTGGAAACCTGCCGCCGCCGCATCCGCATCCCAGGCAGCGGCGCGGTGCAGAGCCTGAATGTCGCGCAGGCCGCCGCCGTGCTGCTGCACACTTTGACCAGTCAGATTGCGACCAGCCAGATCGCTTAATCCCCGAGGCACCCATGCGCATCCACGTCCAAACCCTGCCCGAAGATCCCCAATTCGCGATCACGCCTGCCCTCTGGGCCGAGGCTGCCTCCCGTGCGCCGGACGTTTCGGCCGGCCACTCCGTCAGCTTCGGCGAGACGGCCGAGCAATTCCAGGCCGCGGTGCAGGACGTCGAGGCATTGGTGGCGCAGACCGGCGCCGTCCGTGCCCTGTTCCCGGCACCGGCGCCTCGGCTTTGGCTGATCTACTGCACCTCCGCCGGTCTCGACAGCTTGGCGCCGTTCGACTGGCTGCCGCCGGGCGTGCAGCTGCTGAACAACCGCGGCACGCACGCGAACAAGGCCGGCGAGTATGGGATCATGGCGCTGCTGATGCTGGCGAACCGCATGCCCGGGTTCGCGACGGCGCAGCGGGCCGGGCAGTGGACGCCGCGGCACGGGGCCGTGCTGGCCGGGCGGCATGTGGTCGTCGTCGGGCTCGGCTCGCTAGGCGGAGCGGTCGCGGAGCAGGCGGCGCGATTTGGCATGCGCGTCACCGGCGTCCGCAGCCGTGTCGAGCCGCATCCGGCTTGCGAGCGGGTGATAACGCTGCGCGATCTGGACGCGGAGCTGCCGAATGCGGAGTTCCTGGTGCTGGCGCCGCCGTTGACGGACGCGACGCGCGGCCTGCTGGACCGCCGCCGCATCGGATTGCTGCCCCCCGGCAGCGGCGTGGTGAACATCGGCCGCGGCGCGCTGCTGGATCAGGACGCGCTGTGCGATGCGCTGGACGGCGGCCGCCTATCCGGCGCGATCCTAGACGTGTTCGTGCTGGAGCCGGTGCCGCCGGGCCACCGGCTGTGGACGACGCCGAACCTGGTCATGACGCCGCACGTCTCGGCCGACGACCCGGCCACCTACATCCCGCTCAGCCTCGACATCTTCTTCCGCAATCTGCGGGCGCTGCGCGACGGGGGGACGCTGCCGAACCGGTTTGACACGGTGCGCGGTTATTGAGCCAGACTTATGGCCCGCCTTGGGCTAAGGGCCGCCATTGATGGTCAGCACGGTGCCGTTCGTATAGGAGGACCGCGGGCTGGCCAGGAAGGCGACTGCGGCGGCGATTTCCTCGGGCTGCGCAGGGCGGCCATAGGGCATGCCCTTGCACAGCTCGAGCCACCGGTCAGCGTCGCCCAGCTCGGTGCCGGCCCGATGCCGCAACAGACGCTCCAGCCGAGCGGTGGCGACCGGGCCGGGATTGATGGCCACCGCGCGCATGCCGTCCTTATGGGCGCCACGGCCCAATGCGCGGGTGAACGCCATCAGCGCGGCGTTGCCCGCGACGCCGGCGACATAGCCGGGATCGAACGTCTCCCCCGCCGCGCCGATCACGTTCACGACGACGCCCCGGCGGGATTGCAGCGTGGGATACAGCGCGCGGCACAGGCTGATGAAGCCGAACACCTTGAGGTCCCAAGCGGCGCGCAACGTGGCGTCGTCCACCGCGAGCAGGTGGCCCGGCGGAATGGCGCCGGCGTTGTTCACCAGGATGTCGACCGCGCCGGCTGCGGCGGCGACGCGCTCCACCTCCGTTTGTTGGGATAGGTCGGCGGCGATGACCTCGACGCGCACCTGGCGGCGGGCGCGCACCGTGGCGGCGGCCTCATCCAGCACAGCCGGATCGCGGGCGACCAGCACGACGTCGCAGCCCTCCTCGGCGAGGAGTTCAGCGCTGGCGCGACCGATGCCCTTCGAGCCGCCGGTCACCAATGCGCGCTTGCCGGCAAGATGCAGGTCCATGGCTAAGCAGGCACGCTACGGCGGCCCATGGCGCGGTCGAGGCTAAGCGCCCCGCCGCCGAAGGCAGCGAACGCGAGGAAGCCGCCGGCCATGCACACGTTCTTCATGAAGTTGATCTGCTGGCTCGGCTCGGCGAAATTGGCGTGGGCGAGCAGCGCCGTCGCGATGCAGAACACCGCGAGCACGATACCGAGGAGCCGCGTCTGCCAGCCCAGCAGGAACAGCACGCCGCCGCCGAGTTCGACCACGACGGCGACCCAGTAGGCGATCTCGGGCAGCGGCACGCCGATCTTGGCAAAATAGGCTTTGGTCCCGGCCATGGCCATGAGCTTGGTCCAGCCGCCGAGGATGAAGATGATCGAAGCCAGGGCCCGCCCGGCCAGCACCAGCGCGTCGCTCCCGCCCACCGTGGTTGCGCGAGTGTTGTTGAACGTCGTGCTCATGCTGCAGCTCTCCTGATCCCGCCGGCATAGGCGCGGCAGGCGTCTCCGAACGCGCGGAACAGCGCAACGCTGTTCGGGTCTGCAGCATATTCCCATTCCGGATGCCATTGCACGGCGAGGGCGAATGCGGCGCCCTGCACGCGGACGGCCTCGATCGTCCCATCGGGCGCCACGGCCTCGACGGCCAGCGTGTCGGCCAGCCGGTCGATTGCCTGGCCATGCACCGAGTTCACCGTAATACGGTCATGGCCCAGCAGCCGGGCAAGCTCGCCAGACAGCGCCACCTCGTGCTTGGGGGCAAACGCCTGACTACTCGGGCCGGGCCCGCCGCGGTGATCCAGGCGGCCCGGCACGAAGTGCACGCGCTGATGCAGGCTGCCGCCCAGCGCCACGTTCAGCTCCTGGATGCCGCGGCAGATCGCCAGGATCGGCAGGCCCCGGCGGAGTGCCGCGCGGATCAGCGGCAGGGTGGTGCCGTCCCGCGCGGCGTCGTGCAGGTCCGGGGTCTCGTCCGCGGCGTCGTAGTGGCTCGGGTCCACGTTGCTGGGGCTGCCGGGCAGCAACAAGCCATCCAGCCAGTCGAGGATGGCAACCGCGGCCTCGCCGACCGGCGGGATCAGCACGGGGACAGCGCCGCTCGCCCCCATCAAAGCCGCGCCATAGCGGGACGGGGTGGCGTGCTGCGGGTAGCCGTTGATCTCGCGGGCGCAGGCGGGAATGCCGATCAGCAGGGTCATGCAGAGGTGTCCGTGGTTTGCGGGGCTGTAGCTTGGGAAAGCGGGGCGGGCTTTGGCCGGATACGGTCGGCGAGCACGACGCCCACGGCGCCGATCAGCATCAGCGTCGCCATCGGCCGCGCGGTGCCGTCGCTGAGCGCGCCAACCAGCACGCCGCTGAGGGCGGCAAGGCAGAACTGGAGTGTGCCCATGAGCGCCGATGCGCTGCCGGCGTGGGCGGCGTGGCGCGACAGGGCGCCCACAGCCGAGTTCGGCATCACGAAGCCCATGCTGCCCATAGCGGCCACGACCGGCAGTACGACGCCGAGTACGCCGCCGACCTCCAGCACGGTGCAGGCCAGCAGGCTGAATGCGGCTGCGAGATAGACGAGAGAGCCGACCCGCAGCACGCGCGCCGCGCCGAACCGGGGCAAGATGCGCGGGTTGACCTGCGACGAAAGGATGAACGCCCCGGCGCTGGCGCCGAACAGCATGCCGTATTGCGCTGGGCTGAATGCGAACCGCTGGATCAGCACCGGGGGCGAGCCGCCGATATATGCGAACATGCCGAACATTCCGCAGCCGCCCATAAAGGCATAAGCTAGGAATACCCGGTCCCGCAGCACGCCGGCATAGCGGTTGATGAGGTTGCCGAGCCCGAGCTGCATGCGCCGGTTGCGCGGCAGCGTATCGGGCAGAAAGCGCCAGACCAGAGCGCAGCAGATCGCGCCATAGGCCGCGGTTAGCCAGAAGATCGCGTGCCAGGGCGCGACGCCGAGCACCAGGCCGCCCAGCGTCGGCGCCAGGATCGGGGCGACGCCCATAACCAGCATCAGCCGGGACATCAGGTGCGCCGCCGCGTGCCCATCGGCGAGGTCGCGCACGATGGCACGGGGGATCACCATGCTGGCCGACCCGCCGAACGCCGCGACAAAGCGCAGCGCCGATAGGGTGAACAGGTCGGGCGCCAGCGCGCAGCCGGCGTTGGCCAGCGTATAGATCGCGGTGCCGATCACCAGCGGCCCGCGCCGGCCATAGCGGTCGGCCAGCGACCCTTGGGTAATCTGCCCGATCGCCAGCCCGGCGAACCAGGTCGCGAGGGTGATCTGCGCCGTGCCCGGCCGGCCGCCGAGCGAGGCCTCGATGGCCGGGAACGCCGGGAGATACATGTCCGTCGACAGCGGCCCGACCGCGGTCAGGAAGCCGAGCAGCACAGGAAGCCAAACCGGATAGTTCATTGCATCAGGATGCCAGGATTTTGCGGTGCAGCGTAGCCGAGTTCACACATGACCGCGTTGCGGCAACTGGCAATGCCGGCGTCAGTCCATCGCCACGATCAGGTCGCCAAGCCGCACCTCGCCGCCCTCCAGCACGCGCGCGGTGATGCCGCCATGGCCGCGGACCGCGTTATAACCGCCGGTGCCCAGCAGCCGCTCCATCTTGGAGCAGGGATGGCATTCGCCGCTGCTTTCGAGCACCGCCGCGCCGAGGCGGAAAGCCCGGCCTTTCAGGGCGCCCAGGTTGATCCCCCGCACTACGACGTTGCGCCGAAGCAGCTCGGGTGCGGCGCTTTCCTGGCCCAAATAGCTGGCGATCGCCGCCAGGTGCTCTGCTGGAATGACCGTGACCTGCCGCGCGCCCTGCGTCGCGCTGGCGTAGTGGTCGCCGTCCACGCCCTGACCCGGCGTCAGCGTGATCGCCTCCAGCGCCACCATCGGCGCAAGCCGGGCGGGCCTGATGCCCAGCCATGTGACCACGCCCGGCCGCATCGGCGCGGCCATCAGCCGGGCCAGCGGCGACGCCGGGTTCAGCATGGCCTGGGCCGGCGTTCGCCACGGCGGTCAGTCGTCGTCGTCACGGGTCGACCGGGTCAGCACCTCGCGCTTGCCGACGTGGTTGGCCGCGGTGACGACGCCCTCCTTTTCCATCTGCTCGATCAGCTTGGCCGCGCGGTTGTAGCCGATCGCGAGATGGCGCTGGATGAAGCTCGTGCTGGCCTTGCCCTCGCGCGACACCAGCGCGACGGCCTGGTCGAACAGGCCCTTCTCGCCGTCCCCGGCAGCGGCGATGCCGGACAGGCCGGGGTTGCCGCCGGAGGACTCGTCGTCGTCGCCGGCGGGATCGGTGATCTCGTCGTCGTAGGTGGGCTCGGCCTGGGCGCGCAGGAAGGCGACGATGTCCTCCACCTCGCGGTCGGCGACGAAGGGACCGTGCACGCGGGCGATGCGGCCACCGCCCTGCATGTGCAGCAGGTCGCCCTGGCCCAGCAGCTGCTCGGCGCCCTGCTCGCCCAGGATGGTGCGGCTGTCGAACTTGCTGATGACCTGGAAGCTGATGCGGGTCGGGAAGTTGGCCTTGATCGTGCCGGTGATCACGTCCACCGACGGCCGCTGCGTCGCCATGATGACGTGGATGCCGGCGGCGCGCGCCATCTGCGCCAGCCGCTGCACCGCCGCCTCGACCTCCTTGCCGGCGACCATCATCAGGTCCGCCATCTCGTCGATCACGACGACGATGTGGGGCAGCCGCTTCAGCGTCAGCGGCTGCTCTTCGAAGTTCGGCCGCCCGGTTTCGCTGTCGAACCCGGTCTGCACGCGCCGGGTCGCGACTTCGTTCTTGGCCAGCAGCTCGTCCACGCGGTCGTTGTAGCCGCCGACGTTGCGGACGCCGAGCTGGCTCATCGACCGGTAGCGCCGCTCCATTTCCCGCGTCGTCCACTTCAGCGCCGTCACCGCCTTGGCCGGTTCCGTCACCACGGGCGCCAGCAGATGCGGAATGCCCTCATAGACCGAAAGTTCAAGCATCTTCGGATCGATCATGATCAGCCGGCACTGGTCGGGCGACAGGCGGAATAGGATGGACAGGATCATGGCGTTGATCCCGACCGACTTGCCGGAGCCGGTGGTGCCCGCGATCAGCAGATGCGGCATGCGGGCCAGGTCGGCGATGACCGGGACGCCGCCGATGTCCTTACCCAGCGCCAGGGCCAGCTTACCGGGATGGGTGCGCCAGTCCTCGCTGCCCAGCAGCTCCGACAGGAACACCGTTTCCCGTTTTTCGTTCGGGACCTCGATGCCGATGACGTTGCGGCCAGGGACTGTAGCGATGCGTACGGCGGTGACGCACAGGCTGCGGGCGACGTCGTCCGCAAGGCCGATTACCCGGGCGCTGCGTATGCCCGGCGCCGGCTCCAGTTCATACAACGTGACGACCGGGCCGGGGCGGATCTCTCGGATGGCGCCCTGCACGCCGTAGTCGCCCAATACGGTCTCCAGCAGGCGGGCATTGGCCTGCAGCGCGTCCTCGCTGGGGCCGGAACCGGCGCGGGTCGGGGCGGGGCTGAGCAGCGACAGCGGCGGAAGCTGCCAGCCGCTCTCGTCCAGCGGCAGGCTGTCCTGGCGGAGCGCCGGCAGTTTGCGCTTGGCCTCGGCGATGACCGGGGCCGGACGATCGGCCGGGCTGGGGCGGGCAGGGATGTGGGCCGACTCGGGCGCGGGCTCCGGTCGGCGCGCCGGCGGTTCGACCGGGCGCGGCTGCAGCGGATGCGTGTCCGCTTCGTCAGCCGGCTGCAACAGGCGCTCGACCGGCTTCCAGGCCCAACGCGCCGCGTTGGCGATATGCGCGCCCAAACAGGCCGCCAGTTCGGCAATACGTCCGCCGCCGCGTGCCGCGCCCACCGCGCCTTGTCCGGCCGCGCGCCACTCTCCGGCCGAGAGGCCCAGGCTGAGCACAACCAGGATGAGCGCCAGCGCCACTCCCACAAACAGCACCAGCGCGGCGCCGGTTGGGCCGAGCAGCCCGTATCCCATCCGTCCCGCCTGGTCGGCCAACATGCGTCCGATCGCTCCGCCGGGGCCGGCGGTGGTCGGCCATGCCGGCACCGGCACCGCCGCCAATGCCGCAGCCAACACCGGCAGCGCCAACACCGTGCAGAGCAAGCGAACCACGAGGCGCAGCGGACGCCGAGTCGCAGTCCGAAAGCCCCAGGCCAGCATCGCCAGGCTGGGCAGCGCTGCCGCAACGCCGAAGCCCTGCAGCAGGACGTCCGCCGATACGGCGCCCAGTGGGCCCGCGAGGTTGGTCGCCGGCCTGGAGGTCGCGGTATTCAGCGACGGGTCGTGCGGATTGTAGGACGCGAGCGCTACAAGCAGCGCCAGCGCGCAGATCGCGAATGCAATGCCGCCGAGCTGACCCAGGCGCGCCAGCACGACGTTGCGGACCTCCGGAGAGGCGAAGCGGCGATCCTGAGCTAGTGATGCCATGGTGTTATCCGGTCAGCTTGAAGGAATGCCGGAGCTTAATACACCGATTGCGCGGACCGAAATAGAAAACGGGGCCGCAAGAATTTCGCGGCCCCGTTGTGTCGTTTTGAACGTTCGCCTCCGTGAAACCTACCCGAGCTGTTCGCCATGCAGCACGACGTCCAGGCCCTCGCGCTCCTGGTCCTCGGAAACGCGCAGGCCCACGATCACATCGACCACCTTCAGCAGGATGAACGTCGCGATGGCGCTGTAGGCCACCGTCGCCGCAACCGCATAAACCTGTGCAAGCAGCAGCGGCGTCCCACCGATATAAACACCGTCGGGATGATCGGTCGTGGCCGAGAGCGGGCCGTAGGCGAATACCCCCGTCAGCAACGCGCCGATGATGCCGCCAATGCCGTGCACGCCGAAGGCGTCCAGGCTGTCGTCGTAGCCCATCAGGTGCTTCAGCCCAGTTGCCGCCCAGAAGCAGCCGACGCCGGCGATGACGCCAATGATCAGCGCCGGCCCGGGCAGCACGAAGCCGGATGCCGGGGTGATGGCAACCAGTCCCGCGACCGCGCCCGAGATCACGCCGAGCACACTCGGCTTGCCCTTCGCGACCCACTCCGCCGCGACCCAGCCGAGCGCCGCCGTGCCCGTCGCCACCTGCGTCGCCAGCATGGCCATGCCCGCGCGGCCGCCGGCGCCCAGCGCCGATCCGGCGTTGAAGCCGAACCAGCCGACCCACAGCAGCGACGCGCCAATAACCGCATACGCGAGGTTATACGGGCTCATGTTGTCCTGCCCGTAGCCGACCCGCTTGCCGAGCACGAGCGCGCACATCAGCCCAGCCACGCCAGCGTTGATGTGCACCACCGTGCCGCCGGCGAAGTCCGCCACGCCCAGCGCGTTGATCCAGCCGATCGGGCTCCAAACCCAATGCGCGATCGGCGAATAAACCAGCAGCGACCACAGCGCCATGAACAGCATGAGCGCCGAGAACTTCATCCGGTCGGCGAACGCGCCGGCAATCAGCGCCGGGGTGATGATCGCGAACGTCATCTGGAACATCAGGTAAACGGTCTCGGGGATCGTGTTGGCCGTGGCGTTGTCGGTGCCCGCGCCAAGGGTGAACGGCTTGTCCCAGTTCGTCGCGATCCCATTCAGGAACAGGCGCGAAAGGTCGCCGATGTAGGGGGTGCCATTGGTGAAGGCGAGGCTGTAGCCGGCGACCATCCAGAGTACAGTGACCAAGGCGCAGATGCTGAACGACTGCATCAGGGTGGCGAGCACGTTCTTCTTGCGCACCATGCCGGCGTAGAACAGCGCCAGGCCTGGCACCGTCATCATCAGCACGAGCGCCGTGCTGGTCAGCATCCAAGCCGTGTCGCCGGTGTCGACCTTCGCTTCGGCGACCGCGGCAGCCGCCGGGGCGGCAGCGGCCGTGGCGTCGGCGGCGGTCTGCGCCCAGGCGGGTAGGGCTGCCAGCAACAACGGAATCGGTGCCAGCAGTCGGGTGGTCATCCTCATAGCGCTTCCTCGTTGGTCTCGCCGGTCCTGATCCGCACCGCGCGTTCGACATCCATGACAAAAATCTTGCCGTCGCCGATCTTGCCGGTGTGCGCCGACTTCATAATCGCCTCGACAACTTGCTCGGCCAGGTCGTCCGCCACGGCAATCTCGACCTTGACCTTGGGCAGGAAGTTCACGTGGTATTCGGCCCCACGGTAGATCTCCGTCTGCCCTTTCTGGCGGCCGAACCCCTTCACCTCCGATACCGTCAGCCCCTGCACACCGAGCGGTGTCAAAGCCTCCCTGACGTCGTCGAGTTTAAAAGGCTTGATGACGGCTATGATCAGCTTCATCGAACCATCCTCTTTCCATTACCGCGCCTCGCGCCACATTCGGCAGGCCGCGTTGCAGGACTACACTCAAGAACCGTGCCGGACGGTTCGGCAGGTGCGATCGTAATGGGGCAGCGATGGTTGCCCGCCGCGTGGGCATAGGCTGCCCTGGCCTGTAACATTCGCGCAACGGGCCGCTGCCCGATTTTTAGGCACTGAAGGAATGGAGCCGATGGCTGACCTGGCCCCGATGGCCGACTTGACTGTGGACGTTTGCGTGGTGGGGGCTGGGCCGGTCGGCGGCACCCTGGCCTGCCGGTTGGCCGCGGGCGGAGTGCGGGTCGCGGTCATCGACCGCGCCGCACTGCCGCCGATGGAGCACCCGGATTTCGATGGACGCGCCTATGCCGTCGCAGCCGGGTCCCGTCGGCTGCTGGAGGCGGCTGGAATTTGGGACGAGTTGCCGCAGGCGCCGTCGCCGATCCTGGATATCCGCGTCTCGGATGGCCGAGTGGGGCGCCAGGCTTCCAGCCTGTTCCTGCACTTCGATCATCAGGATGTCGGCGATCAGCCGTTCGGCTGGATGGTGGAGGCGCGGGCGCTGCGTGTCGCGCTGAACGCGCACATGCATCACGCGCCGGGGTTGACCGTTCACGCTCCGGCGGAGGCGACGGTGACGCGCAGGGCTAACGGCGCCGTGGTGCAGGTTTCCGGCGGCCCGAGCATCGCGTGCGGCTTGGTCGTCGCGGCCGAGGGGCGCGGCTCGCCGTTGCGCGAGCAGGCCGGCATCGCTGTCACCCGCGTGCCCTACGGCCAGCGCGGCATCGTCTCGGCCGTGGCGCATGAGCGGCCGCACCACAACACGGCGCTGGAGCACTTCCTGCCTGGCGGACCCTTCGCACAACTGCCGATGGGTCCGACCGAGGGCGCCCCGAACGTGTCCGCCATCGTCTGGACCGAACGGACGGCAGCGGCGGACCGGGTGATTGCGCTGGACGACGCTGCCTTCGCCCGCGAGGTGGCGCGGCGGTTAGGCGATCACCTCGGCGCTGTGCGGCCGATCGGGCGGCGGTGGATCTACCCGCTATCGGCCATGCACGCACACCGCTACGTCGACACTCGCTTGGCGCTGGTGGGGGACGCGGCGCACGGCATCCATCCGATTGCGGGGCAGGGGCTCAACCTTGGATTCCGCGACGTGATGGCGCTTTCGGAGCTGGTGATCGCAGCGGTGCAGGCGGGGACGGACCCGGGCGCCGCGGCGTTGCTGGCGCAGTATCAGCGGCGGCGGCGGCCGGACAACCTGCTGATGCTGGCCGCGACCGACGTGCTCGACCGGCTGTTCAGCACGGACAACCCGCTGCTTCGTGCGGCCCGGGACATAGGCATCGCCGGCGTGCACCGGATGCCGCGGCTGAAGCGGCTGTTCATGCGGCAGGCGATGGGCGGCTAGCCACCCGCGACGCTCGCTGCTCCCTTTCCCTCCGGGAGAGGGCTTTAAGTAGGCGGATGCTATTTCCGAGTCCGCAGGCTTTCGGCGATTAACCTATAGGCAACGCGCGAGGTGCGCCGCCACCGCCGAATAAACCCGGCGGCGATCATCGGGCCGGATGAAGCCGTGCCCGGCATAATCAAAAACCTCGTATTGCACCGGCTTGCCGCGGGTCTGCAGCGCCGCCACGATCTGCTCGCTTTCGGTGATTGCCACGCGCGGGTCGCGCTTCCCGTGCAGCACCAGCAGCGGTGCCTGGATCCGGTCGGCATGGCGCAGCGGCGAGATGCGATCGAACAGGGCGCGGTGGCGCGTCGGGTCGCCATACTCATCCGCCCGGTGCGCCCGGCGCCAGGAGCCGGTGCTGGCGAGCAAAGTGGCGAAATCCGCGATGCCGTAGAAATCGATGGCGGCGCGCCAGAGCTCCGGATGCTCGGTGATGGCGGCGAGCACCATGTAGCCGCCATAGGATTGACCCATGACGGCGATGCGCGCCGGATCGATGCCGGGCTGTGCGGCGAGCCAGCGTCCGCCGGCGGCGAGGTCGTGCACGGACAGCAGGCGGTTCTCGCGATCGTCACTCTCCATCGCGCTTCGGCCGTAGCCGGTGCTGCCGCGCACGTTCGGCATCAGCACGGCATAGCCCTGGGCCAGCAAGGCCTGCATGTCGGGGCGAAAATTGGCGCGGGCCTGCGACGCCGGGCCGCCATGCACCCAGACCACCGCGGGATACCCTGCGGCGGGTGGCGGGCCGGGCGGTCGGGCGAGCCACCCAGGGACGCGCCGGCCGTCGATGCTATCCCATTCGACAAGGTCGAAGTTCTGGACGGCAGGCGCGCAATCCGGCCGCCATACCGCGTGCACCGCCCCATCCCGCCACAGCCACAAGCCCGGCGGTTCGGTCGGCGAGGCAGCGGCGACGGCCAAGGCCGCACCGTCCAGCGACCAAGCGGGATCGGACACGACGCCTTGCGGCAGCCCGGCCACGACGGGACGCTCACCATCCGTTGGGCCGACGCGCAGCACGGCATAGCCGCGGTCGTTCTCGATCGTGGCGAGCAGGCCGCCGCCCGGGGCGAGCGCCCAGGCCTCCACGTCGCGGCCCGATGGCGCAAAAACTGCAGTGACCTCGCCGCTGTCTGGATCGATGCGGCACAGCGCCATGTCGTCGCGCCCAGCGTCGGTCAGGCCCATGATCGCGGCGCCGTCCGAAGTCCAGCGCAGGCTGGCATAACGGGCGGGCGCTGCGTGCGGCACGGCCTGTATACCGCCGTCTACGTGCAGGATCATGGGCCGCTGGTCGCCGCTGGTCTTGTCCAGCATGATGATCAGCCGGTCGCCCGAGGGATGCCAGGCGGCAGCGGTCACCTCATGCGTGCCCTGGAACAGACGGGTGCGCTCGCCGCTGACGGGGTCCATCAAAAAGACGTCGAAATGCGCCTCGTCCCGATCGTTGGCGGTCAGGCTAATCCGGCTGCCGTCCGGGGACCAGGCGCCGAAACCGTGGATAACGGCGGGCGCACTGGTCAGCGGGCGGGCTTGCCCGTCCTCCAGCAGCCAAAGCTGCTGGCGCTCGTCGCCGCCAGCGTCGATGCCGTAGATCAGGCGGTCGTCCCCGGGCGCGCGGCGCAGCAGGGCCACCTTCTCGTCGTGCGACGTGAGCGGCCGCGAACCGCCGCTATCGAGGTCCAACGCCCAAACCTGCGGCAGCCCGGCGCCGCGAAGGTGGTACAGGGTTCGCCCATCGCACGAAAAGCTTGGGGAACTCGCGGCTTCGATGGCCGTGTAGGCCTGCGGATCGGGGGTCATGCGGCAGCATAGGCCAGCCCATTCGGGTTGAACATTTGGCAGGTTGGCTTATTTCGGATGTGGAGAACAGACGTTCCATGGACCTGCTTAAGAAGCTCGAAATTCTCGCCGACGCGGCAAAATACGATGCGTCGTGCGCATCGAGCGGCACCGCTACGCGCAGCTCGCTCGGCGAGACGACCGGCGTCGGTTCGACCGAGGGCATGGGGATCTGCCACGCCTACGCGCCGGACGGCCGCTGCATCTCGCTGCTGAAAATCCTGTTGACCAACAGCTGCGTCTACGACTGCCTGTATTGCATCAACCGCCGGTCCTCGAACGTGCAGCGGGCGCGCTTCACGGTCGAGGAGGTCGTGACGCTGACGCTCGGCTTCTACCGCCGCAACTGCATCGAGGGGCTGTTCCTCAGCTCCGGCATTATCCGCAGCCCGGACTACACCATGGAGCAGGTGGTCCGGGTGGCGAAGACGCTGCGGCTGGACCATGGTTTCCGCGGCTATATCCACCTCAAGACCATCCCCGACGCGTCGCCGGAGCTGCTGCTAGAGGCCGGTCTGTATGCGGACCGGCTGAGCATCAACGTCGAGATGCCGACCGAGGAGGGGCTGGCAAAGCTGGCGCCGGAGAAGGATATGCCCGGCATCCGGCGCAGCATGGGCCGCATGCGGCTGCGCATCGACGAGGCGAAGGCCGAGAAGAAGTCGCCCCGGTTCGCGCCGGCCGGACAGAGCACGCAGATGATCATCGGCGCCGACGACAGCTCGGACCGCAAGATCCTGGCTCTGAGCACCAACCTGTATGGTAATTACGGGCTGCGGCGGGTGTATTTCTCGGCGTTCAGCCCCATTCCCGACGCGAGCGCCATCCTGCCCCCGCGTAAGGCACCGCTGCTGCGCGAGCATCGGCTGTATCAGGCCGATTGGCTGATGCGGTTCTATGATTTCAAGGCGGATGAGCTCGCGTTGGACGGCGCGGGCAACATGGACCTGTCGATGGACCCGAAGCTCGCCTGGGCGCTGCAGCATCGCGAGCAGTTCCCCATCGACGTCAACATCGCCACCCGTGAGCAGCTTTTGCGGGTGCCGGGCATGGGCGTGAAGTCGGTCGATAAGCTGATCCAGGCCCGGCGGCACCTACGGCTGCGCATGGACGACCTTGCCCGTCTGCGCATGCCGATGGCCAAGGTCGCACCATTCGTCGTCGCGGCCGACCATCAGCCTGGCGGCCTGCTGGACAGCGCACGGCTGGCGCAGCGCCTGGTGCCGAAGGCGGCCCAGCTGGATATGTTCGCTTGAGGTCGGTCGTCCTGGCGCATGAGGTCGATTGGGGCGCCTGGCGTGCCGCCGCCCGCGCGCTGGCGCTTTCGGACGTCGCGCCGGACGATGTGGTCTGGTCCGTCCGCAACGTCGAGGACCTGTTCGCCGAGCCTGAACCCGACGCCGAGACGGCCGCCCCAGCCGGCACCTTCACCGTCCCGCGCGCCTTGGTGTCCCTGGCCGAGACCGCGATCCAGGCGCGAGATCCCGAGCGGTTCGCCCTGCTGTATCGCCTGATCTGGCGTGCCCACCGCGGCGAGAAGCATTTGCTGGAGATGACCACCGACCCCGAGGTGCAGCGCGTGCAGCGTCTGGCCCAGGCCGTGCGGCGCGACACCCATAAAATGCAGGCGTTCGTGCGGTTCCGTGAGGTCGCGGAGCCCGAAGGCACGCGCTACGTGAGCTGGTTCGAGCCGGAACACTACATCGTCGAGGCCAACGCGGGGTTCTTTACCCGGCGCTTCGCGACGATGACCTGGTCCATCCTGACGCCCTACCGCAGCGTGCATTGGGATGGCGAGACGCTGCGCTTCGACGTGGGGGCATCGCCCGCCGATGTGCCGGACGATGATCGGCTGGAGGCGTATTGGCGTGCCTATTACAGCAGCATCTTCAACCCAGCCCGGCTCAAGATCGGCGCGATGCGGTCGGAGATGCCGCAGAAGTATTGGCGGAACCTGCCCGAGGCCGCCGCGATTCCTGAACTGATCCGCACGGCGTCGGGCCGGGTGGATGCCATGGTGGAGCAGCCTGTGTTCTCAGCCCCTCGTCCCGCCCGCATCGTCGTGTCCTCTGCATCCGACGATGCGAGCCCGTTGCAGCAGGCCGCGCGGGAGGCGGCCGAATGCCGGCGCTGTCCGCTATGGGAGCCAGCGACGCAGGTAGTGTTCGGCGAGGGTTCGCCCGGCGCCCGCATCATGATGGTCGGCGAGCAGCCGGGCGACCAGGAGGATTTAGCCGGGCGCCCATTCGTCGGGCCGGCCGGTCAGCTGCTGGATCGGGCGATGGCCGAGGCGGGGCTCGATCGGCAAACGGTCTATGTCACCAATGCGGTCAAGCATTTCAAGTTCGTGCCGCGCGGCAAGCGGCGCATCCACGAGAAGCCCGGCACCGGCGAGATCAATGCCTGCCGTTTCTGGCTGGATCGGGAGCGCGCCGAGGTTAAGCCGGCGTTGACGGTCATGCTTGGAGTGACGGCGGCGCGTGCGGTGCTGGGCCGGGCGGTCACGATCTCACGCGAACGCGGGCAGCCGATGCCGCTGCCGGATGGGGCAGGGGGCAACACGACCGGGTTCATCACCGTGCATCCGTCTTACCTGCTGCGCCTACCGGACGAGGACGCAAAGGCGCGGGAGTATGCCGCGTTCGTCGAGGATCTCCGGCGCGTAGTGGCACTCGCCGCGTAGAGCTTTCGCCGCAGGGCAATCGCATACAATGCGTTCTGCTCCCTTTCCCTCCGGGAAAGGGTCGGGGTGTCACGCAAATCCCCGTGGGGGATTTCGTTGAGCTGTGGGACGCCTGCGTCCGTCCGTCAGAGAGCCCTCACCCAACCCTCTCCCGGAGGGAGAGGGCTTCAACAAAACGACTTTCTTCCGAATACCATAGCTCTGGCGTTTGCCTGCCTGTGCATTGACGCAGACGGGCAACTCAAGCGCTGTCGATCACCTCGTCGGCCCGCTTGAGCATGTTTGCTGGAACGTCGAGGCTCAGAGCTTTGGCAGCCCGTGCGTTGATCGCCAGCGCGTATTTCGTCGCGTGCTGGACAGGCAAGTCAGCCGGCTTGGCGTTACGCACGATCTGGTCGATGTAGCAGGCAGCCATGCGCCACTGCGCGCCGAGGTCCTGTCCGTAACTGATGAGGCTGCCGCTCCTGACCATCTCAGCGATCCCGTAGATGGCGGGGACTCGATGTTCGGCCATCGCGGCCACGACCGCATCGCGGTTCGCAAAGGGAAAGGGGTGGGGCACGACGATCATCCCCGCTTGCGGGTCTTTTGCCACGCCGGCAATCACCGAGCCGATATCGGCCACCGTATCCACCCGCGCAGCGCATTAGAATGCTCCTGGCAGCCTCAATCGGCTGCAAGCAGCACTCCGCCAACCCGTCCGCGAACCTCGGCCCCGAATGCGGCAAAGATACCTCGGGATACCGCGTCGGTCAGAAACTCGTACTCCGGATGCCACTGGACACCCACCGTCAGCGCACTGGACCCCGGCAACCGGACCGCCTCGACCGTGCCGTCCGGCGCCGTCGCGTCGGCCACCAAGCCCGGCGCCAATCGGTCGATGCCCTGGTTGTGCAGCGAGTTCACGGCGATGCTGTCCGCCTTGGCGATCTGCTGCAGCCACCCACCAGGAGCCAAGCGCAGGCTATGCGCCTTGCCGATGCGTATCCGCCCATTCGCATGCAGCGGGGTCGAGTGATCGATGCGGCCAGGCAGATCCTGCAGGCGCTGGTGCAGGGTGCCGCCCAACGCCACGTTCAGCTCCTGCAGCCCGCGGCAGATCGCCAACACCGGAACCCCGGCGGTGATCGCGGCGCGGATCAGCCGCAACGTCACGGCGTCGCGTTTCACGTCTTCCGGGGTGCCCTCGGCATGGGGCGGGCCGCCGTAAAGGTCGGGATGCACGTTGGAGCGGCTGCCGGTCAGGATGATGCCGTCCAGCCGGGCGAGCAGGGTCTCGACATCAGCGGCGTCCCCGTTGGCGGGCAGCAGCACCGGTACGGCGCCCATCACTTGGTCCACGGCGCGAACGTAGGTGTCGGACGCGGCATGGTTCGGCATGCCATATTGGCCGAACATCTTGGTGCAGCAGGAGATTCCAACCAACGGTTTCATGGCGCGATCATGACGCGGAAATTTGCCTGCATGAAGCAAAAATTAGCCTCGGCCGCCATTGTCTTGGAAAAACTTGGGGTCAACAAACTCGAACAGCTTCTGGCTGAACGCGCCGCCCAATTCGACGTTATACAGCGTGATGCGGGTTTCCTGCCGTTGCGCGTCCAGCACCGTCCATTGGCGCAGGGCAAGCGGCGCGTCGGCGAAGATCAGCGTCAGCGTGCCATCCGCCGGGGACTTGGTGCGGAACAGGCTGACCTGGAGCTGCCCCGGCAGCCGCGCGACACGCGATACCGTGACCTCGCCCGACAGGCGCAGGTTGTCCTGCAGCAGCAAGCCCAGCGGCGTCGAGCCCAGCGGGATATTGCTGGTCTGCTTAAGTTGGCTGTCGTGGAACACCAGCAGCCCATTGCCGCCGACCAGCAGAAAGGGGCTGGGGGGATCATACTCGAACCGCAGGCGGCCGGGCCGCTGCAGCCAAGCCTGGCCCTCGGCGGTGCCGCCATTGGGCGCGACCTGCACGAAGCGGGCATGCAGGGTGCGGACGCCGTTCAAGTAGGTTTCGACGCGGGCGATGTCGACCCGGTCCTGCGCGGTCACGGCAGGCTGCGCTTGCGCCCTAGCAGCTTGGGAAAGCAGCGGCGTTAGGAGTGAGATAACCAACAGCGTGCGGCGGTTCATGAGCGAGATGTGGCACTCGTGGAGAGCGGGTAAAAGGTCACGCTGCTCATGCCTTCGGCGCTATTCGGCAGGAGCGGGCAGCGTCCCGGGTGTCCGCTCCCAGAGTTCTGGATGCAATTCCTCGGGCCGGTCGGGAAAGAACAACGCACAGCTGACCGTGATGACCGCCACCGCAGCCAGCACGAGCATCACGGCGGACAGATTGCCGGTCCGCTGATGCAGGGCGCTGACCAGAGGCGCAGCGGCGGCGCTGCCCAGGAAGCCGACGAAGAACCGTACCGAATACATCCGCGCCCGCAATGGCGGGGAGATATAGCGTGCGGTCATGGTCTCGTTTAGCGTCACCTGGCCGAAGATGACCGCCGCAACCAGCGCCGCGACCGGCAGCACGGCCCAGCCCTGAACGACCGACAGCGCCGCGAGGCCGGGCACCAGCACGGCCGCCATGGGCAAGAACACGCGGCGCAGCGTCGTGCGGTCGATCAGGCGGCCCACGGTGAACTGGGTCAGCGCGCCGCACAGCGTCACCAGAAATGCCGCCACGCCGATTATTGGCAGCATGGAGGCATCCGACGCCAGCCGCTCCTGCAGCAGCTTTGGGATCAGCAAGGTGAAGGCGTTGAACACCAGGCCGGACACGACGGCGATCAGCAGCAGGACGACGACGGCCCGGCGTACGATAGCGGGGGGAATTCTTGGAAATGGGCGGGAGCCTCGGGCGACGCTGTAGTCATGCGCGGGAATACGCATCCAGGCTATGCCGAGCGCCATGATGGCGAAACCCGGCACGAAGAACGCGCTTTGCCAGCCGCTTCCGCCCGATACGCGCCGCGATCCAGCCCTGTGGCAGCGACAGCGCCCCATACAGCACGCACATGCCGGTTGCGAGCGCCAGGACGGAACCATACTCGGCCCCGAACGCGCCGCCCGGATAGGCCATTGCGAGGACTGCGGTCGGCAGGATCAGCAGGCAGTAGTGGCACATTGAGTGTGCCGCGTTGATGAATGCGATCTGCCGGGCAGCGGAGGTCATGTTGGCTCCTGGTGTTCGGGCCGCACCATGCTAGGCGGTCGGTGGGGAGGGTTGTAGCCTAAAATTCCGATGTGGTCTGGCGCGTGAACCGCCAATGGGCGGCCGCGTTGAGGGAGGAACAACAGGAGGGATCGCCATGACCGAAACGCCGCAGGACCCCAAGGTGACCGGAACCACTGGCGCTCCCAACCCGAAAACCGGCAGCAGCGATGCGGCCCGTGGACTAGGCGGTCACAGCAAGGATGCGAACCACGCGCCGGGTGCGCCGGCCGAGTACGTGGAAGAAAACAAGCCGGTCGAAAAAGACTAGTTCAGCCGGGACCGCAACTCATCGATGGCGGCGCGGGTGCGAAGCGCCGCGTCGCCCTGCGGCACCAGGTCAAGAAAGCGCTCATAGCAGCGCAATGCCGCGCCGACGTGCTCCAGCCGTTGATTGATCAGCGCGGCCTCGCGCCACAGCGGGGCCGCGTCTGGTGCAATGCGCAGCATGTTCTCGGCGCAGGACAACGCACCCGGCAGATCGCCCAGCGCCAAACGTCGGCTTTTGATGTTGTTCTGCAATCGGAGCAGCACGCTACGGCTGGACATCGGCTGCAGCACGCCGGGACGTAACTCAGCCTCTGGCCCCTCAACGTGTTTCAGCAATACGCGCATGTCACGCGCATCGAGCGGAACGCCGCCGGCAAACACGTCCAACACCGTCTGCTGCTGCTCTGGCGCGCGATTGCGCCGAGTCATATTCTGGCCCTCGAGCGCCATGAGGAAATGTCCGGGAAAGTCGACCCCATGCGCGCCCCAACCGGCGGCGCGGGCGCAGTGCAGCCACAAAATGCCAAGCGCCACCGGTAATCCCCGGCGACGCTCGATCACCTGGATCAGGTTGGCATTTGCAGCGCTATCGTAGTCGTCGGTGTCCCCAGCATATCGATTGCGCCCGGTGATCAGCCCAGCCAATGCCCCGGCGCGCGCCGATAAATCAGTGCTCGGTAGGTCGTTTGCCAACTCAACGGCGGATCGCGCCAGCTCGCTCAAATGCCGGACCGCCGCCCGCCAATCGAGGTCCGGTGCGTCGATACGGGCCAGCTGCACCGCAGCGCCGGCAAGGTCGATCTCGACATCCGGCAATTGCCCGATCGCATCCAACGCGTCCCGCGGATCACTCATGCCAGGGTTCCGTGCCTCATACGCCCGGGCCTCATAGGCCCGTGCCTCATACGGACGGAGGATGGGGACGGGCCTGGCACGCTGCAACCTTTGCCGTATGCGCTACTCGGCATGTGCTATTGGGCGGCAGGAACATATAACGCGGCGCCGCCCTCCATGAACTCGGCGCTCTTTGCTTCCATGCCGGCCATGCGTTCAGCGTCGGCCCGGATGTCCTGGCTGATCTTCATCGAGCAGAACTTCGGTCCGCACATCGAGCAGAAGTGCGCGACCTTATGTGCGTCCTTCGGCAAGGTCTCGTCGTGGTACTTGCGCGCAGTGTCGGGATCGAGGCCCAGGTTGAACTGGTCCTCCCAGCGGAAATCGAACCGCGCCCGGCTGATGGCGTCGTCGCGCAGCTTGGCCGAGGGGTGCCCCTTCGCCAGGTCGGCGGCGTGGGCGGCGATGCGATAGGTGATGACCCCCGTCTTCACGTCGTCCCGGTTCGGCAGGCCCAGGTGCTCCTTCGGCGTCACGTAGCAAAGCATCGCCGTGCCGAACCAGCCGATCATCGCTGCGCCGATCGCCGAGGTGATATGGTCGTAGCCCGGCGCGATGTCGGTCGTGAGCGGACCCAGCGTGTAGAACGGCGCCTCGCCGCACTCGCGCAGCTGCTTTTCCATGTTCACCTTGATCTTGTGCATCGGCACGTGGCCGGGGCCTTCGATCATCACTTGGCAGCCTTTTGTCCATGCAACCTGAGTCAGCTCGCCGAGCGTCTCCAGCTCGGCAAACTGCGCTGCGTCGTTCGCGTCGGCGTTCGAGCCGGGGCGTAGGCCGTCGCCGAGCGAGAAGCTCACGTCATACTTCCGCATGATGTCGCAAATCTCGCCGAACCGCTCGTACAGGAAGCTCTCCTTGTGGTGCGCCAGGCACCAGCGCGCCATGATGCTGCCGCCGCGGGAGACGATGCCCGTGGTGCGCCGGGCCGTGAGCGGCACGTGCGCCAGGCGGACGCCGGCGTGTATGGTGAAGTAATCCACACCCTGCTCGGCCTGCTCGATCAGTGTGTCGCGGAACACCTCCCAATCCAGCTTGTCGGCGTCGCCGCCCACCTTCTCCAGCGCCTGATAGATCGGCACCGTGCCGATCGGGACCGGCGAGTTGCGCAGTATCCAGCCGCGGATGTTGTGGATGTTGCGCCCGGTAGACAGGTCCATGACCGTGTCGCCGCCCCAGCGTATGGCCCAGACCAGCTTCTCCACTTCCTCCGCTGCGCCCGAGGTCACGGCGGAGTTGCCAATGTTGGCATTGATCTTCACCAGGAAGTTGCGGCCGATGATCACCGGCTCGAGTTCTGGGTGATTGATGTTGGCGGGGATGATGGCGCGGCCGCGGGCGATCTCGCTGCGGACGAACTCGGGGGTCACGAAGGCCGGGATCTCGGCGCCAAAACTCTCGCCGTCGGTGACACGCGCCTCGGCTTCCGGCAGGGCGGCGGCGCGGCCCAGGTTCTCCCGATGGGCGACGTAGATCATCTCTTCGGTGATGACGCCGGCGCGGGCGAACTCGTATTGGGTCACCATCTGCCCGTCGCGGCCCTCAAGCAGGGTTTGCGGGGCTGGGCAGGCGGGAACCAAGCGGTCGACCGGGACGAAGCCGTTATCTTCCGGCTTCACCGCGCGGGCGGTTGCCGGGGCGAAGCCGCGCTTGGCAAGCCAAGGCGCGCGGACTGGCGGCAGGCCGGCGGCGAGGTCGATGCTGGCGTTGCTCTCGGTATAGGGGCCGGAGCAATCATACAGCCGAACCGGCTCCTCCTTGGCGGAGGGGTCGAGCACGATCTCGCGGAATGGAACCAGCACATCGGGGCGGCCCGCGGGACTCGAATAAACCTTGTGCGAGCCGGTGACGGGACCGGTGGTCACGGCGCTGGGCTTTTGTTGATACGTCATCGTCGCCTCCCATGTGGGATGCCGGCATAGGGCGGGTTGGCAGCGACGATTTTGTCAAGCCTAATCCGTTCCTACGCCGGCATGACCCGGATCAGGTGTCGTAGGGTCACCACGCCGTCCTGATCCAGGACCTGCGGACTCTCAGCCCCCTGCCAGGGCTCCCCTCGGTACTCGGAACGTCGGCTGGGATGCCGCGCGTGTCAAGCCTTGACGAGCATGGGGCCGAGCGGACCGCCGCCAAACAGGTGGACGTGCAGATGCGGCACCTCCTGCCCGGAGTGGACGCCCATGTTGGACAGCACGCGGTAGCCCGGCTGCTCCAGCCCCAATTCTCGGGCGACATGGCCTATGGCGCGGAAAAATCCGGCGATCTCGGCATCCCCCGCGGTCGCCACGAAGTCGGCAAGCGCCACGTAGCGGCCACGTGGAATGACCAGCACATGAACCGGCGCCTGCGGGGCGATGTCGTGGAACGCCACCGCCCACTCGTCCTCATAAACCCGGCGGGACGGAATTTCGCCGCGCAGAATGCGGGCGAACACGTTCTGGTCGTCATAGGGCCCTTGGCCGCTCACCGGCATTCTCATTCTCCGTCAAACCGCCGCGGTCCCGCCACGTTTCCATAGCATAAGCCGGCGTCGTGACGGGTGTCACGGCCGGTTAGGAAGGAAATGCCATGCGTTTGGGATGGTTGACGGGGCTTGCAGCCTGCGCAGTGTTGCCAGCCTGTGCGCCTAACTCTGATAACTACTTCGGCAGCACGCAGCCAGGCTATACGCAGCCCGGATACGCCACGCCGGGCTACGTTCAGCCCGAATACGGCGAGCCCTATATCGGGCAAACCTACGTGCAGCCCTATGGCTATCCAGTGCCGGTGAACCCCGGCTTCGGCTATGGGGGAGAGCGCGGGTTCCGCGACCGCGGCTTTAGGGACCAGGGCTTCCGTGAGCGGGAGTTCCGTGACCGCGACATTCGCCAGCAGCAGTTTCGCGGCGACCAGGACCGGTTCAACCGCGAGCGCTTCGAACGCAACCAGATCCAGGAGCAGCGCCGGCCAGAGCAGCCGCGCCCTGAGTTCCGGCTGCCGCCGCCGCCGCAAGCGACGCCGCCGCTTCCGGGTGGGCTGTTCCCCGGCGTGCCGCGCCCGCGTCCGATACCATAGTGTCCAAACTGCGACAGCCCCGGTTCCGCTCCCGCCGGGAGGCTGCTAGGTCTCCGTCGAATGCTTGCGAGGACGTGCCGTATGAAGCCGACCGACTACGCCCGGGTTGAGACCTATCTCCGCCGCACGCTCGGGTCCGACCGCATCCACGTCGAGGTGCCCAAGCGAAAGGGCGCCTCGGTCGAGGTCACCGTCGACAAGGAGTTCCTCGGCACGCTGCATCGGGACGAGGAGGACGGCGAGATCTCCTTCTCGCTCCACATCACCATCTTGGACGAGGACCTGCCGCCGCCCGCCTCCCCGGCAAAGCGCTAAGCCCGGCCCTCGAAGAACTTCGCGATCTTCGCCATGAAGCCCTCGCTTTCGGGGCTGCCTTTGGCGTGGTCCTTGGCCTCGGCCTCGAACTCCTCAAGCAGCTCGCGCTGGCGCTTCGTCAAGTGCTGCGGCGTCTCGACCGCGACCTGGACATACATGTCGCCGCGGGACGCGCTCCGCAGCACCGAGAACCCCTTGGCACGCAGCCGGAACTGATCGCCGGTCTGGGTGCCCGGCGGGATCTTCACCTTGGCCCGGCTGCCGTCGATTGCCGGCACCTCCACGTCGCCGCCAAGTGCCGCCTGGGTCATCGGCAGCGGCACGCGGCAATAGATGTTGGCGCCGTCGCGCTGGAAGATCTCGTGCGGCCGGATGACGACATGGACGTAAAGGTCGCCCGCCGGGGCGCCGCTGCCGCCAGCCTCGCCCTCGCCGGTCAGGCGGATGCGCGTGCCGTCCTCAACGCCGGCCGGGACCGATACCTGCAGGGTGCGCTCCCGCTGCACCGTACCGACGCCGCCGCAAACCCTGCAAGGGTTCTTGACGACCCGGCCGGCGCCGCCGCACGTCGGACAGGTGCGCTCGATCAGGAAAAATCCCTGCTGTGCCCGCACCTTGCCGCTGCCGCTGCAGGTCGAGCAGGTATCGGCCTGGCGCTCCTTGCTTTCCGATCCCGAACCCTTGCAATGGTCGCACTGCACGCGGGTGGGCACGCGAAGCTGCGCCTTCGTGCCGGTGAACGCCTCGGCAAGATCGACCTCGACCTGGGTGCGCAGATCGGCGCCAGCGCGCGAGCGTGCCCCACCGCGGCGGCCGGTCATGTCACCGAACATCTGGTCGAAGATGTCGCCGAGCCCGGCGCCATCCTGGAAATTGAAGCCGCCGCCGAACCCACCGGCGCCGGGTCCGCCGCCCTGCTCGAAGGCAGCGTGGCCAAACCGGTCGTAGGCGCCGCGCTTCTGGTCGTCTTTCAATACGTCATAGGCCTCGTTCAGCTCCTTGAACTTGGCCTCTGCCTGCTTGTCGTTTGGGTTGCGGTCGGGATGGTATTGCATCGCCAGCTTGCGATACGCCTTCTTCATCTCCTCCGCTCCGGCCTCCCGGCCGACTCCGAGCGTCGTGTAGTAATCCTGCTTCGCTGCCACTTCAGCCCTCATCCTTGGCGCTGAAAACCCGGATTAACGGGTCAAACATGGAAAAGGCGCCCGCCTCGATCGAGCGCGGACGCCTTTCCCTTAACCAATGCGCCGTATGGGATTACGACGCCTTCTTCTTCTCGTCCACTTCCTCGAACTCGGCGTCCACGACCTTCTCGCCTGCGTTCGCCGCCTGTGGGGCGTCCGCCGCCGCCGTGGCCTCGGACTGGGCCTTGTACATCGCCTCGCCCATTTTCATCGCCACCTGGGTCAGCCGGTCGTTCGCCTGCTTCAGCGCCTCCGCGTCCTGGCCCTCCAGCGCCGTCTTGGCCGCAGCAACCGCCGCCTCCGCCTCGGTCTTCGAGTCGGCCGGCACCTTGTCGCCGTTCTCCTTCAGGGTCTTCTCGACCTGATGCACCATGGCCTCGGTCTGGTTGCGCGCCTCGACCTGCTCACGCCGCTTCTTGTCGGCGTCGGCGTTGGCCTCGGCCTCCTTCACCATCTTTTGGATGTCGGCGTCAGACAGCCCGCCGCTGGCCTGGATGCGGATCTGCTGCTCCTTGCCGGTGGCCTTGTCCTTCGCCTGCACCGAGACGATGCCGTTCGCGTCAATGTCGAACGTCACCTCGATCTGCGGCACGCCGCGCGGCGCCGGCGGGATGCCCATCAGGTCGAACTGGCCCAGCAGCTTATTGTCCGCCGCCATCTCCCGCTCACCCTGGAAGCACTTGATCGTCACTGCCCCCTGGTTGTCGTCCGCGGTCGAGAATACCTGGCTTTTCTTTGTCGGGATCGTCGTATTGCGGTCGATCAGCCGGGTGAACACGCCGCCCAGCGTCTCGATGCCGAGCGAAAGCGGCGTCACATCGAGCAGCAGCACGTCCTTCACGTCGCCCTTCAGCACCGCGCCCTGCACCGCGGCGCCGATAGCCACGACCTCGTCCGGGTTCACGTTGCGGGCCGGCTCACGGCCGAAGAACTGCTTCACGACCTCGATCACCTTGGGCATCCGGGTCATGCCGCCAACGAGGATGACCTCGCCGATCTCGCCCGCCGTCACGCCGGCGTCCTTCAGCGCGGCGCGGCAGGGCTCGAGCGTGCGGCTGATCAGGTCGTCGACCAGGCTCTCGAGCTTCGCGCGCGACAGCTTCATCACCATGTGCTTCGGCCCGCTGGCGTCGGCGGTGATGAATGGCAGGTTGATCTCGGTCTCCTTGGAGGACGACAGCTCGATCTTCGCCTTCTCGGCGGCTTCCTTCAGCCGTTGCAAGGCCAGCTTATCGTTGCGCAGGTCGATGCCCTGCTCGCGCTTGAACTCGTCGGCGAGGTAACCGATCACGCGGTTGTCGAAGTCCTCGCCGCCCAGGAACGTGTCGCCGTTGGTGGACTTCACCTCGAACACGCCGTCGCCGATCTCAAGAACAGAGACGTCGAAGGTGCCGCCGCCGAGGTCATAGACCGCGATCGTGCCACCCTGCTTCTTGTCCATGCCATAAGCGAGCGCCGCTGCCGTCGGCTCGTTGATGATGCGCAGCACCTCCAGCCCGGCAATCCGGCCGGCGTCCTTGGTTGCCTGGCGCTGCGCGTCGTTGAAATAGGCAGGGACGGTGATGACGGCCTGCGTCACCTTCTCGCCGAGATAGGCTTCGGCCGTCTCCTTCATCTTGCCGAGCACGAAGGCGCTGACCTGGCTCGGCGAGTACTTCTCGCTGCGGGCCTCGACCCAGGCGTCCCCGTTGTCGCCACGGACGATGCCATACGGCACCATCTTCTTGTCCTTCTCCACCAACGGGTCCTCATACCGGCGACCGATCAGGCGCTTCACGGCATACAGCGTATTGGTGGGGTTGGTGACGGCCTGGCGCTTGGCGCTCTGGCCGACCAGCCGCTCACCGCTGTCGCTGAAGGCGACCATGCTTGGGGTGGTGCGTGCACCCTCGCTGTTCTCGATGACGCGGACGTCGGCGCCCGTGCTGCCTTCCATGATGGCGACGCACGAATTGGTGGTCCCGAGGTCGATTCCGATAACCTTGCTCATAGATATCCCTTTCTCAGCAGCGGCGTGTGGCCCGAAGCACCAGGCGCCGCCCTATGGTTGTAACGAAGCGGATGTATTCAGCGAATGCCCGCCGGACAAGCCCCGGCGCCGCACAACTGTCGTGCGGATGCCTACGGCGTCTCGATCTAGGCGGCCCGATCGTCTCCGGCACCCTCGGCTGCTTTGGCGACGACGACCATCGCCGGGCGCAGCAAGCGGCCGTTCAGCGTCCATGCCGCGGTCCAGGCCTGTACCACCGTGCCGGCCGGATACTCGTCCGAGGGCTGTTCGGCCATGGCTTGATGCAGGTTGGCGTCGAACGGCTGGCCCGTCGGATCGGTCCGCTGAATGCCGTTGCGTTCGAGTATCGCGACGAAGCTGCGCTCCACGCCCTCGAATCCGTCGCGCAGCTTGGTGACGATCTCCGGCTCGTCCGCTGTCTGTGCAGGCAGGCTGGACAGGCCGCGGCGGAGGTTCTCGGCCGCCTCCACCACGTCGGCGGCGAACTTCTGCACGGCATATTGCCGCGTGTCATCCACGTCGCGCTTGGCCCGGGCGCGCACGTTGGCCATCTCGGCCTCCGCGCGCATCCAGCGGTCGCGCATGTCATCGCGCTCGGCCGTCAGCTGGGCGATCTGCGCCGCTTGATCCGGCTCGGCCAAGCCGTCGTGCAGGGTTTCGTGCGGTTCGGCGGCGTGGGCCCGGGTGTCGTCTTGCAGCGCGGGATCGGCGTCGGCCGGTATAGTATTCGGTTCGGTGCTCATGGGTGTTCAGGTAGGGCAGGGCGGGCCGCGGGACAAGCGGTCGCTTAATTTACCAGCTGCGCCAGCAACGAGTCGAGCCGCAGCCGCCCCTCGGCCGTAGCGGTCAGCCGACCTGCTGCGTGGGTCAGGTATTCCGCTTCCAAAGCCTGATCCAGCACGTCGAGGTCAAGCGCGGCCTCCAGCGCCATGCCGGTGCGGACGGCGAAACGGCTGGCGTCGACGCCCTCGGTGAGGCGCAGGCCCATCAGCAGCATCTCCCGCGCGCGATCCCGCGGACCGATACGCTCCTCCGCCGTGCTGCCGTGGCCCTGGCGCTCGACCCGGTCGGCCCAGGGTTCCGGCGCACGGTGACGCCTGGTGGCGACGAGCTCATCACCTAGGGTGATCCGGCCATGCGCGCCGGGTCCGATGCCGGCGTAGTCGGCATAGCGCCAGTACGCGAGATTATGCCGGCTCTCGCCGCCGGGCCGCGCGAGGTTGGAAACCTCGTAGGGCAGCAGGCCGTGCCGGGCGCAGGCCTCGGCGGTGGCGACATACAGCTCTGCCGCCAGCTCGCCATCGGGCAGCACGAGCTCACCCCGGCGGTGCAGCGCCTCAAAGCCGGTGCCAGGCTCGATGGTGAGCTGATACAGCGATAGATGGTCGGCGCAGAGCGTGAGCGCCTGGTGCAGCTCCGCTTGCCAGGCGGCGACGGACTGGCCAGGCCGGGCGTAGATCAGGTCGAACGACACACGGGGGAAGGTGGCGCGCGCCGCTTCGAGCGCCTCGATGGCCTGCGGTCCCGAATGCGCGCGGCCAAGCAGCCGGAGTGCGTCCTCATCCAAGCTCTGAACGCCCAGCGAGGCACGGTTCACCCCGGCGGCGCGGAACGCTGCAAGCCTGCCGCGCTCCACGCTGGTCGGGTTGGCCTCCAGGGTAATCTCAAGGTCCGGCAGCGGATCGAATAGCCGGGTGGCGTCGGCGATCAGGTCCGCGACGGTCGCCGGTTCCATGAGGCTCGGGGTGCCGCCGCCAAAGAAGATGGAGGCGAGCGGGCGACGGCCGAGGCGCGCGGCCTCCCACGCCAGCTCGGTCCGAAGCGCGCGGGCGAAGCGGGCCTGCGGGATACGCTCGCGGACGTGGCTGTTGAAGTCGCAATACGGGCACTTGGCCAGGCAGAACGGCCAGTGGATGTAGAGGGCGATCGGGTCCATCACAGCGCTTATTGCAGCAGACCCATAACTTTAAGGACGGCAAGGGCGGCGCCCACCACGGCGGCGCCCGCAACCAGGACCGCGGCGATCGCCTGCCATGGCACCACTATGGCCCGGTCGCGCAGCAGCTTCATTTGCTCGACGGTCATCTTGTCCCGCTCGGCGCCGAGCTTTTCGCGCTCGATGCTAAGTTTCTCCCGTTCGACGTTCGGCTCGTCGCGCTCGGCATTCAGCTTTCCCGCTTCAATGCGGAGCTTGGCGGCTTCCTCGATCGCCAAGTCGATCCGCGCGATCTGCTCGCGGAGATTTAAGGTGCCTGGGATTGTCTGGTCGCTCATGCACTGATCCCTTTGCTGAAGCTGGGCAGGCTCCCATTTATATAGTGATGGCGTGGTTACTCGTGGTCAGGGCGAACCGCTACGGCTCCGACCCACTTCACGCAGTCGTTTTTAGCGCACGGTATGGAAAAATTTGAGCAACACTTGCGCCATGGCTCGTGCGCGATGGCTGGTCGCGTGCTTATGCGCGGGGTCCATCTCGCCATAAGTCTTGGTGCTGCCCAATGGCACGAACATTGGGTCGTAGCCAAAACCCAGCGAGCCCCGCGGCGGCCAGGCGACCGTGCCTTCGACCCGGCCCAGGAACGTCGCGGTCTCGCCATCGGGCCAAGCGAGGCTGAGTGCGCAGGTGAACCAAGCACGGTGGTCGGTGCTGCCTGCCATCTCGTGATGCACCCGTGCCATCGCGGCGGCGAAATCCTTCTGCGGTCCGGCCCAGCGGGCGGAGACCACGCCGGGCAAGCCGCCGAGCGCTGCCGCAGCGAAGCCGGAATCGTCGGCCAAAGCGGGCAGCCCAGAGCCAAGTGCCGCCGCCAACGCCTTCAGCTGCGCGTTGCCGGCGAAATCCGGCGCGTCCTCGTCCGGCTCCGGCAGCCCAAGCGCGCCGGCCGATACCACCTCCACCCCGCGTGGCTGCAGCATCTCGGCAAGCTCCCGGACTTTGCCAGGATTATGCGTGGCCAAAACCAGGCGCTCACCCGGAGACAGCCGGCGCATCAGGCGAGCGCTGCCCGCTGCATCTCATAAAGCTGCGCCGTGCCATGCTTAGCCAACTGCATGAGCTGCAGGAACTGCTCCTCGGAGAACGGCGCCTTCTCCGCCGTGCCCTGGATCTCGACGATGCCGCCGCCCTCGGTCAGCACGAAATTGGCGTCGGCCTCGGCGCCGCTGTCCTCGGCGTAGTCGAGGTCCAGCACCGCGGCGCCACCCACCAAGCCGCAGCTGACGGCTGCAACCTGCCCGGACATCGGCGACTTCGCAATCACCCGGTTCCGCTCCAGATGGCGGAACGCCAGGCTCAGTGCCACCCATGCCCCGGTGATGCTGGCGCAACGGGTGCCGCCGTCGGCGTTCAGCACGTCGCAGTCGAGGGTGATGCTGCACTCGCCCATCGCGGACCGGTCCACCACGGCGCGCAGGCTGCGGCCGATCAGCCGCTGGATCTCCTGGGTGCGGCCGGATTGCTTGCCGCGCGCCGCCTCACGGTCCCCCCGGGTGTGGGTGGCGCGCGGCAGCATGCCATATTCGGCCGTGACCCATCCCTGGCCGGTGCCGCGCAGGAAGCCGGGCACCCGGCCTTCGACGCTCGCGGTGCACAGCACCTCGGTGCCGCCCATGCGTATCAGGCACGACCCCTCGGCGTGGTGGGCGAACCCGGTGGTGAACGATACCTCTCGCAAGGCGTCGGCGGCGCGGCCGGATGGGCGCATTGTGCTGTCCTGAACGGTGGGCCGCCCCTATATCCTATCCAAGGCGTACATGGCAGGGAGCTTGAGACGGCAGCATGACAATTGGCGTGGGCATCATCGGCGCGGGGATCATGGGCGAGCGGCTGCTGCGGGCGGCGCTGGACCATGCGGGGGACGTGGTGCACGTGACCGGGGTTTGGGACCAGGCGCCGGCCGCGCTCGACCGGATCGGGCCGCAGCTGCACGGCGTGCCGCGTGCGGCCTCGGCCGAGGCGCTGATCGACGGCACTGACTGCGTTTATGTCGCAACGCCGCCCGCGACGCATCTGGGCTATGCTCGCGCGGCCATCGCAGCCGGGCGTGCAGTGTTCCTGGAAAAGCCGCTGGCGGTGGACCTCGGCGACGCGGACGCGTTTGTAAGAGGAGTCGGCGCCGCCCGGGTCGCGGTCAATTTCCCCTTCGCGTCGTCGTTCGCCGTCGAGCGCCTGCACGGATGGCTGCGGGACAACGTCGCGGGTGCGCCGCGCGGCTTCACCATCAACGTCGGCTTCGCCGCCTGGCCGCGGCCCTGGCAGCGGGACGCAGCCGCCTGGCTCGACGGTGTGGCCGAGGGCGGCTTCACCCGGGAAGTCGTCTCGCATTTCCTGTTCCTATCGCGCCGGCTGCTCGGGCCGCTTTATCTGAAAACCAGCCAGGCCGAGTACGGCGTGGACGGCGGCACGGAGCGGCGGATCACGGCGCGGCTGGACGCCGGCGGCCTGCCGGGCCGGCTCACCGGCAGCGTCGGGTCCACCGAGCAGGACGACCACAATACCTGGACCATTCAGGGCGTCGCCAACATCCGGTTGCGCGACTGGTCCATCGCCGAGCGGCAGCGGCCGGATGGAAGCTGGGCGTCCGATCCCGATGCGCTGCCCAATGAACGCATGCGGCCGCTGGTGCTGCGCCGCCAGCTCGAGCAGGTCGCCCGCATGACGCGGGGCGAGCCGCACCACCTCGCCACTGTCACCGAGGCGTATGAGGTGCAGCAGGTCGTGGAGGCTATCCTGTCGGGCCGGCCCATGACCGGCGTGGCGGAGGGTTGATGGGCGAACGTCCGCCGCGCACGCCACCCGGCCTCGACCCCCGGTCCGCCTCCGTGCTGCGGGAGATCGTCGAGCAGTATGTCGCGACTGGGGAGCCGGTCGGCAGCCGCACCCTGTCCCGCCGGCTGCCGATGGCGCTGTCTCCGGCCACAATCCGCAATGTCATGTCGGACCTGACCGAGGCCGGGCTGCTGTTCGCGCCGCACACCAGCGCCGGACGGCTGCCGACGGAGCGTGGGCTGCGGCTGTTCGTCGATGGGCTGCTGCAGACCGGTAGCCTGGCGGAAGACGAGCGCGAGGCGATCGGCCGCGCGCTGGAAGCCCGGGGCCGCAGCCTGGAGGACACGCTGGCCGAGGCGAGCAGCATGCTGGCGGGGCTGGCCGGCGCCGCCGGGCTGGTGCTGGCGCCGAAGTCGGACGGCGCCGTACGGCATATCGAGTTCGTGCCCCTCGGTCCTGGCCGCGCCCTGGTTATCCTGGTCGCGGCGGACGGGCAGGTGGAGAACCGGGTGATCGAAATCCCGCCGGGCCTGCCGCCATCGGCGCTGACGCAAGCGGGCAACTACCTGAACGCCCGGCTGTCGGGCCGCAGCCTCGGCGAGCTGCGCCGCGTGGTTAGCGCCGACATGGCGGAGGACCGGACCCAACTCGACGCGCTCACCACCCAGGTCGTCGAGTCCGGCCTCGCAACCTGGACCGGCGAGGGCCGCGGCGGCGCGCTGATCGTCCGCGGCCAGGCGCGCCTGCTGTCGGAGGTTACGGGCGTCGAGGGCTTGGCCGCGATCCAGATGCTGTTCGAGCGGCTGGAGCGCCAAGAAACGATGCTGCGCCTGCTGGAGCTGGCCGAGGCGTCGGACGGCGTGCGCATCTACATCGGCGCCGAGAGCGGGCTGTTTGGCGGCACCGGCGTGTCCATGGTCGTCGCGCCCGCGCGGAACGGCGCCGACCGGATCGTCGGCGCCATTGGGGTGATCGGGCCGACCCGGATCAACTACGGCCGGATCATCCCCGTCGTCGACTACACCGCGCGGGTGATCGGGCGGCTGCTCGGGTAGATAGCCCGGCGTCGGGCATCACATCTTCTCCAAAGCGTACAATAGAAACCGAACGAAAGCGCCGCTGTTCCGTTCTGGATCGGCAAGACTTTTTGGCGGCTTAGATCGATGCATGAAATCAACCGCATTTGCCTGCTGCTCGTCGAGGATGACGTTCTCGTCCGTACGACGGTCGCGTTGATGCTCGAAGACGACGGCTTCAGCGTCGTGGAAGCGTCGACCGCCGCCGAGGCGCGGCAGCTGATGCAAGGCGGGCTGAATGCGCTAGTGATGGTGACCGACGTCGATCTCGGCGCCGGGCCGAGCGGCACCGAGCTGGCGGACCAGCTCCGCAGCGAGCAGCCCGATCTGGCGATCATCTTTGTCACCGGACGGCTCGCATCACTCGCTGGGCGGCGGCTGAGCCTTCGGGAGGCGATACTGCCGAAACCGTTCGAAGGCAGCGCGCTGTCTCAGCTCGTTCGGGAGATGGTGCCGCACTGACACCCGGCGCCCTTTGGGGCGACCGGTATCAAAGGAGTTTTCGGCGCGGCCTCAGCCGCAAACGCTGCGTGTTTCGGCGACCCCGCCAACCCGGACGGGTGCTCCACGCTTGGCCCCGCGTGCATACCGGTCCCCCCCAAAGGGCAGCCGGTATGAGGCCGCCGGAACCGCGGCAGGGCGTTGGCGTTCGGTGCGTACTGCATCGAGGAGAAATGCTATAATGAACAAGCTTCAACGGGGTATGACCATCGCGTTGGCATCGGTGGTGTTCGGAGCGCCGGTGATCGCTCAGACGACCTCGCCAAGCACCGCTCCTGCGACCAACGCGCCGATGAGCGGAACAACTGGGCCCGCGACGCCTGGGGCAGGGACGATGGGCGGCACGACCGGGATCACCGTGCCGGGCACGACGACGAATACGCCGGCGCAGCGCAACCAGGACAACACGACCACGGCCTCGCCGCCCTCCGTCACTACGTCCAACGCGAACAAGAAGACGGCGGCGGCACCGGTGAAGGGCCGCAACAGCTTCACAATGAACGAGGCGCGGCGCCGGATCGAGGCGGGCGGCTTTACCCAGGTGACCGGGCTCAAGAAGGACCAGGACGGCATCTGGCGCGGCACGGGTATGCGCAGCGGCGCGTCGGTTCCGGTCTATTGCGACTATCAGGGTAACGTCGGCGCGTCATAGGCCGCGCCGCAACCAATCAGGAGACTGTTCCATGCGTACGATCGCACATACTTATGCGACATATTCCGAGGCGTCGAACGTCGTTACCGCGTTGGAAAGCGCCGGCATCCCGCATAGCGACATCAGCATCGTCTCGGGCGACCAGACCGCTGGCTCCGCCGGCACGGGCACAACGACGGGCATGACCAGCGGCGATCCGGCCCAGGGCGCCAGCACGAGCGCCGGCACCGGCGCGACGCTCGGCACGGTGCTCGGCGGCGGCGCTGGATTGCTGGCTGGCATCGGCTCGCTGGCCATCCCGGGCATCGGCCCGATCGTCGCAGCGGGCTGGCTCGTGGCGGCGTTGACCGGCGCGGGCGTCGGCGCTGCGGCAGGCGGGTTGGTTGGATCGCTGACCGGCGCGGGCGTGAGCGAGGCGGATGCCCAGACCTACAATGCCGACGTGAGCAGCGGCCGCACGCTGGTGACGGCCCGCGTGGACGAGAGCCAGGCGGCGCAGGTCGAGCAGATAATGGGCAAGACCGCGCCCCAGACTGGGCCAATGATGGGCAGCACGACCACCACGATGGCGAGCCCAAGCACGAGCACCATTGCCCCGGCGACTGTTGTAACCCCAGCGACGGGAACGACGTCCACCGGCTCGACAACCACGGTGGTTGGCAGCAGCGGCGCCCGCACCATCGGCGGCTCGACGGCGGAAGGCGAGAGCACGCTGCGTCGGGACATCGAGACCGACGCGCCTCGCTAAGTTCGATAGCCGTCAGGGCGGCCGTTCAATGGGCGGCCGCCCAGTTCTTTCCGATACCCGTCTCCACGACGAGCGGCACCGAGATGTGCGCGGCGCTCTCCATCACCCGTTTGGCGACGGCGGCAGTGTCTGCTGCCTCAGTCTCGGTGGCTTCAAACAACAGCTCGTCGTGGACCTGCAACAGCAGCCTGGCGTGCAGTCCCGCCTCCGCAAGTGCAGCCGGCAGCCGGACCATGGCGCGCTTGATGATATCGGCGGCGCCTCCCTGCAGCGGCGCATTGATCGCCTGCCGCTCCGCATAGGCCCGGTGCTGCGCAAGCTGGTCCGCGATCCCCGGCACCCAGCAGCGGCGTCCGGATAACGTCAGCACGTAGCCATGTTGCCGCGCCTCCTCCTTGGTTTGTTCCATGTAGGCGCGTATGCCGGGGTAGCGTTCGAAATAGGCCTGGATATACTGCCGTGCCTCGCCGGCCTCAATGCCGAGCTGGCGCGCCAGGCCGAAGGCGCTGATACCATAGATGATACCGAAGTTGATCGCCTTGGCGCGCCGCCGGGTCGCCGGGTCCATGCCGGCCATCGGCACCCCGAACACCTCCGACGCCGTGCGGGCATGGATGTCCTGGCCAGTCGCGAACGCCTCCTTCAGCGGTGCGATGTCGGCCGCGTGCGCCATCAGCCGCAGCTCGATCTGCGAATAATCGCAGCTCACCAGCACGTGGCCGGGTTCGGCGATGAAGGCGCGGCGGATGCGGCTGCCCTCTTCGGTGCGGATCGGGATGTTCTGCAGGTTCGGATCGGTGCTGGACAGCCGGCCAGTGGCGGCGATCGCCTGGGCGAAGCTCGTATGCACGCGCCCGGTCTCGGGGTTGATCTGCCCCACCAGCGCCTCGGTGTAGGTCGACCGCAGCTTCGAAAGCTGCCGCCAGTCGATGATGCGGGCCGGCAGCGGGTGGCCCTGGTCCGCCAGGCCCTGCAGCACGACGACGTCGGTGCCCCATGCACCGCTGGCGAGGCGCTTGCCGCCGGGCAGTTTCTGTTCGTCGAACAGGATCTCACCCAACTGCTTGGCGCTGCCCAGGCCGAACGGGCGGCCGGCCATGGCGTGGATCTCGGTTTCCATCACGCCCATGCGCTCGGCGAAGTCGGCGGACATGCGGCGCAGCTCGGCCTCGTCCACCTTGATGCCGGCCTGCTCCATGCGCATCAACACCGAGACCAGCCGCCGTTCCAACTGTTCGTAAAGCGCGAGGCTGCGGGTCGTGCGCAGGCGCGGGCGCAGTTTGTGCCAAAGGCGCAGCGCCACGTCCGCATCCTCGGCGGCATAGGGCGTGGCGCGATCCAGCGGCACCAGCGCGAAGGGGATTCGCCCGCGCCCAGTGCCGGTCACGCTGTCGAACGAAATCGGCTGATGACCCAGGTGCATGGCCGACAGCTCGTCCAACCCATGCCCATGCGCGCCGGCCTCCTGCGAATAGGAGATCAGCATCGTGTCGTCGATCGGCGCGACGTCGGGCAGCCCGGCCCGGTGCAGCACCATGAGGTCGTACTTGGCGTTCTGCAGCACCTTCAGCACCGACCGGTCGGCCAGCAACGGGGCCAGCGCCGCCAAGGCGTCCTCCGGCGCAATCTGCTGCACCTCGGCCACAGGCTCCGGCGCTGGGGCGTCCAGCGTGCCCTGCGCGGTGGGTTGGGCCACGCGGTGCCGCACCGGCACATAGCAGGCCCGGCCCGGCGCGGTCGCGAGCGAGAAACCGACCAGCTCGGCCCGCAGCGCATCCAGGCTGTCGGTCTCGGTATCGAGGCCAACGACGCCAGCCGCCCGCGCCTCGTCGGTCCAGGCCTGCAGGCGGTCGAGCGTCGTGACGCACTCGTAGGGACCGAACGGCGGCTGTTCCGTCGCATCGGGCAGTGGGGCCGGGGGCGGCTGCGTCGTGGCCGGGCCATCAAGGCCGAGCTTCGCCACCATGCTGCGAAACCCCTGGGCAAGCAGCCACGCGACCAAAGTGTCCCGGTGCGGCGGCTTGGCGCGCAGGTCCTCGAGCGTCAGCGGCAGCGGCACGTCGCAGCACAGCTCGACCAGCTTGCGGCTGATCCGTGCGGCGTCGGCGTGCTGGAGCAGCATGTCACGGCGCTTGCTGGGCTTCATCGCCTCGGCGGCTGCGAGCACGCCGTCGAGGTCGCCGAACTCCTGGATCAGCTGCGCCGCGTTCTTCGGGCCGATGCCGGGCACGCCGGGCACGTTGTCGACGCTGTCGCCCATCAGCGCCTGCACCTCGACCACCTTGCTGGGCGGGACGCCGAACTTTTCCATGACCTCGTCGGGGCCGATCGTCTTCTGCTTGATCGGGTCCTGCATGACGACGCGGTCGGTCACGAGCTGCATCAGGTCCTTGTCCGACGACACGATGGTGACCCGGCCGCCTGCCTCGGTCGCGGCGCGGGCATAGGAGGCGATCAGGTCATCGGCCTCCCACGTCGCCAGCTCGACGCCGGGCACGCCGAACGCCGCGGTCGCGTCGCGCACCAGGGTGAATTGCGGGACCAGCTCGGGCGGCGGCTCCGGGCGCTGCGCCTTGTACTTGTCATACAGGTCGTTGCGGAACGTCGTGCGCCCGGCGTCGAACACGACGGCGATGTGGGTGCCCTCGTGGTTCTGCAGCAGGCGGCCCAGCATGTTGGAGAAGCCGAACACGGCGTTCACCGGCGTGCCGTCGGCCCGTGACATCGGCGGCAGCGCGTGGAAGGCGCGGAAGATGAACCCGGATCCGTCGATCAGGATCAGGTGCATTGGCTCGGCAGCGGGGGGCTCGGAAGCGGGAGAAGCTGCGTCGCGGATCGAGTCGGGCATGGCGCTAATGGTCGCTATCGCCGGCGCCCTCGTTCAGGACGAAGATGCGGGAGCACCAGGGGCAGAAGGTCTGCTGCTGCACGATGCGCAGCCAGACCCGCGGGTGGCCTCCTGGCCCTTCGCCGCCGTCGCAGGCCACGACGCGGTCGTCCACGTGCAGGATCTCGGGCGACCCGACGTCGGGGTGGGGCGTGTTGGCGCCAAAGGGCATGTCGGTGCCGGGCATGGGATGGTCCTCACTGGTCGGGGATGCGGCGGGATGATACGCCTGCCGCCCGTGGTTTCAAATCCTGTGACATGGCGCCTGCTGCTGCTGATGCTGTTGGCCGGCTGCAGCGGCGTGCCGTCGTATAACATGGTTTTGCCGCCGCTGCCTGCGGCTGCGCTGCAGGCAGACGACGTTTTCATCATGGCGGACGGCGCACGCCTGCCGGTGCGGACCTGGCTGCCAAGTGGGACGTCCCGCGCTGTCGTGCTGGCCCTGCACGGCTTCAACGACAGCCGCGACGCTTGGGAGCTGCCCGGCCCCGTATTCGCCGCCGCTGGGATTGCGCTGTTCGCGCCGGATCAGCGCGGGTTCGGCGCCGCGCCCCAGCGCGGGTTTTGGCCCGGAGCGGCCACCCTGGAGTCGGACGCCGCCGCCATGCTCCGCATCCTGCATGAGCGTTATCCCGGCGTTCCGGTGTTCGCGATCGGGGAAAGCATGGGTGGGGCGGTGCTGATGGCGCTCGCGGCCTCCGGCCAGGCGCCGCCGGTCGCGGGCTGGATTTTGCTGGCGCCGGCGGTGTGGGGACGCGCGCAGATGGGCGTGGCGCTCAGCAGCGGGCTTTGGCTGGTGTCGAGCGTGGCGCCGGGCCTGAGCGTGACCGGGGCCGAGGTGCCGATCCGCGTGATACCCACTGACAACCGCGACGCCCTGCTGCGCCTGGCGCGCGATCCGCTGACGATCCGACGCACCCGGTTCGACGCGCTGCGCGGCCTGACGGACCTGATGGACGTGGCGCAGGCCGCCGCCCCGAGCCTGCCGGGCCGCACGCTGGCGCTGTATGGCGAGCGCGACACGCTGGTCCCCGCCGAGGCGACCGGCCGCGCCTGGCAAGCGATGGCGCCCGGCGTGCGCCGCGGCTTGTATCGCAGCGGCTATCACCTGCTGATGCGCGACCGCGGCCGGGCGTCGGTGATCGGCGACGTGATCGCCTGGATCGACGCGCCCGACGCTTGGCTCCCTTCGGGCGCCGACCTCGCGGCGGGGTCTTGGCGCAGCGCGCATCATTGATAGAGACTTGGCGCGGCGGGCGTGCCGGGTTATGAGGGTGCGCGGGACCCGTAGCTCAGCTGGATAGAGCGCTGCCCTCCGAAGGCAGAGGTCGCACGTTCGAATCGTGTCGGGTCCGCCAATTTTTTCTGCGATGATCTTATGTTCGGCAGGGCTGCCGTAAAACTGTAGAAAGTTCTCATGAGAGCAGGCAGAAAAACGTATGACTGACGATCAGAACCCTCCGCCCACATCACACGTTGAACAGCTTGAAGTCCTACTTGAGCAAGTGCGAGACGCAAGGAATAAGATCCAGGAAGTTCACGTAGGACTCGAGAGAAATCAGCAACGGCAAGAAAAGCTGATGGAGGTTTTGGAACAATTCCGTCAAACTGTTATTGCACCTGTACAAGATATTGTTATCGCACAAGAAAAATTGCGCGCGGTATTACTTAACAAAATGGACGGCATGCAAGGAGATTTGGACCTACTGCGTGAGAACATGTCTGCAGGGCAGGATAAGTTGCGGCAAGATGTGTCTACTGCACAGGATAAACTGCGTGCGGCGCTGCTTAGGCTTCATCCGGAAACAAGTGCTCGGACTGGCGGCGTGTTTGGTTGCATGATGTAGTTCCATTCGCCGTGGAAGGCGTCGCGGCTGATGTTGAGGCCGTCCATTTCTCGATCAGACACGACGA
>JAABUR0100001132.1_pt1 | contig 50007 bp, 51 predicted proteins | sample 5560091 | NCBI WGS metagenome assembly JAABUR01 (sample SAMN10711879, study PRJNA513375) | rock metagenome | isolation source: Antarctica rocks | place: Antarctica: Victoria Land, University Valley sud | reverse complement strand
GGAGGAGCCGAGCCCGCTCGACCAACCGGACGCCGCCGTGGTGCACGGCGGGTTCCACCGCGCGGCGGAGGACGCCGAGACGGACGACTACGTCGTCGCGAGAGCTGTGTGAGCCAGCCTCGGTGATGATCCCGGGAGGCGGCGTCGATTGGGTCGGCGAGGGACGACGCGGATAGCCTTCTCGTCATGCCCGAGTTCATCTACGTCATGACCAAGGCGCGCAAGGCGCACAACGAGAAGGTGATCCTCGACGACGTGACGATGTCGTTCCTGCCTGGCGCCAAGATCGGCGTCGTCGGCCCGAACGGCGCCGGCAAGTCGACGATCCTCAAGATCATGGCGGGGCTCGATCAACCGTCCAACGGCGAAGCGTGGCTCGCTCCTGGAGCGACCGTCGGCATCCTCCTGCAGGAGCCGCCGCTCAACGAGGAGAAGACCGTCCTCGGCAACGTCGAGGAGGGCGCCGGCGAGATCAAGGCCAAGCTCGACCGCTACAACGCGATCTCCGCCGAGATGGCCGAGCCCGATGCCGACTACGACCGGCTTCTTGAGGAGATGGGCACGCTCCAGGAGGACATCGACCACGCCGACGCGTGGGACCTCGACGCCCAGCTCGACCAGGCCATGGACGCGCTGCGCTGCCCACCGCCGGACGCCGACGTCACGGTCCTGTCCGGTGGGGAGCGCCGTCGCGTCGCGCTGTGCAAGCTGCTGCTCCAGAAGCCGGATCTCCTGCTGCTCGACGAGCCCACCAACCACCTGGACGCCGAGTCGGTCCAGTGGCTCGAGCAGCACCTCGCGGCCTACCAGGGCGCCGTCCTGGCCGTCACCCACGACCGGTACTTCCTCGACAACGTCGCCCAGTGGATCGCCGAGGTCGACCGCGGTCGGCTGTACGGCTACGAAGGCAACTACTCGGCCTACCTCGAGAAGAAGGGCGAGCGCCTGCAGGTCCAGGGCCGCAAGGACGCCAAGCTCGCCAGGCGCCTCAAGGACGAGCTCGAGTGGGTCCGCTCCAACGCCAAGGGCCGCCAGGTCAAGTCCAAGGCGCGCCTGGCCCGCTACGAGGAGATGGCCGCCGAGGCCGACCGCACCCGAAAGCTCGACTTCGAGGAGATCGCGATCCCGCCGGGCCCGCGTCTGGGGTCGACGGTCATCGAGATCAAGGACCTCAAGAAGGGCTTCGGCGACCGCGTCCTCATCGAGGGATTGTCGTTCTCGTTGCCGCGCAACGGGATCGTCGGCGTCATCGGCCCCAACGGCGTCGGCAAGACGACCCTCTTCAAGACGATCGTCGGCCTCGAGGACGCCGACCGCGGCGAGGTCAAGATCGGCGAGACCGTCTCGATCTCCTACGTCGACCAGAGCCGGTCGGGCCTCGACCCCAGGAAGAACCTGTGGGAGACGGTCTCCGACGGCCTCGACTTCATCAAGGTCGGTCACGTCGAGATCCCGTCGCGCGCGTACGTCTCCCAGTTCGGCTTCAAGGGCCCCGACCAGCAGAAGATGGCGGGGATCCTCTCCGGCGGTGAGCGCAACCGCCTCAACCTCGCGCTCACCCTGAAGCAGGGCGGCAACCTCCTCCTGCTCGACGAGCCGACGAACGACCTCGACGTGGAGACGCTCGGCTCCCTGGAGAACGCGCTGCTGGAGTTCTCGGGCTGCGCCGTGGTGATCAGCCACGACCGGTGGTTTCTCGACCGTGTCGCGACGCACATCCTCTCTTTCGAAGGAACCGAGAAGAACCCCGCTAGCTGGTACTGGTTCGAGGGCAACTACGAGTCCTACGAGGCCAACAAGGTCGAGCGTCTCGGCGCCGACGCGGCCCGTCCGCACCGGGTGACCTACCGGAAGCTGACCCGTGACTGAGAACGGAGGGCGTGTCCGACGGGTGAATACAGGTGACGCATAGGTCCTTCGGCGCGCACACTGGATGAGTGGGTATGTGGCTCCTTCTGGGTGCCCTGGTCGTCGGTGGCCTGGGCGCCGTCCGGCTGCGCCAGCGGCCGGAGCCGGCAGGCACGTCGGAAGCCGCCCCGGCAGGACTGCCTGCGGACCTTGCGAACCTCGATGCCGCCTTCGACCGGCTCTGTGCCGCGCATTCCCACGAGCTCGGAATCCTCCTCGCGGCGAGGCTGAGCCATCTCGTCCACCGCCGGGTCCCGGTCCGGGCGATCCGGCAGGCCCCGGGTGAGCGGTCGGTGCGGGTCTGCTTTGCTGACGGGACCGTGGTGCTCGCCCGGGGCAACGCGCCCGGCGACTTCGCCCGGGTCGCGTGGGCGCTGCACGGGCGGCCGGTGCACCTCGCGTGGTTCTCGAGCGACGAGGCCGGGACGCACCTGGACTTCCGGTGGAGCCCCGACCAGCGGATCGGCGCGGTCGCCGTGGGGCTCGACCAGCCGGACTGACCGGCGCCAACAGCCCGGTTGCTGGACGCAACCCGGATCGCGAGTCAGCCCGGGGCAACGACGAGGCGAAGGCCCAACACGGCATACGTCGCGCCGATGTCTGCCGGGGTGCGGCTGATCAACGGGGAGTACCACCGCGCGACATCGATGCAGAGCGACATGAGTGCCAGCGCCGTGTCGTGGATGCCGTCGACACTGAGCTCGCCGGTCTGCACGCCGTTCCGGAGGACGGAGCGGACGGTTGCGTCGATCTGCTTGCGCAGGGCCAGGACGTCGTCCCGGTGCTCGGGCGTGAGGTGCGGGAACTCGTACTGCACGACCCGAGCCACCTCGTAGTGCTCCGCATGCCATCGGGCGAAGCTGGACATGATCCGCCCCAGTCGCTGGGTGGCGCTCCCGGGTGAGGACGCCGCACTCGTGACGAGCTCGAGCGCGGCCTCGTGCCCCGTGTGGCTCAGGGCGTGCAGGAGGTCCTCCTTGGACGAGAAGTGGACGTAGACGCCTGCGGGGGACAGGCCCGCACGGGAGGCAATGTCGCGCGTGGTCGTCGCGTGGAACCCCTTGTCGGCGAAGGCGGCCGCCGCCGCGTCGAGCAGACGGTCGACCGTCTGCGGGCCCGAGGCTGTCGTCGCGGTCACATTGACAGCATGCCGCACGTCAGAGAAACTAAGCAAGCGCTTAGTTACCCGGAGGTAATAACATGCCACGCAACATCTACGACGACGACCACGAGGCCTACCGGAGCACCGTCCGGGAGTTCGTCGAACGCACGCTCAAGCCGCGCGCGGAGGAGATGCTCGAGCGGAAGTCGATCCCCCGCGACATCTGGAGGGAGGCCGGCAAGCAGGGGCTCTTCGGCCTCGGCATCCCCGAGGAGTACGGCGGCGCGGGGGCGGAGGACTACCGCTTCAACGCCGTCAACGCCGAGGAGATCGCCGCCTTCAACGCCGCCGCGTCCTCCTGTTTCGGCATCCACGCCGACGTCTGCCCGCCCTACGTCGTCGACCTCGGAACGGACGAGCAGAAGCAGCGGTGGCTGCCCGGCATGGCTTCGGGGGACCTCATCTGTGCCATCGCCATGACCGAGCCCTCCGGTGGTTCGGACCTCGCAGCGCTGAGGACGACCGCCGTCCGGGACGGGGACTGGGCCTCCGGTGCGAACGGGGACTGGATCGTCAACGGCAGCAAGACGTTCATCACCAACGGCTACCAGGCCGACCTCGTCATCGTAGCCACCCGCACCGACCCCACCAAGGGCGCCAGGGGCATCACCCTCTTCATGCTCGAGAACTGCATGCCCGGCTTCTCGCGGGGCCGCAAGCTCGACAAGGTCGGCCAGGAGGAGTCGGACACCGCCGAGCTGTTCTTCGACGACGTCCGGGTCTCCGACGCGAACCGGATCGGCGAGGAGGGCATGGGCTTCATCGCGATGATGCAGCGGCTGCCCCAGGAGCGCATCGGCGCGGCCATCTCGAACACGTCGCACGCCGCCCAGATCCTCACGGAGACGATCGCCTACGCCAAGGAGCGCAAGGCCTTCGGGCAGCCGATCGGGTCGTTCCAGCACAACAAGTTCAAGCTCGCCGAGCTCGTCACCAAGATCGAGGTCACCCAGGCCTACGTGGACGACTGTGTCGCCGCCCACGCCGACGGCAGGCTCACCGCGGTCGACGCCGCGAAGGCGAAGTGGTGGAGTGCGCAGGCGCAGAACGACGTCCTCGACGAGTGTGTCCAGCTCTACGGCGGCTACGGCTTCATGAACGAGTACCGCGTCGCCCGGGCCTGGCGCGACGCCCGGGTGACCAAGATCTGGGCCGGCTCCAACGAGATCATGAAGGAGCTCATCGGCCGCGACCTCGGCCTTTGAGTACCCTTCCTCCCACGAAAGGTATGCCGGGTGGCGGACCTGCCACCCGGCATACCTCTGCGGTCGGGGCACTTGACCCCGCCGCTCGCACCTCCGTAGGTTCGGACGCATCGGAAGTCTCAGGCCCGGTCCCCGAAGGAGACGGGATCCCGGAAGGCGGCGTGATGACGATCAGGACGGACCCACCGGCGGAGACGGAACCTGAGTCGCCGTCCGCGCCCTCGCCTCCCGCCTGGCGTCGGTGGTCAACGCGACACCGGGTCGCGGCGGCGCTCCTGGCGGGCCTCGTCGCCACCCACATCGCGACGGTGCTCGGGTTCTGGATGGGCGGATTCGGGCTCGTCCGGCTCGACTGGAACACCGCCAACGGCAAGGTCTACGTGCCCAAGGAATCGCCGCTCTCGCAGTTCCTCATCGGCGGCGGCATGCACTACGTCGACGGCATCGCCTTCGCCGTCCTGTTCGCGGTCGCCATCCATCCGCGGCTCCCGTGGCCGGACACCGAGGTCGGCAACGTCGTCAAGGGCCTGGTCTTCGGCACCATCCTGGCGGTCATCGCGCTGGCGATCCTCACGCCGCTGATCTATGGCCCCGCGCGCGCAGCGGATGCGGGCGTGTTCAGCTCGGGCTTCGGCTGGAAGTACATCGTCGGCGTGTTCCTCTTCCACTGGATCTACGGTGCCCACGTAGGACTGATCTACAGCCCGCTCCCGGAGGTCGACGTGCTCCCGGACGACAGCCGCCGCGACGCGCGAGGCGGTGAGGTGGCGGGCCCCGGCGGGCGCCTCAGTCCTGCGGGCCGCCGGCGACGTAGATCACCTGACCGCTGACGAAGCCTGCCTCGTCGCTGGTCAGGAACGACACCGTCGCGGCGATGTCCTCCGGCTGGCCGACCCGCTGGACGGGAATCTCCTTGGCGGAGTGGGCCATGAAGTCCTCGAAGGCCACCCCGAGGCGCTCCGCGGTGGCCCGAGTCATCTCGGTCTGGATGAAGCCGGGCGCGATGGCGTTGGCGGTCACCCCGAACCTGCCGAGCTCGATGGCCAGCGTCTTGGTGAACCCTTGGAGGCCGGCCTTGGCCGCCGAGTAGTTGACCTGGCCGCGGTTGCCCAGGGCGGAGGTCGACGAGAGGCTGACGATGCGGCCGAACCTCTCGGCGGTCATGTGCACCTGGACGGCCCTGGTCATGAGGAAGGAACCCCGGAGGTGGACGTCGATCACGGCGTCCCAGTCCTCCTCGCTCATCTTGAAAAGGAGGTTGTCGCGGGTGATGCCGGCGTTGTTGACGAGGATCGTCGGAGCCCCGAACTCGTCGACGACGCGCTGCACGGCTGCGGCGACCTGGTCGGCCCTGGAGACGTCCACCGCGACCGCGGCGGCCTTTCCGCCGCCGGCCGTTATGGCGTCGACGGTCTCGGCGCAGGAGCCCTCGTCGAGGTCGAGCACCCCGACGGCGTGACCGTCGGAGGCCAGCCTGCGGGCGGTCGCGGCGCCGATGCCTCGAGCGGCTCCGGTGACGATGGCGGTGCGGGGCGTCGTGGACACGGGTGGCTCCTCAGCATGGGGGGCGGCGGTGCGGCCCGAGTCTACGGAGGGGGATGGCGGCCACTCTCCGCGGTATGCCGGGCGTGGGCTCCGCGCGGCGCTCAGGACTCCTTGAGGCGGAGCATGCCTTCCTGGGCGACCGTCGCAAGCAGGCGGCCGTCCGCGGCGAACATCCGGCCGGTGGCCAGACCACGTCCCCCCTGAGCCGAGGGGGACTGCTCGGTGTAGAGGATCCACTCGTCGGCCCGGGCCGGCCGGTGGAACCACATCGCGTGGTCAAGGCTCGCCGGGCGCAGGCGGGGGTCCGACCACGCGATCCCGTGGCGGCGGATGACCGGTTCGAGCAACGAGTAGTCCGACGCGTAGGCAAGGACCGCGGCATGCAGGAGCGGGTCGTCGGGCAGCCGCCCGATGGCCTTGAGCCACACGCTCTGCTGGGCCGCGCGCTGTCGTCCGGGCTCGTAGTAGATGTTGCCCTCGACGTGGCGCAGGTCGATCGGGCGGGCCCGCGCGAAGTCGCGAGCGACGGGGTGGTCCACCCGGGCGAGGAGGTCCTGGGCGGTCGGCAGCGACTCCGGGTCAGGGGCCGCCGGCATGGAGTCCTGGTGGTCCATCCCCCCGGCGTCCTCCTGGAACGAGGCGATCATCGACAGGATCGGCTTGCCGTACTGGATCGCGTGCACCCGGCGGGTGGAGAAGGAGTTGCCGTCCCGGATCCGCTCGACGGCGAAGCGGATCGGGTGGCTGTCGTCACCCGGCCGCACGAAGTAGCCGTGCAGCGAGTGGATGTGCCGCGGACCGCCGCCCCTGACGTCGGCCACCGTGCGACCCGCGGCGATGACCGACTGGGCGAGCACCTGACCGCCGAACACCCGCCCGTGGGGCTGCTCCTGGCTCCTGCCGAGAAAGACCGTGGCGTCCGACTCGCCGAGCTGGGACTCCGCATCGCCCTCGGCTCCCTGGACGGTGAAGTGGGCATCCCCTAGGGGTCGCAGGTCGAGCACGTCGAGCAGCTCGGCCAGCGGGCCGAGATCCTCGGCGGCAGGCTCGGCGGCCGGCTCGATGGCATCGGGGTCGACGTGGTCGGTCACAGGACGGGAGACTACCCACCAGCTCGCGTCCGGTGGTCAGGTCATCCCGTCAGGCGATGAGGGCGGCGGTGTCGCGGCGGGCGACCGGTCCGTCGACAGCGCGCTCCCAGGCCTGCGCGATCCGGTCCACCGCGTCGGTGAGGACGTCGGGCGGAAGGGCGAAGGGGATCCGGACGAACGACTCGAGGCCACCCTCGACGCCGAACGACGCCCCGGGAGCGAGGCGGACGCCGAGCGCGGCGACGGCGTCGCAGAGGGCGCTCGAGCGCGGGCTCGGCAGCTCGCACCAGATGCTCAGGCCGCCGGAGGGGACGGTGAGCCGCCACTGCGGAAGTCGACGTCGAACGGCCTCGACGAGTGCGTCCCGCGATGCCCGCAGCGCGGCCTGTCGATGCACGAGCAGGGAGTCATGCTGGGCGAGAAGGCGTCTCAGGACCAGCTGCTCGAGCACGGGCACGCCGAGGTCGAGGCTCAGCCGGGCCTGCTCGAGCCGCGGCAGGTCACGTTCGGGTGCCCGGAGCCAGCCGACCCGCAGGCCCCCCCAGTAGGTCTTGCTCGCGCTCCCGATGGTCACCGCCCGGCTGTTGAAAACGGCAAGCGGCCGCGGCATGTCCGCTTCGGCAACATCGATCGCCAGCTCGGCGGCGGTCTCGTCGACGACGGCGATGGCACGCTGGCGATGCAGCGCCGCGCCGACGTCCGCCCGGGTGGTCTCGTCCACAAGGGTGCCGGTGGGGTTGTGGAAGTCGGGCACGAGGTAGGCCAGCGTGGCCGAGCCCTGACGCAGGGCGACGTCGAGGGCGTGCGCATCGAGCCCCCCCGCGTCGAGCGGCAGGCCGACGGTGCGGGCACCCGCGTCGCGGACGGACGCCAGGGCGTTGGGATAGGTCGGTGACTCCATGAGCACCCGGTCGCCCGGGCCGACGTGGGCCCGGAGCACGACCGACAGGGCGGCGAGCGCACCCGTCGTGACCATGATCTGGCCCGCGGTCGTGGGCAGGCCGCGGTCGCAGTAGCCCTGGGCGAGCAGCTCGCGCAGCTCGGGCAGCCCGAAGGGAGAGTACCCCGTGCCGGAAAGATGGCGGGGCAGCTCGGTCACCGCCGACTCGAACGCATCGGCCATGCCGGGCGGGGCACTCGGGGCGGCGATGGAGAGGTCGACGGCCACTCCGGGGCCGTCACCGGACGACAGCGGCCCTCCGGCCGACGGGCCCCCGGGCACCCTGACGACGCTGCCCGACCCACGCCGCGAGACGAGGTACCCGCGGTCGCGCAGCACGGCATACGCGCCGGCGACGGTGGTGCGGCTCACCCGGAGGGCGGAGGTCAGCTCGCGCTCGCTGGGTAGCCGGGTGCCGTCGAGGATCCGCCCGTCGGCGACGAGCCGGCGCAGCCCCTCCGCGAGAGCCTGGTATGCCGGGACGCCGGTCTGCGTCGCCCCGGCGCCCGAGCGCAGCTGGCCGGCGACGGTGCGGGCGGAGACGGTGCGCCCGGAGAGAGTCTGCGGAGCCATGCAGGCCCGTCAATCACGATTGGCCATGGATCGGCAGGCCACAACGGGGCAGGATGGCTCCATGGCTTACGTCCCCCTGTCGTCCCTGACGTCGCGCGAGCAGCTGCGAGCGGGTCGGCTGCCGCGCCGCCTGACCCAGCTCGCCGTCGGGCTGACGCTCTACGGCGCATCCATGGCGATGATGATCCGCAGCCGGCTCGGGCTCGACCCGTGGGACGTCCTGCACTACGGCCTCGCCGAGCGGCTGCCGCTGACCTTCGGCCGGGTGACCATGGTCGTCGGCGCCCTCGTCCTGCTGCTCTGGATCCCGTTGCGCCAGTGGCCGGGTCTGGGGACGGTGGCGAACGCCGTCGTCATCGGCCTCGCGACGGACGCGAGCCTGGCCCTCCTCCCCGACCCGTCGGCGCTGTCGGCGCGGTGGGGCCTGCTCCTTGGCGGCATCGTGCTCAACGGTCTGGCCGGGGGCCTCTACATCGGCAGCCAGCTCGGGCCCGGACCACGGGACGGACTGATGACGGGGCTCGCCCGCCGCACCGGGTGGAGCATCCGGCTCGTCCGGACGGCCATCGAAGTCACGGTGCTGTCCGTGGGATGGCTCCTCGGCGGCGTGGTCGGTCTCGGCACCGTCGCCTACGCAGTGTTCATCGGGCCGCTCGTGCAGTTCTTCCTGCCGCGGGTCACAGTCCGGCTCGTCGACCCGGAGCGGGACGGTGCCGTCGTTGCGGCTGCGCGGTCTATGGCGACCCGACCACGGGCACCAGCCACGCGACGTCCTGGGTCACCAAGCCACCTGGACCGGTAGGGACGTGGATCGGCCATCTCACAAGGCTCAGCCGGCGGTGGCCAACGTGAAGGGAAGGACGGCCTCGGCGCCGGCCTGACGCAGGGCCTGGGCGGCCACGGTGATCGTCCACCTCGAGTCGGCGACGTCGTCGACGAGCAGGACCGGGCCGGGTGTCGAGGCGATGGTGGCGGCCAGCTCCGCGGACACGGCCACGCGCCCCCAGACTCCGGCGAGCCGGAAGGCGCTGTTGCCGCCGGCTGCACCGACCGGCCCACCTTCGACCAGGTCCAGGGTGCCGAGCAACGGGAGCCGTCCGATCTCGCCGAGGCCGCGGGCGAGCGAACTGACGAGGTGGGGATGCGAGCGTGACGGGAGAGCGATGACTCCGGTCGGCCGCTCGGCCCAGCCCCAGTCATGAAGCACCCCGACGCAGGCCTTGAGCAGCTCGGGCGAGGCAGGGCCATCCTCGCGCAGGACCTCCCGAAGTCGTTGTCCCCAACCGAGGTCCGTGAGCCGGGCCAGCGCTCGCCCCGGCAGGGCTGCTTCAGCGGGCGGGATCCTGCCGGCCAGCGGCACCCCGAGGCGCGACATGCCCGTGGGCCACTGGCTGCGGGGCTCGAGGTCGACGCCGACCCGCTGGAGCTGGTCACGGGCGCTCTGGAGGGCTGCGTCGGGGACGGTGTCCGGAAACCACGTGCCCGCGCACACGTCGCAACGACCACATGGGGCAGCGGTGTCGTCGTCGAGGGCCCGCTGGAGGAACTCCATCCGGCAGCCGATGCCTCCCTCGTAGTCGAGCATCAGCTGCTGCTCGCGGTCGCGGGCTGCCGCGACCCGGGCGTAGCGCTCGGCGTCGTAGGTCCACGGCGTGCCCGTCGACCTCCAGCCGCCGCTCACCCGGATCACCGCCCCGTCGACGTCGAGGACCTTGAGGAGCAGCTCGAGCCGGGTGCGACGGATGTCGATGATCGACTCGAGGGCCGGTGTGGACAGGGGTTTCGGGGCCTCGGTCAGGGCCGTGAGGACGGCGTCCGCCTGTTCCTGTCGCGGCATCGAGGCCGAGGCGAAGTAGCGCCAGATGTCCTTGTCCTCGGGCCCCGGCAGGAGGAGGACGTCGGCGTTGGCGGTGGCCCGGCCGGCGCGACCGACTTGCTGGTAGTACGCGACCGGTGAGGAGGGGGCGCCGAGGTGCAGGACGAAGCCGAGGTCCGGCTTGTCGAAGCCCATGCCCAGGGCGCTCGTGGCGACGAGCGCCTTGACCCGGTTGTCCCGCAGGGCGGCCTCGAGCTCTTCGCGGTCAGCCGGGTCCGTGCGCCCGGTGTAGGAGCGGACCTCGTGGCCGGCCTCTCGCAGGCTCGCCGCGACGTCGTCGGCACCGGAGACGGTGAGCGTGTAGATGATGCCGCTGCCGGGCAGCTCCGCGAGGTGGGCCAGGAGCCAGGCGACACGCTGCTCTGGCGAGGCCAGGGGGAGGACGCCGAGCCGCAGCGACTGGCGCGCGAGCCCCCCGCGCAGCGTCAGGACGTCGTGCCCGCCGGCCCCGAGCTGCTCCGCGACGTCGGTGACGACCCGGGCGTTGGCCGTCGCGGTCGTCGCGAGGACCGGCGTGTCCGAGGGCAGCGTGGTCAGCAGGTCACGGATCCGGCGGTAGTCGGGACGGAAGTCGTGGCCCCAGTCACTGACGCAGTGGGCCTCGTCCACGACGAGCAGGCCGCAGCGGCGCGCGAGGTCGGGCAGCTGCTGCTCCCGGAAGCGAGGGTTGTTGAGTCGCTCGGGGCTGACGAGGAGGACGTCGACCTCGTCCGCGGTCAGGGCGGCGCTCACGGCGCCCCACTCCTCGGCGTTGGCCGAGTTCATCGAGACGGCGTTGATGCCCGCCCTCGCCGCGGCGGCAACCTGGTCGCGCATCAGGGCGAGCAGCGGCGAGATGATGATGCTCGGCCCGGCTCCGGCGGCCCGGCGCAGTGCGGTCGAGACGAAGTAGACGGCCGACTTGCCCCACCCGGTGCGCTGGACCACGAGGACCCGTCGGCGTCCACCGACAAGCGCCTCGATCGCCTCGAGCTGCCCGTCCCGGAAGTCGACGTCGTCGCGGCCGACGAGCCGGCGCAGGGCGAGCCCGGCCTGCCCTGCGATGTCGTCCTGCGCGGCGATGTCCCTGGTTGCCCTCGTGGCCGGCTGAGCTGTCATCGCCCCACCGTACGTGTCCCGCCGGACACCGCCGGCGTCGTCCACAGCGACCGGTTTGCGTCCGACTCCTCCGTGCTGAGGACCACCGTCCGTTCGGATGCAAGGGCAGCCGCCCGGCGCCAGCGCCCCCTGCGAGGATGGGGGCCATGCCGTCCTCGCACTACCGCGTCACCGTGCCGCTGCGCTGGTCTGACATGGATGCCTACGGCCACGTCAACAACGTCCAGTTCCTCCGCCTGCTCGAGGACGCCCGGGTCACCGGCTTCGAGGAGTGGTTCGGCCTCGAGCGCGCCCTCCTCGACGAGGGGGTCCTGGTGACGCGGCACGAGATCGAGTACATCGCCCCCCTGACCTTCCGGCACGCCCCGATCTCCGTCGACATGTGGTGCACCAAGATCTCGGGGGCGGGGTTCGACCTCGGCTATGACGTGCGCGACCCCGACGGCGTCGGCGAGGGCCACTACGCCCGGGCCGAGACCGGTCTCGTGCTCTACGACTTCGCGAGGTCGAGCCCACGGCGGATGCGCCCGGACGAGCGCGAGATCGTCCGCGCCCACGCCGGCGACCCGGTGCCCTTCCGCTGGGGCAACCGGTGAGCACGCTCGTCTTCGACGACGAGCAGGCGTATGCCGACCTCGTCACCTTCGTGAGGCGGGCCCGGGCCGTCGACCCTGACGGTGCGATGCGCCTCGAGGTGGTGGGTACGGTCCTGGCCGCCCACGTCGGCGTCCTGCCGGGGCGCGGTGTGCTCGGCGAGGGCACCGTGACCGGCATGCGGGCCATGGCGCTCGCCCAGCCGTCGACCCTCGACGCAATCGTGTCGCTGGCCAGCCTTGCCGACCGGTTCGCGCGCCAGCCGGAAGGCGCGGTCGAGCTGCCCGTGCCGCCGACGCGGGCCAGCGCGGTGTGGGCATCCCTGGCTCCGGAGCGCGGCGGCTGGGAGTCCGTCGGGACCGTTCCCGAACGTGAGCTCGAGCGGGCCGCGGGCGCCGGCATCGAGGAGGTCGCCCGCGGGACCGTCCCGACGGCCGGTTCGGCGGCGGTGGCCCGGCTGCGTCAGTCCGTGTGGGGCCGGCTCACCCCGACGGATCCGCCGGTGCCCGCGGGGGCGGCCTTCGCGGCATACGTGCTGGGTTTCCTCGACCCGGACCGGGACGCGCACGTCTTCGCGCACGGACGGTGGGTCCGGGTCGCGACGCGACGGGGCCAGGTCCTCGTGCGCTGAGCCGGTCGCCTCAGCTGAGCCGGTCGCCTCAGCTGAGTTCCGGCGGTCTCACCTGCGCACGGCGCAGCGGCGTCCGGCCACGACGACCAGCGCGGCGACCACGGCGAGCAGGCCCCAGATGAGCAGATAGGTCCTCGTGTCCCCGCCGCTGGTGTGGAAGGAGACGAACAGGGCGCTGGCGCCGGCGATCCCGAGCACGCTGCCGAGCACGTCAGCGAGCTGGAGCGCCGCAGAGGCCTTGCCGTACTCACCGGCCGGCGCGAGGTCGAGGAGGAGCACGGACAGGGACGTCGAGCCCAGGCCCATCCCCGTACCGGCCAGCACCATGGCAGGGCCGAACAGCCAGACCGACCAGCCGGCTGCGGTGATGACGACCATGGCCAGGGCGCCCAGCGCCAGGAAGAGCCCGCCGAGCGAGACGAGGGCCGCCCGGCGCCCGGCCATCGACGCGAGGCCCTGGACCCACGAGCCACCCGACCACCCGAGCGACCCCACCGCCAGGACGGCGCCCGCAATGGCCAGCGTGCTGCCGCGTTCCTGGGTCAGCATCAGGGGGAGGAAGGTGATCGACCCGGCGAAGGAGGCGTTGAGCAGGAACCGGCTGAGGATGACCGACGGCAGGCCGCGAACCATCCGCAGGGTGCCCGCCGGGAGCAGCCTCGGTGTCACGATGAGCAGGCCGGCCACTCCGAGGACCGCTGCCAGGGTCTGCCACGAGAGCAGAGGAAAGCGCTCGTGGGTGCCGAGCTGGACCAGCCCGGCGGCGAGGGCGACGAGCACGCCCAGCTGGGCGGTGCGCCGGTGCTGGGACCGTTCGTCCGGGCCGTGCTCGGTGCGGTCGTCCTGGCGACGGATCGCCGCCGACTGCCGCACGACGATGGCCAGCGTGAGCAGGGCCGGGGGAACGACGACCCAGAACACGAGCCGCCAGGTGAACGTCGACGCGAGCCAGCCCGAGAGCGGTGCGCCGACCAGTGACGGCAGGATCCAGGCAGCCGAGACGAAGCTGAACACGCGCGGCCGGACGGCACCCGGATAGACCTGGCCCACCACGACGTAGAGCACGACGATGACGAGGCCGGCACCCAGCCCGGTGATCGCCCGCCCGACGAGCAGGATCGGGAACGACGGCGCCAGCCCGCACGTCGCCGCACCCGCGGCGAAGAGCAGCTGCCCGGCATACAGGCCGGGCATCGGACCCGAGCGGTCGGACCAGACCCCGGCCAGGACGATTCCCAGCAGCTGGGCCGTGAGCATGACCGAGAAGGCCAGGCCGTAGCTGCGGACCGCGTCGAGGTCCTCGGCCGCCTGCGGCATGGCGGTCGCGATGGCCATGAACTCGAAGGCGACGATCGTGACCAGGGCGACCAGGGCGACGGTGATGAGCCGGTATGCCGGGGCGAACGGCCCACGGGCGGACTCGTCACCCGCTGTGGTGGCGGTCGCCACGTGCCCTCTGCTCACTGGCGCGATTCTACGGCGGGCGCTTTCGGCCGTTGACCGGCGGGCGGCGCGGGACCACCTACAGTTGCCGGATGACCGACGACGCTGCCCCGTCACTTCTCGACCGGGCTGGTGGGCCGAGCGCCCTGCGACGGTTGTTCGACGCCTTCTACGACCGTGTCCAGGTCGATCAGCTGCTCGGCCCGATGTTTGCAGGGAAGGTCGGCGAGGACCACCTGTCGCACGTGACGGAGTTCTTCGTCGAGGTCTTCGGCGGACCGGCTCGCTACACCGAGGAGCGCGGCGGCTACGAGCGGATGCTCGCGCACCACCGGGGGCTCGGGATCACCCGAGAGCAACGGTTCCGGTTCGCGTCGCTGCTGAGCCTTGCTGCGGACGATGCGGGGCTGCCCGAGGACCCGGAGTTCCGGGCCGCACTGATGGGCTACGTGGAGTGGGGCAGCCGGATGGTGCTGCACGGCTCCCACCCCGGCGAGCACGCGGTCGGGCCGGTGCTGCTGCCTCGGTGGAACCTGGGCGTCGTGGCGCCCCACCAGTCCTGATGCCGGGCTGGGTCAGCGCCACTGGCCGCGGGCCGTCAGCACGTCTCGCAGGGTGTCGATCCGGTCGCTGACGATTCCGTCCACGCCGAGGTCCAGCAGCCGGGTCATCTCGTCACGGTCGTCGATGGTCCAGACGTGCACCTGCTTGCCCAGCCGGTGGGCTTTGGAGACGAGACCCGGAGTGACAAGCTGGAACGTCCGGCCGCGGACCGTGTGCATGGCAGGCACCTGGAGGACCTGGGCAGGCGAGTGGAGCATCGTGCTCAGCCATCCGGGAGCGAACCGCAGTGCCGCGGTGCCGGCCTGGCCGGCGGCCGTGGCGACCGTCGGCCCGCCAACTGGCGGAAGGCGGCAAGGCGACGGTTGGAGAACGAGCCGACGCAGACCCGGTCCTCGGCGCCGTGCATCGTGATGGCCTGCCACAGCGGCCAGAGTGCACTGGGAGACTTGATGTCGATGTTGATCCTGGTGTCGGGGAAGGTCGCGAAGAGCTCTTCGAGCTCTGGGATCGGCTCGCGGCCGTTGACGCGCGCGGTGCGGACGACCGACCACGGCAGCGCCGCAACGAGTCCCTGCCCGTCGGTGACCCGCTCGAGGCGGTCGTCGTGGAAGGCGACCAGGTGGCCGTCGCTCGTCGTGTGCACATCGGTCTCGAGGTAGCGGTAGCCGAGCTCGACGGCGTTGCGGAACGCCGTCATGGTGTTCTCGACGCCGCGGTTCGGCGCGTAGCGTGCGCCGCCGCGGTGGGCCAGCGCCAACGGTGGGGCGTCGAAGTAGGGATGCTCGGCGGCAGTTGTCACCCGGCGCACCCGGCCGGCCGGTGCGTGGTGGCCCGAGGTGGCCTTGCGATGATGGGTTTGTGGACCGACCGAGCCGACCGCTGACCATCTCCGGGTGCCGTTCGGAGTGTGCTTGGTCGGCGACGGGCGACTCCCTCGCGGGCGAGTCCCTCTTCGCGTGCGCGGCCTGCGGCAGCGAGTGGGTCAGGTCGGAGCCGTGGACGCCGATCGACTGGCAGGGCGACATCCTGGCGGCGGTCCTGCTGGAACGCGAGCGGTCTCACGACTCGTGACCGGGCGGCCCGAGGGCCAGTCGACGACGGATCTCCTGGCACCCGTCGTCGTCGTTCGAGGCGGGCGGCCCCAAGGCGGTCCAGCCCTCATGGACCGCGCCCAGCCCGGCGCCGAGGATGGCCCGGCCATAGACAGCCGGTCGAGTGTGCCGTCCAGGTGAGGTCCCACGGTTTGTAGCGGGGAAGGGGCGTGAGCGTCGTCCCGAGCCGCAGCGACTCGGTGACCATCGCGGCGGCGGTGAGCGACACCCACGCGTGGTTGCCTCACACGGACTCCAGGCGAAGAGCGCGTCCCATCTGGCGATCTCGGCGGCGACCGCGGCGTCCGCGATCTCGGTGGCGTCGCCGAACGGCATGACAAACCCGGATCTCATGGCCCCGAGGCTAGCCGGACGGCCGATACCGGGCGGTCACGGCGCCGCCGTCCTCAGGACTCCCTGAGCGCAGTTGGTCCGGTGCCTGCAAGCACCTTGCCAACGGTGCGCGCAGTTCGGTCCTCACCAGACACCCGGTGAGTCGAGATGTAGTCGGTCGCGCCGTGCCTGCGAGCACCTTGCCCACGGTGCGCGCAGTCCGCCCGATGCCCGCAGTGTGGTCGACGTGTGCGCAGTGCCTGGCCCGTTCGCGGCGGGTCAGCGCAGCGGGACCGTGAGGAGCAGCACGGCATCGGTGAGCGATGTCACTGCGGAACGCGGACAGTACGCGGCAGTCCGGGGCCGGCGCCGAGTTCGGAGGTGTCGACGGGTGCGGCTCGGCGGCTCAGTCGCGATGCCCGTTCGGCGGCGCACGCCCGAGAATAGCGACTCGGCGACTCGGCGACTCAGCGACGGGAGAGGCTCGACCGCACCGCCTCGGCGGCGCCGGCGGCCACCGCGTCGCGGACGACCTGAGGGGCGGTGTCGTAGACGGTGAGTGCCAGGTCTCGGCGCCAGTCGTTGAACGAGCGCAGCTCGGCGGTCTCCATGGTGGTCTCCGGACGCGGTCGCCCGTCCGCGGCCCAGAAGGGCGTCACGAGCCGGGTCGTGCTCGCCGCCCAGACCTGTGGTGCCTGCTGCGCGGTCCAGGGCGCCGCCTGGCTGACCAGCGTCCGTCCGGCGAGCACGGCGTCGTCCCCGGCCCGCGCGATGGCCGCGCTGGTCTCGGCTCGTTGGGTGGCCTCGCCCTCCGTCGGCAGGAGCCGACCGACGGCGTTGCCCGCCGCGACGCGCACATAGGGCATGAGCAGGCCACCGACCTGCCCGGTGCCCGGTGGTGCGGGGACCTTGGTCAGGACCTCGTGGGCGACGGAGAGCAGCGCCGCGTTGTCGGCGTCCTGAGTGACATGCGCCCCCGCCAGGGCCTCTCCGCCGCTGGCGAGAACGAAGCCGACGGTGCCGCCGAGCCGCGCAGCCGCCGCATCGAGGGCATGGGTGTCGCCTGAGTGGTCGCGGCCGATGGCCTGCACGAGATCGGCCTCCTGGTGGCTGACGAGCGTCTGGGTCACGTGGACGAGTGCCGGCGCGCGAGTCGGGTCGACGGCTCGTCCCGAGACGTCGATCCGGTCGAGGGCGAGCTCACCGAACAGGCTGGCTGTCACCCGCCTGTCACGCAGGACGACGTCGAAGGTGCCGGGCGTCCGCCCGTGCTGGACGAACCGCTCGCTCGAGCCGAGCAGCGCCGCGTCGGTGCCCTGCGCCGAGGCCGCTTGGAGGACGTCGGTGACCGCGTCGGGATGGGCACCGACCAGGGTGGCCAGGTCGTAGAGCGCCGGTGACAGGGCGCGCCGGAACCCCGGCAGGTCGTCGGTGTCCGCGGCGGTCGAGCCCACGGCATCGAGATAGCGGGCAGCGAGGTGCATCGAGGCCGCGTCGCCCCGGTCGGAGCCCGCCTCGACGACGAGCTGTCCCAACGTCGCCATCGCCCTGGCGGCCTCGCCGTCGGCGACCAGGCGGTAACGGTCCCTGACCAGGTGGTCGACGACGAGGACGTCGTGCTCACCGGGCACCGGGTGGAGCAGGACGGCGCGGGTCGCGGCGACGTCGCCGCGGAGCGTCTGCTCCAGGGCCAGCACCATGTCCTCCCCGGCGGGTCCGAAGGTGGTGGGGTGGAGTTGGGCGGCCCGGTTGGACCAAGCCGGCTTCGGGGGCCGGGTGCTCGGGTCGCCCCGGAGGGCCGCCCGATCGAGCTGGACGAGGGCAGCCCCGACGGTCTCGGCGTAGCTGACGCCCGGGCTATGACCGGGGCCGCTTCGGGCTGCGCCGGCCAGGAGCTGGCCCTGCACCCAGCCGCCGCTGACCTGCGTCCCGTCGGGGCCCGGGCGCAGCCGCTCGACCGAGGCGGCGACCGTCTGGAGCCAGACACCGCGCCACCGGGTCAGCCGTCGGTCAGTCGCCGGGTCGAGCCCGCGGGCGAGTTCGGGGTTCGCCGCGGTGGTGAGCGCGACGCCGAGAGCGGCCATGACCTCCGGACCGCGTGGGCTCGGGCTGGCCCGGTGCACCAGCCTCGGGTCCGCACCGGAGACGGCCAGCACGGTGACGATGTCGCTCAGCCCGTCAGGGGTCCACCGGGCCATGACCGCCTGGGCGAAGACCGGGTCGGCCACGCGGCCACGGAGAAGCGCGGCCACCTGGTCGATGGCACCCGCGTCGCCTGCCGCAGAACGGTGCAGGAGACGGGCAACATCCGCGGCTTCCGCCTCGGCCCGGACGGCGGCGAGCCGGCCGACCACCAGACTGAGCCCGCTGAGGACTCCGCCGCGGACGGCCGCGTCCGCCTCCGGAGGCGGCTGCTGGGCGTGGCCGGAGTCCCCGACACGGCTGGGCAGCACCTCGTCGGTCAGCGAACGCAGGGTGGCGGCGGCGCGGTCACCGGCCTCCGCGAGCAGCGCCAGGCACCCTGCATACTCCGCACGAAGCTGTGAGTATGCCGTCGCTCGGGTGACAGCGGCACCGTGGGCGAGGGTCCGGGCGTCCGGCGTCCCGGGCGCGACGGTGAGGGGCAGGTCCGCGATGGCGCTCCGATAGGCGCGCTGGGTCTCGTCCCACGAGCGCTGCAGGTGCAGCACCGTCCGCCGGGCCACGTCGAGTGCGTCGGCGTAGCCCGCCAGCGCCGCGGCGGCACGGGGCATCCGCCCGGTCAGGCCCTCGATCCGCGTGGCGAGCAGGGCGCAGTCCCGTTGCGCTGCCTCGAAGGCGACGCCGGCCCAGGTGCGGCCGAGGAAGAATGTGTGCCGGCCCTGGGTGGCGATGACCCCCTGGCCGGCCCGGGAGCCGACGCCGGCGTAGAGGGCGGAGGCGCGCCACAGCGACCCCGGATCACCGTGGGGCAGCGGGAGCTCGAGGGACCCCAGGGTCACGCCGCGACCGTCCGGCGCAGCATCGCCGCGTTGTGGATCTCCACGTCGCGGTAGTCCTCCGCGGCCCCGGCGAAGCCCTCGCTGAGGATCTGGGCCGCGTCGGCCAGGGCCAGCAGGACGGCCGCCTCGACCCGGGCCAGGTCCGACACCGCCGCCGCCAGGCCAGCGTGGCTCGTCCCCACCCCGGAGGTCGCGCTCGATCCGGCGGCGCGCAGGCTCGGCGCCAGTCCGCGCAGGTCCTCGGCGTCGCGACCGGTGTGCCCGGCCACGGCGCCGAGGTCGTCCGGTGAGGCGGTGATCTCGGCCATGGAGCGAGGCTAGGCCGGTCGCCACCCGAGCCCTGCCCGTTGTCCACAGGCGCCCCTGATCCTTGTCGAAGAATCCCCCAAACCGGACACGAAGGGGTGATTCTTTGACATGGATCGAGGCACGGCGTGGCACCGACCCCGTTTGTCCAGACCCGAGCCGGCGCCCACCAAGGTCAGAGGAGCAACCAGGCCGTCGTGTCGGTCGGCAGGCCGCGAGCCGCGTCCAGCGGTTCGGAGCCGATCAGGAGTGTCGCTCCAGCAGGCAGCCTCAACGGCGTGGTGCCGAGGTTCGTCAGCACGGCGACCTCGCCTGCGTCGGGGTGCTCCGGGTGCTCGTTGGCGAAGGCCACGACGTCCGGCTGCCCGGCATACTCCTCGAGCCAGCGCAACGAGCCCTCTCCCAGGCGGTGCTCTCGGCGGACGGAGAGCAGCGATCGATAGAGCTCGAGCGTCGAGCCGAGCCGGCCGACCTGCTGGTCGACCGCGTAGTCGGCATAGCTGCCCGGTTGCGGCAGCCAGGTGGCGCCCGACGGCCCGAAACCGAGCGACGGTCCCTGCCGGGTCCACGGCATCGGCACCCGGCAGCCGTCCCGCCCGAGCTCGGCACCCTCGCTGCGGACGAACGTGGGATCCTGACGGAAGGCGTCGGGCATGTCCGTGGACTCCGGTAGCCCGAGCTCCTCGCCCTGGTAGATGTAGGACGCACCGGGAAGGGCGAGCATCAGGGCCGTCGCTGCGCGGGCACGGCGCAGACCGAGCTCCCGGTCGGGCTGGACGTCGTCCTTGCCGATGCCGTTGGGCCGCCGCTTGTCCTGGCTCAGTCCGAGACGGGAAGCGTGCCGCACGACGTCGTGGTTCGACAGGACCCAGGTGCTCGGCGCGCCGACGGAGCCCGCCGCCGCGAGCGATTGGTCGATGACGCGGGCGAGCGGGGCAGCCTTCCAGGGACACTGGAGGAAGTCGAAGTTGAAGGCCTGGTTCATCTCCGTCGGGCGCAGGTAGCGCACCGCGCGTTCGGCTGGCTCGACCCACGCCTCCGCACACAGGATGCGGTCCGGGCGGCCGTAGGAGTCGAGCACCTTGCGCCACTGCTCGTAGATCTCGTGGACGCCGTCCTGGTCCCACATCGGCGCCCGCTTGCGGGTGGCCCCGTCGGAACCGACCGAGAGGTGGTCTCCGGTGTCCCCGTCGTCGGGGTTGCCGACCAGCTCCTGCCCCTCACCCCAGTCCGGCAGGCCGGCCTCCTTGACCAGCCCGTGGGCGACGTCGACGCGGAACCCGTCGACGCCCCGGTCGAGCCAGAACCGCAGGATCGACTCGAACTCCGCCCGGACCTCTGCGTTGTCCCAGTTGAAGTCCGGTTGCTTGGGGTGGAAGAGGTGGAGGTACCACTGGCCCGGTGTCCCGTCCGGCTCGGTGACCCTCGTCCACGCGCGACCGCCGAAGAGGGACTTCCAGTTGTTCGGTGGCAGCTCACCCGCCGGTCCGCCGCCGTCGCGAAACAGGTAGCGGTCACGCTCCACCGAGCCGGCTTGCGCGCGCAACGCAGCCGTGAACCACGCGTGCTCGTCGGAGGAGTGGTTCGGGACGAGGTCGACGATCACCTTGAGCCCCAGCTCGTAGGCCCGGGCGAGCATCGCGTCGGCGTCCGCGAGCGTGCCGAAGAGCGGGTCGACGTCGCGGTAGTCGGCGACGTCGTAGCCGGCGTCCGCCTGAGGGGAGGGGTAGAAGGGCGAGAGCCACACCGCGTCCACGCCGAGGTCTCGGAGGTAGCCCAGCCGTGCCATGACGCCGGGCAGGTCACCGATCCCGTCACCGTCGCTGTCCGCCCAGGACCGGGGATAGATCTGGTAGATCACCGCGGAACGCCACCAGACGTCCGGGTCGGCGGTCAGGGGCGAGGAGGGGGCCGGGGCGGGGGAGGTCGAGGGCACCCGCCAAGCGTGGGGGATCACTCAAAGGCGGTGCAAATCCTGCCGGGCCTTTCTCACGTGCTAGTCACCGCGGAACGGCCTCAGCGCCTCGGACGGTCGGGTGGGCCGGCGGGGGGTGGGAGAATGCTGGGGTGACGTTCTACGACGAGGTGGGTGGGCACCCGACGTTCGCCAGGCTCGTTCACGAGTTCTACGTCGGTGTCAGCAGCGATCTCCAGCTGCGGGCTCTCTATCCCGAGCAAGATCTCGGGCCGGCCGAGCAGCGCCTCCTCGGCTTCCTCGAGCAGTACTGGGGAGGCCCGGCGACCTACTCGCAGGAGCGCGGGCACCCTCGGCTGCGGATGCGGCACCATCCGTATGCCGTGACGCCGGCCCAGCGGGACCGCTGGCTGACCCACATGCTCGGCGCGGTGGACACGCTCGGTCTCGAGCAGACGCACGACCTGCTGCTGCGCGACTACCTCACCAGGGCCGCCCACTCGCTCGTCAACCAGCCCGAGGACGAGCCTGCGGGCTGACCACCCAGCTGGGGAGGTGAGCCGGGCCGCTGGGCCGCCCGCCCGGCATACGGATGCAGAAGCGGCCGGACCGGACCGCGTGCCCCGGTGTGGTTGACGCGGAGTCGGTGGGTCGACGCCCGGTCCAGAGGGCGTCAACCTGCCTGACTCGGCGTCAACCCGGCTGGGGGAGGTGAGCCGGGCCGCTGGGCCGCCCGCCCGGCATACGGAGTGACCCGCGCCGTCCCGCTGACCGTGCGGGTCCCGGCTCAGGCCGGCGGGGCCACTGTGCCACTGCTGTATGGCGGCATCGGGGGCTGCGGTGGCACCACGATCCCGTTGGCGTCGAACGCGGCCTTGACCCGCTCGCGGATCTCCCGCTGCACGGCCGAGCTCTCGTTGGCGACGCACTTGGCGCTGACCCGCAGGGTCACGTAGCCCCCTGTCATCGCCTCGATCCCGACGAGGGACGGGTCCTCGATGAGCCGCGAGGTCCACGGCTCCGTCGTGCCGAGATCGCCGACCACCTCGGTGATGATCTGCGTCACGTGGGCGAGGTCCTCGCCGTAACCGACCTGGATGTCGACGACCGCGATCGACCAGCCCTGGGACTTGTTGCCGATCCGCAGGATCTCCCCGTTGCGGACGTACCAGACGACGCCGCTGCCGTCACGGATCCGGGTGATCCGCAGGGTGACGTCCTCCACCGTCCCGGTGACCGATCCGGTGTCGACGACGTCGCCCACGCCGTACTGGTCCTCGATGATCATGAACACGCCGGAGAGGAAGTCCTTGACGAGGCTCTGGGCACCGAACCCCAGCGCGACCCCGCCGACACCGGCCGACGCCAGCAGTGGGCCGAGGGGGAGCCCGACGATCGACATGACGGTCAGCGCGGCGATGCCGAAGACCACGAAGGTGACGATGCTGCGCAGGATCGCGCCCATCGTCGTGGTGCGCTGCAGATGGCGTTCGTGGACCACGCCGGTGAGGTCCGCCAGAACCCGGCCGGTGCGTCCCGGCAGCTGCGCCAGCCTCGTGTCGTTGCGGGTGGCCGCACTGGCGATCATCCGGTGGACCAGCCGGTTGGCCAGCCAGCGCAGGAGGACGGCGCCGACGACGGTCAGGACGATGAGGACGGCCGCGCCACCGGCCCGGTCCCACGCCGTGCCCAGCCAGTCCCAGGCCGCGACGAGCCCGGACGTTCCCGGCAGGGTCTGCCCGGGGCGTCCGACGGTGACGAGGTCAGTCACGCTTGGCGTCAGCCTCCTGCGCGCCCACGGCGGCCAGCACCGTGTGGAGGTGCTCGCCGATGAGCCGACGCAGGGCCGTTGGCGCCTCGGGGTTCGCCTCGAGCCACGCCTGTGTGGCGGCGGCGAGCTCGGGTCCGACGAGGCCCAACGGGTAGAAGTACTTGACGACCCGCTCACGGATCGCGGCCGAGCGGGTCTCCCAGATGGGCACGAGGGCGTCGTGGTATCTCGCAATGTAGTCGCGGAGGAGCCCCTCGGGGTCGAAGGTCCGGTTGAACCCCGTGCCGAGCGCCTCGACCACGGAGTTCGGCTGGCCGTCCTCATCGACGGCGAGCCGCCAGGCCTCGGCCTTGGCCTCGGCCGTGGGCCGGGCCGCCTTGGCCAGGAAGGCGTTCTCGCGTCCCGTCGCCGTCCCGTCGCGGGCGAGCTCGGCGTCGATCTCCTCGACGCCCGCCGCTCCGGCCGTCGCGAGCGAGGCGAGGAAGGCCCAGCGCAGGTCCTGGTCGACCTCGAGGCCGGCGTAGGGCCGGGAACCGTTGAAGGCGGCACGGATCCGGGCTGCGTCCGCGGGGCTGTGACCCACCCGGGCGAAGGCTCCGACGAGCTGGAACTGCCGGTCACTGCCCGGCTCCGCCGACTCCGCGAGCTCCCGCAGCCGGTCAGCTACGAGCTGCAGCGTCGCGACGCGGTGGGCCGGGGCGCAGAAGCTCGTCGCCGACGTGATCAGCTGTGAGGGGATCTGCTTCGTCGTCGTCAGGATGGTGCGCAGCACCGTGGAGCTGCGTTCGATGGCGGTGACGCGGAGCAGCACAGGGATGAAGTCGCGCGCCGCGAGGTCGCCCTCACGCACCATCTCCCACAAGGCGCCGAGGACGAGGGACCGGGGAAGGCTCTCGGTGAACGAGGCGGCATGTGCCAGCGCCGTCGCGTGCGAGCGCTCGTCGAAGCGCAGCTTGGCATAGCTCAGGTCGTCGTCGTTCGCCAGGATGAGGTCCGGCTGCGGGAGCCCGACGAGCTCCGGCAGCTCCGTGCGCTCACCGACGACGTCGACCTCGTGCCGGCCGGTGCGTCCCAGTGCCCCGTCGCGCATCTCGTAGCGCCCGACCGCGATGCGGTGCGGTCGCAGCGTCGGGTGGTCCGCAGTGGCCGACTGCACGATCGCGGCCGAGGTGATGACCCCGGTGTCGTCCGCGGCGACCTCGACCCGCAGCGTGTTCACCCCTGCGGTCTTGAGCCACGCATCCGACCACGTGCCGAGGTCGCGACCGGAGCTCGCCTCGAACTCCGCGAGAAGGTCGGCGAACCGGGTGTTGCCCCAGGCGTACTTGGCGAAGTACGAGCGCAGGCCCTGGCTGAAGGCCGCCCGCCCGACGTAGGCGACGAGCTGCTTGAGGATCGAGCCGCCCTTGGCGTAGGTGATGCCGTCGAAGTTGATCAGGACGTCTTCGAGGTCCTTGATGTCGGCGTAGACCGGGTGGGTCGAGGGCAGCTGGTCCTGCTGGTAGGCCCAGGTCTTCTCGTGGCTCTGGAAGGTCGTCCACGCGTCCGTCCACTCGGTTGCGTCGGTCTGCGCGACGGTCGAGGCCCACTCCGCGAACGACTCGTTGAGCCACAGGTCGTCCCACCACTGCATCGTCACGAGGTCGCCGAACCACATGTGCGCGAGCTCGTGCAGGATCGTCAGGCCGCGCCGCTCGGCGAGCGAGTCGGTGACCCTGCTGCGGAAGACGTAGACCTCCGTGATCGTCACGCAGCCGGCGTTCTCCATCGCTCCGGCGTTGTACTCCGGGGCGAAGACCTGGTCGTACTTCGCGAACGGGTATGCCGAGTCGAACTCCTTCTCGAAGAAGTCGAACCCGCGCTTCGTGATGTCGAAGATGTTGTCCGCGTCGACGTACTGCATGAGCGACTTGCGGGCGTAGATCGCCAGCGGGACGGTGCCGCTGCGCGAGACCACCTCGTCGCGGACGACGTCGTAGGGCCCCGCCACGAGGGCGGTGATGTAGGAGGAGATCCGCGGGGTGGCCTCGAAGGCCCACGTCGCAGCCGGTATGCCGTCCCGCTCACCGGCGTCGGTGGGCTCGGGGGTGGGCATGTTCGAGATGAGGTTCCAGTGTGCCGGTGCGGTGGCGGTGAACGCGAAGGTGGCCTTGAGATCGGGCTGCTCGAACACGGCATACACGCGCCGGGAGTCGGGGACCTCGAACTGGCTGTAGAGGTAGACCTCACCGTCGACCGGGTCGACGAACCGGTGCAGGCCCTCGCCGGTGTTCGTGTAGAGACCCGTTGCCTCGACGACGAGCTCGTTGTCGGCGGCGAGGCCTGGCAACGAGATTGTTGAGTTGGCCCAGTGCTCCGCGGGGTCCAGGCTCTCGCCGTTGAGGTTGATCGACTCGATCGACTGCGCGACGAGGTCGATGAACGTCTGCGCTCCGGGGGTGCTCGCCGAGAAGCGGACCGTCGTGGTGGTGGCGAACGTCGTCGGTCCGGTGGTGAGGTCCAGGACGACGTCGTAGCTCGTGACGGAGAGCAGCTCGGCGCGGGCTGTCGCTTCGTCACGGGTGAGGTTGTGGCCGGGCACTGGTGCACTCCTGGGCTGGTGGATCGGGCGGGGAACGCCCGCCATGATCGCACGGTCACTCGATGAGAGGATTCAGCACATGAGTCCTACACAGAAGAAGGCGACCCCTGCACCGGCCCAGAAGCCACGGACCCGGCGGGCGAAGGCCGAGATGTGGTTCGACCCGGCCTGTCCGTGGGCGTGGATGACGTCCCGCTGGCTGATGGAGGTTGAGAAGGTCCGCGACGTCGACGTCACCTGGTCGGTCATGAGCCTCTCGGTGCTGAACGAGAAGGCCGACATCTCGAAGAGCTACCGCAGTCTCATGGACAAGGCGTGGGGACCGGTGCGGGTGATCATCGCCGCCTCCGAGGCCCACGGCGACAACGTCATCAAGCCGCTCTACGACGCCATGGGCGCCCGGATCCACCTGCGCAAGGTCCGCGACTACGACCGGGTCATCGCGGAATCCCTTGAGGAGGTCGGCCTTCCCGCCACCCTGGCCAAGGCAGCCCACCAGCGGAAGTACGACGCGGCTCTGCGGCGCAGTCACAAGCGCGGCATCTCCCTCGTGGGCACCGACGTGGGAACGCCGGTCGTCGGCGTCGAAGGAGTGGCCTTCTTCGGGCCCGTCGTCACGCCGGCACCCAAGGGCGAGGCGGCCGGCCGGCTCTGGGACGGCACCCTGCTCGTTGCCGCAACTCCCGGGTTCTACGAGATCAAGCGGACCCGGACCGTGGGCCCGATCTTCGACTGACCTGCTACTCACGGAAGGACTACGGACATGCGCGTTCACATCGGCGGCGACCATGCGGCATACGAGCTGCAGGTGGCCCTCGTGGACCACCTCCGGCAGGCCGGTCACGACGTGACCGACCACGGCCCGCACCACTACGACCCGGAGGACGACTACCCGGTGGCGGTGCTCCGTGCGGCCGTGGCCGTCGCGCAGGACCCGGGGTCGTTGGGCGTGGCACTAGGCGGATCGGGCAACGGCGAGCAGATGGCCGCGAACAAGGTCACCGGCATCCGGGCAGCGCTCGCCTGCACCCCGGAGCTGGCGCGGCTCGCGCGGGAGCACAACGACGCCCAAGTCGTCTCTATCGGGGGGCGTTTCACTGCCGTCGAGGAGGCCAAGGAGATTGTCGACGTCTTTCTCGCGACGCCGTTCTCGGGACTCGCACGGCACGCGCGCCGGCTCGCGATGGTGGCCGGCTACGAGAGCAGTGGGGTGCTCCCGGACGAGGTGTGACACGCGCCGGCCCACCGGCCGCCATGCCAGCGTTTGGTCAAGAACGCCAACCACCTGCGCCGCCACCTAGGGTTGAGGCGTGGCCACGAGCAGCGATCTCGTGGCGCGCAGACGGCTGACTGCGCGCCGGCTGCCGGCTGCCCTGCGTGGCATGCGGACGCAGCAGTCCTGGTACCTGCCGACCGTTCGCAGCGCGGGACTGGTCGTCCTCGGCCTGGTGCTGTTCGGCGTCATGGTGATCTGGCCCGGCGGGGTCCCCGCCTCGGTCTACGCGCCGCTGGTCCTGCTCGCCGGCCTCTATCTCCCGCCTCGCTGGCTCATGCTGGTCAGCCTCACCTTCCTCGTCGAGCTCGTCGTCAGCAGCTCGATGGACGGCTGGACCCCCGCTCAGGCGGTGGCCCTGGCGGCCATCGCGGTGGTCGTCGTTCTCATGCTCTCCTCGTCGCGGTCGCGCGCCCGGATCGGCGTGCAGGGCCACCACGGGGAGTCGATGTTCGTCGACCTGCGCGACCGGCTCCGGGCCTTCGGCGAGCTCCCGGAGCTGCCACCGCGCTGGCACGCCGAGGTGGCCGTCGAGTCGGCCTACGGACAGTCCTTCTCGGGCGACTTCGTCGTCGCCACGCGGTCGAGCTCGGGGCGCTGGCTCGAGGTCGTCCTCGTCGACGTCTCCGGCAAGGGGGTGCAGGCCGGCACCCGGGCGCTGCTGCTGTCCGGCGCCCTGGGCGGCCTGCTCGGCGAGCTGGAGCCCGAGCGGTTCCTGCCGGCGGCGAACTCCTACCTCGTGCGTCAGGAGTGGGACGAGGGCTTCGCCACGGCGGTACACGTCTCGATCGACCTGGCGACGGGCGAGTACAGCATCGGCAACGCGGGCCATCCGGCTGCGGTCCAGTTCGTGAACGGCTCCGGCAGGTGGCAGGTGCTGGCTGGGACGGCAGGCCCGTTGCTCGGGGTCATCGACGACGCGGCGTTCCTGCGGGCGTCCGGTCAGCTCGCGCGCGGCGACGCGCTCGTGCTCTACACCGACGGCGTCATCGAGACCCGCCAGCGCGACCTCACCGTCGGCGTGGACCGGATGCTCGGCGCGGCCGAGCGCCTCGTCCCTCGGGGGTTCACCGGTGGTGCCGGGCGGCTGTGCGCGTCGGCCATGGCGGGCGAAACCGACGACCGAGCGGTCGTCCTGATCTGGCGCGACTGAACGTTTCGTCCTGAGACGTCAGAGCCTCCGAGCCTCCGAGGCCGAGTTGCGCGAGGACGTCGGCGGACTCGACGAGGGTCAGCTGCGCCTTCGTGCCCCCTCGGTGCTCAAGGCCATCCCGCTCTGAACCGCGGCTGAACCGGACCGCGTGCGCGCCGGACCGGAGCCAGGTGGTGGCCTGACTAGCATCACACCGTGACCGAACAGCCTCCCGTGCGGACGTACAACGCCCGGCACGGGCCGGTGTCGCCGCTCAACCGGACCCGCCTGCAGACCCTCGGTCCCGGCCGGGCGGTCCCCCCCGGACCACTGGACCTCGAGCGGATCTTCGGCCGACTGGCACCGTTCGTCCTCGAGGTCGGCTGCGGCCACGGCGAGGCCGCCATCGCGTATGCCGTGGCCCACCCGGAGCGCGACATCCTCGCTCTCGACGTCCACACCCCAGGCATTGCGCGGATGCTCGCGGCCGCCGAGCAGGCCGGCGTGCCGAACCTGCGGATCGAGCGCGGTGACGCCATGGTGTTCCTTCGTGACCGGGTGGGCACGGGGCAGCTCGACGCCGTCCACCTGTTCTTTCCGGACCCGTGGCCCAAGGCGCGGCACGCCAAGCGCCGGTTCGTCAGCCGGCACGCGCTGGACCTCCTCGAGGCCCGGCTCGCGCCCACGGGGCGCCTGCTCGTCGCGACCGACCAACCCGACTACGCGGCATACGCGCGGAAGCAGGTCGAGGCACATGGCACCTTCGTGGCGTCGTCGGGCGAGCGCCCGTCGTGGCGGCCCACCGACGGCTTCGAGGCCAAGGCGCTCGCGGCGGGCCGGACGGTCAGCGAGCTGCGGGTGCACCGGCGGCGCTCATCCTGAGTCGAGCAGCGCCATCAGGACGCGGGGGCCTTCACCCACACGGCGGACCGGCCCAGGCCCTCTGGTTTCACCCGGCCCTCTTTCTTCAGGCGCTCGAGTGCCAGTCGGATGGTCGCATCACTGACCCCCGGGTAGGGCGGCCCGGACGTCGGCGATCTTGAAGATCTGCGGCGCGTGCTCGACCACGTACCTACCCACCCGTTCCTGCTTCGTTGTCGTTGTCCGGTCCGATGCGGCCCGCTGCCCGAACCTCTGGTAAGCCTGCTCGAGGACGTCGACGAAGTAGGCCAACCACGGCCACAAGTCGTTGGCCTGCTCATGCCAGCCGTAGGTGGAGGCCAACAGCGCCGCGTAGTACTCATCAGCCGACTCGGCAATGAGCTGCTCGAGGGAGACGTACTTGCCGACTGTGTACCCGGCGTCATCGAGCAGGGCGTTCGTCAGCGCCCGCACCACGCGACCGTTGCCGTCAGTGAAGGGGCGAATCGTCGGCAGGTCCAACAGGAAGAGGCCGACGAGCAGGACGGGGTGGTGCCCGCCCTGGGCAACCGCTTCCTCGTACCGGTCGAACACTTCGACAGTGAAGTGTTCCGTGCGCGCCGCGGGAACGGGAACGAACCGGGTCTCAACCGACCCTCCGGTGATCGGTCGACCACCAGGTTTTCGCTCTCCTTGAACCGGCCACCCGGCAGTGTCGTCTGCGCGAAAAGCTCCCGGTGCAGATGCAGCAACATGCCCACGTTCAGCGGCCGCCAGTCATCGCCGAAAACGTAGTCCAAGGCTGCCCGGTAGCCAGCCAACTCCTGCTCGCTGCGGGACGCTGTGACGTCGCACTGCCTTGGATGATCGCGACCGCTCGCGCCTGGTCCTTCACCACCACGCCCTCGAGTGCGGACGACGCGGTGATGCTCGCGAACCGGGCTCGGTTCGCCAGTTCGTTGAGTAGGGCGGGTAGCTGGTGCCGGAAAAGCTCCTCCCGACCGCGGCCGAAGTCGACACGGGCGAGCTGCCTGACGACCGGGCCGGGTACTGATCCCAGCGATCGCTCCGGCTCAACGAACGACAGCACCTGAACTCCGTCTCAAACATCCCAATCAGGGGCCATCTTTGGGTAGATTGCGGGTTCTGGTGGGTGGGAACCAGCGAGCTCGGCTCACCGGTCGCTGGGCCTCGGCTGGCTCGTTGCCGTGGTGGCACGGCCGGTTGCGTCAAGGGTCCACGGCGACGGCCAACGTCGAGTCGGATCGCTCCGGCCCGGGCCGGCCCAGTGGAGCGGGCGACGAGAATCGAACTCGCGTAATCAGTTTGGAAGACTGGGGCTCTACCATTGAGCTACGCCCGCGGGTGACCCGGATGCTACCGGGTCGTCCGGAGCGCTAGCCTAATGGCCGCACCCGCGCGGACCCAAACGAGGCAGCCCTCGGCGCTCTGCGGGCTAGGCGAGTAACGGGGTATGGCGCAGTTTGGTAGCGCGTCCGCTTTGGGAGCGGAAGGCCGCAGGTTCGAATCCTGTTACCCCGACTGTGGCACGGAAGGCTGTGAACTGCGAAGACGCGGGGTTCAGGCCTTCTTGCTGGCACGAATTGCCATGAGATGCCATGGGCCTCACCACGAGAGGGAGCCACGGAGCCACCATGACTACCAGCACGATCACTACCGAGCCGATGTGGGTCGACTCGTTGACGCCCACGCCGATCACCTGCAGCCCTGGTGCGTCGACCGGGACGGCCACCCCAGCCGTTGCCCTCGCTGTCGCCGGCATGAGCGTGCATGTCCTGGCGTGAGTCTATCGCGTGGGACTACAGACGGACGGCTAGCCCACGGCTAGCCCAGGGCTAGTGGGCGGCATCGTACGCTTGCTGCACGGTCGCGTTGATCCGCCCGCGGTCGCTGACCTGATGACCGTTGCTCTTCGCCCACTCACGCACCGCCGCCAGATCGGTGCGTGATGCTCGCCCGGCAGATTTCTTCGATGAGGCTTCTGCACGGCGGCGTCCCTGTTTGATGGCCTTGGCCATGTACGGCTTGAGCGCCTTCTCCAGAGCGGTCCGGTTCTTGGCGCTCAGGTCGATGGTCCACGACTCACCGTTGAGGCTGAACGTGACCTCCTTCGCGTTTGCCGAGCCGTCCAGATCATCCGTCACCGTGGTTTGCGTAGCCATAAGCACGATCCTCCTGCTTGGAGTTGGCGCTTGTCTAATCCGCCGCAGCACGCCTCAACTCAGCCCGTTGATTGCGGCCGAACGTTCGTATGAGCCCGCGATACAGCGGGGTGTCGTCATGTGCTCGGTGGCATGGAAGCGTCGGCGCAGGTCATCCGGATGGACGTCGAGCGGCAGGCCGGAGACTGCACTAAGGGCGCCCGCCTGCGTGCGCGGTGGTGCTCACCGCGCCAAGGGAGGACCCTCACGGTCGGACTCCAACGGGCCTGTACACGGCAAGACGTTGCGGCGGCAAGACGAGGCGCGCGCCCGACTGCGGCGAGCGGCGTACCGGAAGGGAGTGGTGATGGAGCAGCGGGTGCTGGATCGCACAGGACGCCAGGTCTCGGTCGTCGGTCTGGGGACGTGGCAGCTTGGCGCCGATTGGGGTCACCTCAGCCGGGACGACGCGCTCGCGGTGCTGCGCGCCGCTGCCGATGCCGGCGTGAGGTTCTTCGCACGGCCGACGTTTACGGCGACGGCCGCAGCGAACAGTTCATCGGTGAGTTCCTCCGCGAGCGCGGCGACACCGGGCCGCCCATCACGGTCGCGACCAAGATGACCAGGACCACGAAGTCGTCGCCGTACCGGACCAGCCGATACACCGGGAGACCGGGGCGCCGGCGTGAGCGGTCGACCCGGGGTGGGGCTGATGGACGCCCTCACCTGGGTGAAGTGCTCATCGAGCACCTCGAGGGCGATGTTGGCCAGCAGCGGGGAGAGGACTCCTCCAACAGTGTTGGCAATTGGGGCGTGTTTCGCCATCCGAGTCGGTGTCGGGGCTGCCGTGAGTGCCGTGGCTCGTGCTGTGCCGGACTGGGATTGAATGCCAGACGGTGATCTTGTCGGGGCCGACGAGGACGTCTTTGACTGACACGGCGTCCGACCGCGCTGCCACCAACGCGCAACTTCGGATGAGAACGGATCAGCCATCACGCGCGAGGCCGTCGGTCCCGAAGGTGTGCACGAACCGCGGCCCCTCCGGACAGCACGCCCCGTCCGGCGCGAGTCGTTCACTGAGACCGAGGTAAGCGCTCTCTCTTCCCGGCAGAAGAGGACGTTCGACTCGCGACACCGTCGGCGGCGCTGAGCCGCTTCTACTCGTCCGCGTCGGTCAGGGCACATCAGCCCCCACTCGCTGGGGCACGCGGCGATCACCAACGCCCTCGACGCCGGCGTCCCGCTGCGCGACGCCCAGATCCTCGCCCGGCACGCCGATCCCCGCACCACCGAGCACTTCCTCCATCCTGGCGAGTTGTGTTGGCATCGTCGGTTCGGACGCCCCGCCCTGCCGACGAGCGGGCATCATCGATGGAAGCTCGTAACATCGGTGTCGTGGAATTCGTGCGCAACATGGTGTTGAAGCTGAGGATCTGGACAGCGATGAGGGTCACCGAGTGTACGCCGACCCGGCTGGGCACCCGTTCTGCGTCGGCTGGGGTCTCCCCTCCCGGGAGGCGCTCGCCGACTTCGTTGCCGACCACTTCGGACGAACCAGCGACGGTGCAGCCATGTAAGCAACCGGACCGGTCGCTCGCACATGCCGCGGAGGGCATAACGTGCCTCCTGTGCCGGCGATCGGTCGTTCCGGTTGTTGCTGCCGCGCACCGACGTTGGCGTCGCGGCTAGTTTGGCGCCTCTGACTCCAGCAGCGAACCGGGACTTGATCCTCTCCGCGGCGCAGGTGCTGACCCGCACATGGTCGGTGATCGCCTCTTCGGTGACGTCGCCTGCGAGCTCATCGCCTCGAGCGGAAGGCGCCATCAGGGAGTGTGCGTCGACACCGGCTCCGGAACCGGCTTCTGCGCCGAACACGCCGCCGTTGCGGCCATGGTGACCGCCGGCGAGTACCTGATCGACACAATCGTTGCGGTTTGGCGCGACGAGGAGGGACGCCTCTTTGTCCTTCCGCCTTGCGGTCGATATCGCTAGTTCATTCGCCAGATCGACCCCGCCAACACCGGCACCGAGGTGGTCCTCGGCCTCGACGCCACGGCGCTTCTACGCGAGCTATTGCCCGCTCACGATTGGCCGCAGCCCCTTGAGCTCGGCTAACTCCGGAGTAAACAGCCGCACTGCAAACGCCCGCTCTTGCTTGCGCGCAATGCCGCATGCGGCCCGGTCACCCCCTCAGGTATCGCGTCGGTCGTCTAGTCCCAGCTGGTGCAGGAAGGGGCCCAGTCCTCGCACCTGGATGGCGAAGGGCGGGCGTACAAGCGTGTCGGGCGTCAACAGCAGGTCCCGCTCCCAGCGGTAGCCATCTGACTTGGGGTTTCGAGACGACGCCGGCCGTTGTCCACGTAGCCCACCTTTCTACTCACGCTGGCACCACGTCTACGCAGCACTGGCTGCCAGTCGGGCGTGTCGCGGCCGCACCCACGTCGGCACGCTCTCGCGGCCGTGGCCGGTGCCCACCTGGTTGCGGAGTTCGGTGATGCCCTGAGTGAGCGCAGTCAGTGCGCCGAGGATGCGCCGCAGCGCCCTTGCCTCCCCGTCGGCACCTTCGACTCCGGACGCGTTGAGCTTCGGGGCTTCCTGTGCGCGCGCGACCAGCGCCGGGATGTCGTCAGCCTTCGTGTATGGCACCTCTCGGCTTCGCAGCACCAGCTTCGAAGTCGACTCCACCAGGTCCTTCGCCACGCTGACTGCCAACCGTGGGTCCGTCTCCAGCCAGAGAACTCTTCCCCTAGCAGCCGCAGCGTCCGGTTCGAGAAGCGCGCCATCGCCGAGTACCCGAGCCCGTCCGGCTGGGTCAGGTGTGACATGGCGGACACCCTACGGTGGAGTTTGGGAGAGTCTACGCTGTTGCTCAAGCTGACAGACAAGCGCTCGCTGATCTGTGCGCCGATCCGGCTGTCAGGGACGCGCCGGGTAGTGCAGTGAAGCGCGTAGCTGACTGTGCAGGTTGGCGTTCGAATACAGGCCGCCGCCCTTTTCGCTCGCGCGTCCACCGGTCCGATCGGTGAAGCGGCCGCCGCTTCCTCGACAAGGAGGATCCACGGCGCGTGATCCCATGTGTAATAGCGCTCGGCCGAGAAGCCATCGATCTCGCCACGAACGAGCTCGACAAGCGGTAGAGGGCTCGCCGGTGGGCGAGCCGCACTCGGAGGGAGACGAGTTCTGGACTCGTTGTCCAGAGCATCGAGCACAGCATCAGCGAGCGTCGTGACGGTCTCCGTCATGGCCGGCCACCCTTAGGGTGGCGTGATGGACAAAGGCACGCTCATCGCCCGCGCGGAGACTCTCACTGAGATGCATGCCCGGCATTGGCCGCTCGTGCTGCCCACGGTGTGGGACGCGTGGTCGGCGAAGACGGCAGTCGGGGCCGGGTTCTCGGCGTTGACGATCGGCAGTCATCCGCTGGCCGACTCGCGGGGCGCGGCCGATCACGAGGGCCAGACTTTCGCGGAGGTGATTGAGGCGATACGTCCGATCATCGCCGCGGTCGACGTGCCGGTTTCGGTCGACCTGGAAGCCGGGTACGGGCAGGACCCGGCTGATCTGATCGCTGGCTTGTTGGACGCCGGTGGCGTGGGCCTGAATGTCGAGGACACTGTGCACTCCCAAGACGGGCGGGTTCGTAGCACCGAGGAGCACGCGGCTTATGTCGCCGGGCTGCGGGTGGCCGCGGATGCTGCTGGGGTTGCGGTGTGGATCAACGGACGTACCGATCTGTTCCTGCACGCCGACGACGCTACGGCGGTGGCCGACGAGGCGGTCAGTCGCCTGCAGGCGCTGGTCGAGGCGGGGGCGAATAGTGTCTATCCCGTGCGCATTCAGGACGATGACGAGCTGATCACCGCGATCGTGGCCGCAGTGCCTGCGCCGGTCAACTGCACGGCGCACCCGATCAAGCACGACCTGGCCCGGTTCGCTCGGCTCGGCGTCGGGCGCATCACCTACGGGCCGTTGCTGCAGGCCGCGCTCACCGACGCCATGAAGGAGATGATCGGCCCGTGGCGCGTCTGACACGAACGTCACGCGGCTGACACGAACGTCGCACGCCTGCGACGGCGTCTCGTTACCGCACTTCGCGACCTTCGTGGAAAGTCGTGAGTGGCGGTGGTAAGCCGCGGCGGTTGGGTCGGGTAGGTACCCGAGGGGCCAGCCAACTGTTGAAGGGCCATCGGTGACGGCCAGCGACCGATCACCGCGGTCGCTCTCGTCTGAACCCGTCCCCGTCCCCGTCGTCGTCGAGTAGCGAGCTGACGGCGCAGCAGGTGCTTGACGTTCTGGCCGAGCACGAGGTCACCGGGTCGGTGGTCAGGATCGTGGATCACGGCGTGAAGCCCGGTGTTGAGCTGAATGGGGGTGCTGGCCATGCGTGGCCGGGCATTCGAGTTCAGATCATGGCGGCGGACATTGTGATCACGACGCCGACCTGGACGGGCAGCAGAGCGGCGTGCTCGAACGCCTGGACGCCGAGTCTCCGAAACTGACGACCAAGGTCGCATCCTAATCAGAACGCGCGGTCAAGCTCGGAGGGCTTGACGCGTGCGGGGGGCGATCCCTACTGTCCACTGTACTGGACCTTCGTTCAATGGAACATACGCCTTGGAGCCGCTATGAGTGCCGAAACCCTTCTCGACCGCGCGTCCCTGGCTTCGTTGCCACCGAGCGAACTGCGAGGCCTGTTCACGGAGGGCGCTTGGGGCAAACCAACCCTAGGTCTGGCGCTGGGTTACCTTCAGGCCAACCTAGCGGTTGTGCCAAAAGAGGACGCGTGGGATTTCCTGCTTTTCTGCCAGCGCAATCCGAAACCGTGCCCCTTGATGGAGGTCACAGATCCCGGTTCGCCGATCGTGCATGAGATCGCCCCTGGAGCGGATCTAAGTACGTCCCTGCCTCGCTATCGCGTGTTCAAGGATGGCACGTTGGAGAGTGAACCGTACGATGTTCGGGACCAGTGGCCCGACGATGCGGTGGCGTTCCTGTTGGGTTGCAGCCTCACCTTCGAGGCGGCGCTGCTCAACGCGGGGGTTCCGATGCGTCATCTTGAAGCTGATCGAAATGCGCCCGTCTATGTTACTAATGTGGCCTGTCGCCCGGCAGGGAAGTTCTCCGGACCGCTGGTCGTCAGCATGAGACCGATCCCCGCTGACCTGGTTGCCCGAGCCGTCACGATCACATCACGCTATCCGTGGGGTCACGGTGCTCCGATGCACATTGGTGATCCAGGAGCGCTGGGAATCACCGCCCTCGAGGGGGTCGACTTCGGGGACGCGCCGGTTATGCGGCCGGGTGACGTTCCTGTCTTCTGGGGCTGTGGTATCACGCCTCAGTTGGCTGTCGCCCAAGCGAAGTCGCGTTACATGATTGCTCACTATCCAGAGCACATGTTCATTGCTGACCGCACCTCCGAGGCGGACGCGGTCGGATGATGCTTCAAGCCAGTCTACATGTGATGGGGAAGGACGTCTCCGCGTGAACAGCCGACTGGATTTGGACTTGCTGCGCGGCGGGATAGACATCCACGTGCACCAAGCACCATCACTATTTCATCGTCACTATTTCGTAGACGTCGTCCGAGACGCCCAGGAGAAGGGTCTGCGCGCCGTCGTATTGAAAAGCCATCATATGATGACAACTGACCGCGCGAGCTGGGCCAGGGAGAAGGTCGAGGGCATAGACGTCTTCGGCAGCATCGTGTTGAACCTGGTGCACGGGGGGCTCAACCCCTTCGCTGTCGACCACGCACTGCGGATGGGCGCTAAGGTCGTCTGGATGCCCACCATCGATACGGTGATGCAGATGCGTTGTTTTGGGCAGTTGGGCGGTTATGGCTCTAAACAGTCTATCCCGTTGCCGGACTTCTACCGCGAAGCGGAAGCGCTTACGCTGACGGATGACTCGGGGGAGTTGGTGCCCGGACTGTCTGAATGCCTGAAACTCATCAAACAATATGACGCCGTCGTTGCGGTGGGCCACGTCACCCCGGATGAGACCTTCGCCCTCGTCAAGGCAGCGGCCGCGGCCGGTATTACCAAGATCGTTGTCGACCACCCGTACCTACCGTTTACTGATCTGGGAGACTTGGCCAAACAGGAGGAGCTTGTTTCTCTCGGGGCGACGCTGAACTATGCGTTCAGCATGATCACCCCGAAGTGGTATTGCGTTTCTGTCGCGGAACTGGTCAGCAACATGAAAACCCTCGGCCCTGATCACATCGTCTTGTCATCGGACCTTGGCCAGATCCACAACCCGTTACCGGCCGAGGGTCTGCGCGGGTATATCCAGATTCTGTTGGAGGAGGGGATCCCACCGGACGATATTGAACAGATGTTTCGTCACAACACGTCTAGCCTTCTGTATGGCGAGGAATAGATGGTGGACGCTATCTCCGAGAGGTTCTCTGACGAGGTGGCCACCGCCCCAAGAGGCGTACGCATCGTCAATGTTAACGCAGACCTGCCCTTGCTGGAGACTGCGGTCGGGGTGAGTGCCAGGCACCTTGTTTGCAGTAAGTTCATGGTGCGTGTTGTCGAGGTCAAGGACGCTTCCTTGGACATCAAAGCCGAGCAGGCCAGCGAGCACCTTCTACTCGTTCTCGACGGTGAGATGCAGCTGAACTCCGCCGGCGAGTTGAGTCCCGTGCAGGCTGGCGAGGTTGTCGTAATCTCGGGATCGAATGCAAACCATACGATCTCATCGACCGGGCTGAGCCGGTGTCTGATCATCGACGCACCTCCTTCGGTCGCACTTGTGCGGGAGCTCTTTCACCTTGAGCACCACGATCACGGTTTTGACTGAGCATGGAGTTCGCACAGGCACTCGTAGACGGAATCCGTTTTGGCCTGTTGATCGCGATGGCAGCCGTGGGCCTGTCGCTTGTCTACGGAACTACGCGGCTAATCAACTTTGCCCATGGAGAGCTTGTAACGATAGGCGCGGTACTCGCCTGGTACCTTGAGGCGGAGCATGGATGGTGGCTGGGCTTGGCTGCCGTCGTTGCAGTCGTCGCCGTGGGGGCGTTTGGCGCGTTGCTTGAGCGCTACCTATGGCGACCACTGCGCGCCCGTCGTACCGGCCTTTTTCAACTGCTAATTGTGTCCTTAGGGCTATCCTTCGTGTTGCGCCACGTTATCTTGATTGTCTTTGGGGGCAGCAGCCGGTCGTACCGTGAGTACGGAGTCCAAGAGTCTGTCGACGTGCTCGGGGTTGCGGTAACGCCGCGGGACCTTGCGCTGATCCTCACTTCGATTCTCGTCCTGACTTCGACCGGCTTGATGCTTCAGCGAACGCCGATCGGACAGGCTATGCGCGCCGTGGCGGACAACCGTGACCTGGCCGAGGCTTCCGGTGTAGACGTCAAGCGCGTGATCCTGTCCGTCTGGGTGTTGGGAGCCGGGTTGGCTGCGCTGGGAGGTGCGATGCTGGGGCTCAGCGATGGCGTCTCATGGGACATGGGATTCCAGGTCCTGCTTCTCGTGTTTGCGGGGGTAATACTTGGGGGCCTTGGGACAGCGTACGGAGCCATGGTCGGCGGTCTATTGATCGGCATTGTCACTCAGTTGAGCACGCTCGTGTTCCCCGCGGAAATGAAGATCCTGTGGGCCTTGGTGGTCCTGGTGCTCGTCTTGTTGGCCAAACCAGAGGGCGTGCTGGGTCGGGTCCAGTTGAAAAGGGTGGGCTAGTCGCGTGGACATTCTCATGGACGCGCTGCGTGCGGCGGTCGGTCCGCAGGCGGCCCTGTTTGCTCTGGCCGCCTGCGGAATCAATTTGCACTTCGGCTATACGGGGCTGCTGAACTTTGGGCAGGTGGGGTTCATGCTTGTCGGCGCCTACGGGGTCGCCATCTCGGTTTCAACTTGGAAGTTGTCCTTCTGGTTTGGAGTCGTCGTCTCCCTTCTTGGAGCTTTGATTTGGGCAGTTATCCTGGGACTTCCGGCACTTCGACTGCGTGGAGACTATCTCGCAATTGCCACGTTGGCGGGTGGGGAGATCCTGCGCCTGCTTTTTCGGTCCACCCCCGCAACCCCGCTCACGGGCGGGGTCTTCGGGCTGACCCAGTTCGCTGATTCCTTCTTCTCGGTGAACCCCCTTCCGGCTGGACGCTACGGCGTGTCAGCGTCCCTTGCGTTTGATCATCGGACGCTTTGGGTGATGTTGGTCGCATGGGTGTTTGCGTTGGCGGCGGCCAGTTTGACCTTTCTCCTCGGCAGGAGCCCTTGGGGACGCGTCGTCAGGGCCATCAGGGAGGATGAGGACGTCGTCAAGAGCGCAGGAAAGAACGTCGTCGTGTACAAGATGCAGAGTTTGGCGATAGGCGGTGCCATGGGGGCCCTTGCCGGGGTATTCCTCGCTACGAGTCAGCAGGCTGTCACTCCTGATGCGTTCATTCCGGAGCTCACCTTCTTCGCCTACGCAATTGTGATCCTCGGTGGCATTGGACGCGCCTATGGGCCCATCGCGGGAGCGCTGATCTTTTGGTTCATTCTCGCTGTCTTCGACAGCCTCCTGCGCTCCTTGGCGGCCAACGGAGTGCTCCCGGCAGCGCTCACGTCCGGGCAGGCGCTGGGCGCAGGTCGGTTCGTGCTCGTAGGCCTCGGCTTGATGGCCTTGATGATCTTCCGACCTCAAGGAATCTTCGGCGATCGGCGAGAGATGGTGCTTGGTGCCAGCTGACTCGCATGCTCAGGCGACGGCCGGATCATCCGAGACGCCTGGCGCAGCTAAGACTGATCCAATATTGGTCGTGAATGACTTGCGCCGTTCTTTTGGCGGTGTTGTTTCTGTGGACGTGCCGCACTTAGAGGTGCAAAAGGGCATCGTCACTTCGATTATCGGCCCCAACGGGGCGGGTAAAACGACCCTTTTTAATTTGCTTTCTGGCTTTGACCGACCTGGCCAGGGGCATCACTTTCTGGATGGTCAAGACATCACGCATTGGCGACCGCACAGGATCGCTCGACTTGGACTTGTTCGAACCTTTCAGTTGACCAAAGCACTTGCGAAGTTGCGGGTCATTGATAACGTCAAGCTGGCTGCTGGCTCCCAACGGGGCGAACGAATACTGTTCGCACCGCTACAGCGCTCTTGGCGGTCCCAGGAGCGACGGATCGATCAGCAGGCCGACGCCCTCTTGGAGCGATTCGGGTTGGCCCATATGCGTGATGAGTACGCCGGGACCCTCTCCGGCGGACAACGCAAGCTTCTCGAGTTTGCTCGAGCCCTGATGTCCGAGCCCCGCGTCATCATGCTCGACGAGCCGATGGCCGGAGTTAACCCCGCGCTGTCCCAGACCCTAATGGGGCACGTCGAGTCACTGGTGAGCGACGGCCTGACCGTGCTCTTCGTCGAGCACGACATGGATCTGGTGATGGGGGTCAGTGACTGGATTATCTGCCTGGCGCAGGGAGAGGTGATAGCCGAAGGCCGGCCGCAGACTGTTGCGGGAGACCCCAAGGTAATCGAGGCCTATCTCGGAACGGGATACCAACGCGGTAACCACGATACCTCCGACGCTGAGCACGACAGTCAGCGGACGGGACAGGTGGACCAGTAATGGACGAACCGGTCCTGACGGTGAGTGCGGTTACCGCAGGCTACATACCTGGAGTCGACGTCGTGCGATCCTGCTCGCTCGTCGTCGGACCGGGAGAATACGTTGGAATCATCGGTCCTAACGGCGCTGGCAAGTCGACGCTGCTCAAGGCGATTTTTGGTCTCGTGCGGGTCCGCGAGGGAAGCGTCCAACTGCGCGGCGAGACCGTTACGAACCTACCCGCACATGAACTTGTCGCCCGCCGAGTCGGCTTCGTCCCACAGGTAGAGAACATATTCCCGAGCCTGACCGTTGAGGAAAATTTACGCATTGGCATCTACCAGAGGCGACGCCAGTGGGATGAGCGGGTCGCTTTTGTTGCCGACATTTTTCCGCTTTTAGCTTCCCGCTTTCGCCAACGAGCTGGGCTCCTGTCGGGCGGCGAGCGCCAGATGTTGGCAATGGGACGCGCCCTGATGAGTGAGCCTTCGGTGCTGTTGCTTGACGAACCGTCGGCAGGATTGTCACCACTCAACCAGGAGCTCGTCTTCGAGCGCACCGCGGAGATCAACAAGAGCGGAATCTCCATCGTGATGGTCGAGCAAAACGCGCAGCGTTGCCTCGAGATCGCACATCGTGGCTACGTTTTAGACCAAGGAAGCAACGCCTACACCGGACCTGCCAGGGAGTTGTTACACGACCCGAAGGTCGTCGATCTGTACTTGGGCAGCTTCGCTCGAAGGCAGTGAGGTAGGTGGGACCGCCCCTTGCGTTCGTTTGAACGGACGCTTAGTCTATCTGAATGGACGATTGGGCTGCCCCCAGCCCTTACAAGAGAGGGTTGAAATGCGCTTCGAGCCGCGACGGACTCGCAACCTGACTGCAGCCCTCGGGATCATGGCGGCCGTGGCCGCTTGTTCACAGCCCGTCGGCGGTGGTACTTCAGCGTCTTCTCTGGGGACCGCCGGTTCCGCTGGGGCCGCGGGCAAGAGTGAGCTACGAATCGGGTACGTCCTGCCAGAGACAGGGGGCATCGCATTCCTCGGCCCGGGCATGATCGGCTCTGTCAAGCTCGCGGTTGACGATGTCAACGCCGCAGGGGGAGTCAACAACGTGCCCGTCAAACTCACTGGCGGAGATGAGGGGGGCGCGGACGGAACCATCGCCGGACAAACCGCAGACCGGTTGCTAAACACTGACCAGGTCGCCGCCGTCGTCGGCGCGGGGGCCTCTGGCGTCTCTCTCAAAATTATCGACAAGATCACGGGTGGCGGAGTGGTGCAATGCGCTCCGTCCAACACGAGCCCCAGTTTTACGACGTATAAGGATAACGGCTTTTACTTCCGTGCCGCGCCCAGCGACTTGTTGCTGGCCCCGGTCTATTCGAAGGTGGTCACCGGGGAGGGCGCGAAGCGGGTGGCACTTCTTAGCCGCGCCGACGACTATGGGCGCGCACTGGTTGACGCAGTCTCGAAGGAGTTCAAGAAGTCTGGTATTGAGGTGTCGGATCCCGTCCTCTATGACCCGACGACCAAGAACTTCGACGCCGAGGTGCGCAAGGTCGCGGCCTTCCAGCCGGACGCCCTTGTTCTGGTTGCCTTCGACGAGAGCGCCGCCGTGTTGCGGAAACTGATTGAGGCGAAGCTCGGTCCCAAGGAGGTCAAAATCTACGCTGGAACGGGTACCAAGAACGCCGCCCTTGCCAAACAGGTGAACCCCAATGATGCCGCGTCGGTGCAAGGGCTTCGTGGGGTGAACCCGGCGGCGACCTCGAATGCAGACTTCCTCAGCCGCTTGAAAGCCAAGGTCCCGTCTCTGAGCGTGACTCAGTACACCGGCGAGTCCTACGACTGCGCGATCCTTGTGGCGCTCGCGGCGCAGCAAGCCAAGAGCTCGGACCCGAAGTTGATCCGCGACAACATGGTCAAGGTCTCCCGGGACGGCGAAAAGTGTACTTCTTTCGCGGCCTGCAAGAAGCTGTTGGATGCTGGGAAAGATATTGATTACGATGGGGTAAGCGGGCCGATTGACTTCACGGTGGAGGGCGATCCGAGCAAGGCGACGTACGATGAGTGGGAGTTCCAAGCAGACGGATCCATCAAAGTCTTGGGCAGTGTCAAGACTTACTGACTTTGAGATTGCACATGGGTGAAGCATTGGCATCTCAATGTGCTTAGCCGGGGATGCGTCTTCCCGCGGGGAATCGGAGTGCAGGGTCGACCCGACGCTAGCGCTCGCTCGTCCGGATTGTGTCTTCGCGTGCCCGGCTCCGGGATGGGACCGGCCACGCTATGGATAGCGCCGGGATAGCCGCTCTGAGAGGGCAACCGCTTGGGGCCACGTGCAAGGCGCTGCCCCTCGACAGCGATGAGCACTTGACCATCGACGAGATCGCCGGGCTTAGATGGAGCGTGGCCGAGGGGGCGTTGGACTTCCCGGTAATGACTCTCAAAGAGTCCGCTTTAGCCGCCAACATCGAGCTCATGGCCTCGTATTGCAGGCGGCACCGAGTGCAGCTTGCCCCACATGGGAAGACGACGATGGCTCCACAGCTTTTCCTGCGTCAAATCATGGCAGGGGCATGGGGCATATCTGCCGCCACGGTGTCACAGGTGCGGTCGTTCCGAGCATTCGGTGTCCCCCGGGTGCTGCTGGCAAACGTGCTCGTCGACGCAGGCGCCATCCGATGGATTGCCGGGGAACTCGAGGCGGATGCCGACTTCGAGTTCCTCTGTTACGTCGACAGCATCCGCGGCGTGCAGATTATGGAGCAAGCCTTGCCCCTGGGCGGCGTGGCGCGGCGCGTGCCGGTGCTCATCGAACTGGGGTACGTCGGTGGGCGCTCAGGCTGTCGGGACCGTCAGCAGGCGGCGGCTGTCGCCGCACGGGTAGCTGAGTCACCGGTCCTTGAGTTGCGCGGCGTGTCGGGCTTCGAGGGTCTCATTCAGGCCAGCAGCCCTGAACAGGTCGTCCCGCACGTCGAGGCGTTCCTTCGGGAGTTGCACGAACTCGTGGTGGACCTAGAACGGAAAGCCCTCTTCTCACGGAACCGAGACGTTCTTGTCTCCTCGGGGGGCAGCGCCTACTTCGACATCGTCATCGACACGCTAGGTCCCGACAACTTCGACTTTCCTGTCACAACGATACTCCGCAGCGGATGCTACATCACTCACGACGTCGAGATGTACGAGCTTACATCGCCCCTGGCCCAGCGTGCCAAAGACCATGGAACACTGGGGCTCAGGCCGGCGCTCGAACTGTGGGCCACCGTTTGGTCGCGCCCTGAGCCCGGCCTCGCGATCATCGGCTTCGGTAAGAGGGATGCTCCCTATGACTACCAGCTCCCCGTCGCGGAGAAACGTTGGAGTTCTGTTGACGGCCAGATGCGGGATGTGCGGGGACGGTATAAGTTCACGGCACTGAATGACCAGCACGCGTTTTTGCAGGTGCCTGAAGATGACGAGTTGGCCGTGGGCGATCGGTTGGTCTGCGGCATCAGCCATCCATGTGGCGCTTTTGATAAGTGGCGCGTGCTTCCCGTCGTTGACGACGACTACCACGTGATCGACGCTATATTCACCTTGTTCTAAGAAAGGTCATCGTGCACGTCACCGTGCAAGAATACTACCGCCGGGTCGACGCACACGACGTCGAGGGCCTGCTTGGACTGTTCGCTGAGGATGCTCGATACGAACGTCCGGGGTATGACCCGTTGGTAGGACGCTCCGCCTTGAGGCAGTTCTACTCTGGTGCGAGGATGATTGAGTCCGGCGCGCACACGATCGCCCGAGTAGTGGAGACTCAGGATAACGTCGCCGTGGAAGGTCGATTCTCCGGAGAACTCAAGGATGGGCGGCATGTTGAATTAGGGTTCGCTGACTTTTTTGTCCTCAGCGGGCAACTGATCGTCGGTCGTCGTACGTACTTTTACGCCCCCCTCGTCTAGTCGCGGAGTGACCGATGATCATCGACATGCACCGCCACCTCTGGTCCGTACTGGAACGATATCCGGCGGCACGGGGGCTAGCTGGCCGATCCTCGGTCCGCCACATGGATACAGACAGCGCGCAGTCTGATCAAGTATCCGCAGAGCAGCGGGGTGCAGCCGTCATCGCGCAGATGGACGAGGCCGACATAGATAAGTCGGTGGTTTTCCTGGGCGACTACGGTCTCCGGCTGGGTGACGCGGCCCTTTCGGTTGAGGAAGAGAACCATGCTATCGCTGCATTGGCGAGGGGGTCGGCCGGCAGGATCGTGCCCTTCGCTGGCGTGGACCCCCGTCGTCCTGGCGCGCTGGAGTTGTTCCGGTCATGTCTCGAAGAGCATGGAATGCGCGGTTTGAAGCTCCATCCGGGCACCGGATTCTCGCCGCTCGACCGGGAATGCTTACCATTTTTCGAGGTGGCCGGGCAGCATGGTGTTCCTGTGCTGGTCCACACGGGCCCAATGGCTAGCCCTTTGGTTAGCCACACGTCGCGGCCTGTATTGTTGGACCCCGTGGCCGCGGACTATCCTGACACGGTCATCGTGCTGCAACATGCGGGACAACGCTGTTGGTGGGAGGAGGCAGTCAACGTCGCTTTTTGGAAGCCCAATATTTACCTGGAGCTCTCAATGTGGCAGTGGACCTTTGCCTTCGATCCGAAGGAATTTGTATCGCGGATCTACAGGATGAAACAGGAAATCGGGTTGGACAGGGTGCTGTTCGGCAGTGACTTTCCCGGACTCTCGAAGGCTATGGGACTCCGCGAGTGGGTTGATGTGTTCCGTAATCTTCCCGGCCTCGCGGCCGAGCACGGTTTTGATATCACTCAGGCAGAGGCCGATGGCATCTTGGGAGGCAATGCCGAGCGACTTCTGACAGGCCCAAGTGCCGGGGAGCCTGCTCGGTAGCGTCGGCACGTAGAGTTGATAACTTGCCGGTGACTGACGGAAGCTGTCGCTGCCGAGTTGGGCGATCGGGTGGAATCGAGAGTGTAGGTATGACGAGAGGAGTTCGGGATGCACCCTGGCACGTCGGCCGTAGTCGCCGAGAATCTTAAACACATACGCGGCGTGCGGCAGATGTCCCTACCGTCGCTTGCGCGACAGTCGGGGGTGGCACGAGCCACGCTCTACCAGATGGAGGCTGGACGCGCGAATCCCACGATCGACACCTTGTTTTCGATTGCCACGGTCCTAGGTGTGACACTGGGGGATCTAGTTGAACAGTGTGACACTCCACAGCTAGAGATCATCCGGGCCAGCGAGGGGACCAGGGTCACCGGTGAGGCGCTGGAAGCTCGGTTGATCCGCCGTTTGCCCAATAGTGGCGCGGTGTTTGAACTGTTCGACTTCACGGTTCAGTCTGGCACTCGTACCGAGACCCACGAGCACCTAGCAGGCGTCTTCGAGCACGTGCTTGTTCTTGCTGGCCGCCTGCTGGCCGGTCCTGTGGAGGATCCGTGCTTGATGTCAGCGGGCGACTACCTCTGCTTCCGAGCGGACCGGCGCCACCTGTACGAGGCGTTTGAGGAGCCGGTGCGGGCCACCCTCTTGATGGAATACCCGGCGGCGTTGCGTCGCAAAGATGAGCGTTCACTGGCGGCTGAGGCGACCGGTCCAAATCGGAGGAACGGGGAGTGAGTACATCCAGACCGCCTTCGAGGGATGCGGACGCACGGCTATTGGAGCTCGGCATCGTCCTGCCAGCGCCACCGCAACCCGCGGCGAACTACCTTCCCTTCCGACGGGCGGGTGGCCTTCTTTTCATCGCCGGACAGGTTCCCTTCGTCGATGGGGGACTGCCCCTACTTGGCAAACTGGGTGAAGGGGTCACCGTGGCGCAGGGCAAGGAGCAAGCACGAATCGCGACTCTCAACGCGGTCTCGATCGCCGCAGCCGCCAACTCCGGCCTTCGTGGCCTCACCATCGTGCAACTCATGGTGTTTGTAGCGAGCTCCCCCCAGTTTATTGAGCAACACATTGTGGCGAACGGCGCGAGCGATATCCTGGTGGATATATTCGGCGTTGCTGGCCAGCATGCCCGGACAGCGATCGCCGTGCCTTGTCTGCCCCTCGATGCGCCCGTCGAGGTGCAGCTGACGTTCCTCGTAGAAGCCGCTAATGGGGGCGGGTAACCGAGACGTTGTGGTCATCGGGGCCGGAGTGGTGGGGGCCACGACCGCTTGGACCCTCGCTGATCGTGGGTGGAACGTGGAGCTTTGGTCAGACCGCCCGTGTCAACAAACGACGTCGGTCGTGGCTGCAGCGGTTTGGCGACCCTACCGCGCTGCCCCTGAGGGGAAGGTGCTGCGCTGGGCGCAGCGGACCTTCGACGTTCTCGAAGAATTCTCGGACATCCTGGAGAGCGCAGTTATCATGCGGCGGGGCATCGAGCTGGGACGTGCCGTGATGAGCGATCCGCCCTGGCACACGGCCGTGCGTTCCTTCCGGCATGCCAGGCAGGAGGAGCTCCCACCAGGTTTCATCGACGGCCTCGTATACACCGTGCCGGTTGTCACGATGAGCGAGCACCTGCCGTGGCTCCTACGCGGCCTGACCGCCAAGGGGGTCCGAACCTCAAGCCGCCGAGTGACCTCCCTCACCGAGATCGCGGCCGAACGACCAAGAATTGTCAACGCGACTGGTCTGGCAGCGCGCGAACTGGCCAACGACGACTCCGTGTATCCCGTCCGAGGACAAGTGCTTCGCGTCACCAACCCTGGATTGACCGGGTTTTGTCTAGATTACGACAACCCGCTCGGTCTCACCTACGTCGTGCCTAGGGGTTCTGACGTGATACTGGGAGGCACCGACCAAGAAAGGAGCTGGAGCATCCAGCCGAACGATGAAGACGCGGCCGGCATCCTGGCTCGGTGCCAGAAATTGGTCCCGCAGCTTACCGACGCCCGTGTCCTCGATCGGTTTGTGGGACTGCGACCGGCACGCCCCTCAGTACGGGTAGAACGGGAGGTGACACCTGACGGCGGATTGATCGTACATAACTACGGGCATGGTGGCGCCGGCGTGACGATCGCCTGGGGGTGTGCGGAGTACGCTGCGGACCTGCTCGAACTATGACCGGTGGCTTACCCCGTCTCGAAGGGACAGGAGGAGAGACAAGCGGTCGCAGGTCTTCTTCGGACCACTGATAAGTGATACACCACCATTTGGCGGATATTCGCTATAACGACATCTCAAATTTTCTGGAAGAAGGGCGGGCACCATGAGTGGAAGCAACGAGCACTTCGTGACTGATGCGACCGGGGTTCCAACGGCCAGCGGGCGCTACGTCAAAGTCGCTACCGTTCCCTCTGTCGAGTTTGTAGCAGGCCTTGAGTTCCGCCCGGTCCTCGGTGAGCGCATGATGGCTAACTTCGTCACATTCGAGCCCCACACGGAGGCGCCCCGACACGTTCACCAGGAGGAGCAGATCGTCATCGTCCTCGACGGTGAGCTTGAGTTTGATCTGGATGGCGACGTGCGCGTCATGAGAAAGGGTGACGTCGCCGTGGTGCCGGCCTGGGTTCCCCACGGCGCTCGCACCCTGAGCACCACATGCTCAGAAGTCGACATCTTCAACCCTCCGCGACGTTCGCTGCTAGAGGCCGCCGGTGCGCCAGAAGCCGCCAACACAAGCGCAGCCGACGGCCAAGCGGGCTAGCCCGCCGCGATTGCAGGAGTCATAACTTGGATACCGGACTGGCAGGACGTGTCGCGATCGTGGCCGGCGCTAGCTCTGGTCTCGGCTTGGCCGTGGCCGTGGAGCTGGCTACGGAAGGAGCCCATGTGTCGATTGCGTCCCGATCTCAGGAGCGCTTGGACTCAGCGATGCCAGGGGTCGCTCGGGCAGGCTCAGGAAGTGTCCTGGCGCTAGCAGGCGACCTGCGGGACAACGCCTTTGTAGATCATTGGGTTGCGCAGACTGTCTCCACCTTCGGCGGCATAGACATTGTTGTTGCCAACGCTGGCGGGCCCCCTGCGGGTACAGCTACATCATTCAACCTCGATGATTACCGGGAGGCTCTCGAACTCAACCTGTTGTCCTCAATCGGTCTCGTTCAAGCGGTGCTCCCGACGTTGAAAAAGTCGAACCAAGGCCGGGTGCTATTCATCACATCCATTACGGTCAAGCAGCCTATCCCTGAGTTGGCCCTTTCGAACACGGCCCGAGCTGGAGTAGTGGGCTACGCCAAGTCGCTCGTCCATGAACTGGGCGACCGCGGCATCACGGTCAACGTCCTAGCGCCCGGTCTCACCCGGACGGCGCGCCTGGAGCAGCTGGCCGGTGGCGACATTGACGCAGGGCTACAGTCAATGGCGACGGACATCCCACTTGGGCGCGTCGGCGAGCCGGTCGAATTCGCGGCGGCAGCAACTTTCCTCGCTAGCTGCCGGGCGTCATTCATAACCGGGATAGTGCTCGCCGTCGACGGGGGGGCGACGCGAGGGCTGCTATAGAGCCCGATGGCCCCTCGACGGGCCGGGCGGACCGCGGCCACCACCTGCCCGACCAGCTCGTCATCGACCTCGGCGAGCCCGCCGACCGGTCCAGCCCGGCCGCCTGCGCGGCCTGCACGTACCGCCGGGCCGTCTTGCGGTCGACCCCGGCCCGCTCGGCGATGAGGCACAGCCCCGCCCCGTCCAGCCAGCGCCGCAACCCTTCCCTGACCTCTATCACGCTGACCTCCCGAAATCCCATGCCCGCTGACCTTCACGTCGACGAAGCTGACGACGCGATTCGATTCAACGAGCGACCCCGGACCCACCGGCAAGGCGCGCCGTGTGGTCCCATGACTGGCAATCCAGGTGGTCCCATGAACCTGGCAGAAAACCGCTCAGAGCGGTCCCATGCTCATGGCGCGACATCACGATGCGCCATGAAGAGGCGGTACGTTGTTTCACCCCTGAGCCGAGAGATGACCCGGGCACCGCGGCCCAGGGCCCGGCACTCCAGCCAATCGCATCCGCCAGCGCTCTCGTTGGGGCTTTACCGAAAGAGGGGCGGGACGCCTGAGGCAGTGACGGTTCGCTACCTTCGGGTTGTTGGCACCTCGCTCCCATTTCGGGCTCTTCGTACCTGCGGTGGGGTCATGAGAGCCGGGGGTCGGTGAGTCCGCCTCCGATGAGGAGCATGCGGAGGCGGTAGTTGTCGCGGTTGCGGAAGCCGCGGGCGACGCGGCGGTGGAGCTCGATGAGGCCGTTGACGGCTTCGGTGCCGCCGTTGTTCGCGCCGGCGGTGGCGAAGTAGGCCAGGAACGGCTCGCGCCACTGCTTCAGGGTCCTGCCGAGGCGGGCGATCTCAGGGATCGGGCAGGTCGGGAACGAGGCGATCACGTGCTCGGCGATCCGGCGGCCCTCGGCCGGGGTGTCCTGGTGGAACGCCGAGCGCAGCTGCTGGCCGGCCTGCCAGGCGATGTGGACCTCGTCGTGGCGTTCGTCGGCA